>Ga0208089_1000461_pt1 | contig 10455 bp, 10 predicted proteins | sample LakMenEpi29Jun12_FD_150744 | JGI IMG/M metagenome (GOLD analysis project Ga0208089, IMG submission 150744) | Freshwater microbial communities from Lake Mendota, WI - 29JUN2012 deep hole epilimnion (SPAdes) | ecosystem: Environmental > Aquatic > Freshwater > Lake > Epilimnion/Euphotic zone ... | reverse complement strand
TGGTGACGCTTGCTTTACCTTACGATATTGACCAAATTCACGAAAAAGCGGGATTACTGCCTAAAGATTGGCAAACAAAATTACCGCATGACAGTATTCCCTACACCTCAACGATTGTGTTTTTGGTTCGCAAAGGCAATCCAAAAGCGATTAAAAATTGGGATGATTTAGTAAAAGAAGGAGTGTCAATTGTCACGCCCAATCCAAAGACATCCGGTGGTGCACGTTATAACTATTTGGCAGCATGGCGATTTGCTGAAAAGAAAACCGGCAGTGAAGCAGGCGCAAAAGATTTTTTAACCAAATTACTTAAAAATGTACCTGTTTTAGATTCAGGCGCACGCGGTTCAACGACCACGTTTGTTGAACGTGAAATCGGTGATGTGTTAATTACGTGGGAAAACGAAGCGCATTTGGTTTTGAAAGAGTTTGGTGCAGATAAATATGAAGTTGTTACACCCCCGTTTAGTATTTTGGCAGAAACGCCTGTTGCTGTTGTTGATAAAGTTGCAAAGAAAAATGGCACCACCGATTTAGCAACCGATTATTTGAATTATCTTTACACAAAAGAAGCTCAAGACATTATTGCTAAAAATTATTATCGCCCCATTGATAAAGAGGTGGCCGCAAAATACGCTAAACAATTTCCAACATTAGAACTGGTGACAGTTAAAGAATTAGGCGGTTGGGCAACTGTTCAGAAAAAACATTTCTCAGATGATGGCATCTTTGATCAAATTTTCGAAGCGAATAAATAACCATCAAAAATACCAAATCCTCGTCATCCATTGGCGAGGATTTTTGATGTTTGGATGTTCGCATAAAATCCGCTTAAACATGAATCGACTACTCATTGAGCATAAGGTTATAAAATTTGCAATCATGGCTTAGGATAAATTAGCAGTATTGTCATAATACAGTCATATTTTAGTCATATGATTATGCTAATGGTACATATGGCATATTTAAAAATAAAATTTACGCATTTTAAGGCGCCGCTTTTACAAAATGGCGCATTGTGTAATATTGTCTTTATTTTGGCTTTAGCTTATTTTTGTTTATGTGTATATTCAATAGCTACTTCAACTAGCTCAGAGTCATTGACCGATGCAATCCAAGTATCAACTTCGTCGAATAGAGAAAAACCTGAAGAACAAGAAATGGATTTTTTACTGGTTAAAGACTGGCATTTATTCGGCAATTCTGAGGTAGGGGTTGGAGAAGGCTCGATGGAAGAGAATGCGTCAAAAAAAACCGATTTACCCATTAAATTGCTTGGTATTTTTTTACTGCCCAATCAAGATAAAAACAGTTACGTGATTATTGAAGATGATGCTAAAGAACAGAAAAAATATCATCTTGGTGATGAGTTGCCTGGTGGTGTTACCTTGCTATCCATAGCAAAAGAGCAAGTCATCTTGCTGCGCAATCAACAATCAGAATCCCTTTCTATGGAAAAAGAAAGATCGGGATTACTCTTTATCACAAAATAACACTACAAATCACTATTGCTTATGCACGTTCGTTTGTTAATTGGTCTATTACTAGCTAGCTTTTGTATTGTTTCTCACGCACAAAATGAAGAGTTTTCGCTTAATTTAAAAGATGTTGATATTCATATTCTGATAGAAACGGTTGCTGATGCTACCGGCAAAAATTTTATTGTTGATCCCCGTGTGACAGGTAATATTTCCGTTATTACTTCTACGCCGATGAAATCCTCGCAGGTTTATGAAGTATTTTTATCCATACTTAAGGTTCATGGCTATTCTGCTGTGCCGAACGGTAACATTATAAAAATCATCCCTAATCTTGATGCAAAGCAAGATGGTGATCAAAATGAATTACGCTTTGGTTCGCGCAATGGTGATGAACAACTAACTCGAATTGTTCAAGTCAATCATATCAATGCTACAGCGGTGGTGCAGACCTTAATGCCTTTGGTTCCGCCCCATGCTTTTATGGCAACGGTAACAGATAGCAACAGCATTATTATTTCTGATACAGCATCTAACGTAAATCGACTTGCTTTGATGATTAAGCAAATAGACAAAAGTGACGCTCAAAAAATTGAAATCATTAACTTGAAATATGCAATAGCGGCAGATTTAATTCAACCTCTTAATGCCTTAGTTGCCAGCACAAATAATGGAAAATCCAGTGCGAGCATGTTGCCTTTAGTGGCAGATGATCGCTCAAATTCCATTATTATTGGAGGTGCTCCTGAGATACGTTTGCAATTAAAAGCCTTAATAGCGGAGCTCGATACGCCGTTGCAAGGAAAAAATGGTAATACGGAAGTTATTTACTTGCATTACGCCGTTGCCAAAAGTTTGGTTGAAACGCTTACTGGTGTCAGTGCAAAAAAATCGGAGAGTACGCCTCAAGTGGTTACGCCATCTAGCACAGAAAAAGACTTTGATATACGGGCCGATGAGGCGACTAATGCCTTAATTGTGACTGCACCCGCTGAACAAATGCGATCAATTAAGTCGGTAATACAGCAATTGGATATACGTCGCGCTCAGGTTCATATTGAAGCGATCATTGTTGAAGTTAACTACGATAAAGAGCAGCAAGTTGGTGTTGAATGGCATACTAAGCCCGTTAGAACAACAGGTGTGCAGGCTGATTCCATTGTAAATTTGGCTAGTTTGTTCGAGACAACAGGGAAAACCCTGAGCTTAGGTTATATGGTAGGGGGTGAATTAAGGGCTTTAATGGATGCCTTTGCAAGTGATCAAAATGTTAATGTCTTATCTACGCCTTCTTTGGTGACGTTAGACAATGAAGAAGCGAATATGATTGTTGGTCAAAATATTCCCATAGTGAGTGGAAGTTTTGCACCCACTGTCGGAGTTGGGTCTGCAGTGTCAACTTATACGCGACAAGATGTGGGCGTTAAACTGAAAGTGACACCTCAGATTAATGAAGGCAATGTCATTAAGCTGAAAGTAAAACAAGAAGTATCTAGTGTTGATGCAACGTCTGCGGGAAGTTTATCTGGACCGACGATTAATAAACGCGAAATAGATACCTCGGTATTAGTAGATGACGGTAAGATTTTAGTGTTGGGCGGTCTTATAGGTGATGATGTCCAAGTTACGGTAACAAAAGTTCCTTTATTGGGCGATTTGCCCTATGTAGGGCATCTATTCCAAAGTAATAACACGTCAAATAAAAAAACTAATTTAATGGTGTTTTTGCGTCCAGTCATCATGCGTGATCCAGAAAAAGCGTCTTTGTTATCTAATGATAGATACAACGACCTGCGTAATATGCAGAAACAATCAGGTAAACGCGGTTTATTTTTAATGCCGAGCGAGCGTGAGTCAGTGCTTCCAGAGTTAAAACCTGAGGTGCCAAGTCCTATTTTAACTGCTCCGGCAAATCAATAATGAATTCTGATGCCTCTTTAGAATCTGAGGAGTTCGTGTTAGGCGTCAAGATGCCTAGTTATAGTTTCGCCAAAAGACATGGCGTTTTGCTAAAACAAGGTTTAAATAAGACAGAAATATTTTTTTTGGATAGAACATCAAGTCAATCACTATGTGAAATGCGCAGGTTGGTTGATAAAGCAGCGACTTTCATCAAAATCGACGAAGAGCGCTTTGATCACATGCTACAAGAAGTTTATGAGCAAAAGTCAGGTCAGGCTCAGAAAATGGTTGATGATATGCAAGATAATATTGATTTATCTTACATGGCGCAGCACCTACCTACGCCTGATGATTTGCTTGAGAGCGCTGATGAAGCACCCATTATTCGCTTGATTAATGCACTACTTACAGAGGCTATCAAGGAAAACGCGTCAGATATTCATATTGAATCTTATGAAAAACGTATGGTAGTGCGTTTTCGTGTCGATGGTGCTTTACGCGAGATACTTGAACCTGCACGGGAATTTGCCCCGATGATTATCTCCAGACTGAAAGTCATGGCCAAACTCGATATTGCTGAAAAAAGACTACCTCAAGATGGGCGTATATCACTCAATATAGGTGGTCGCACCGTTGATGTTCGTGTTTCAACATTGCCTTCAGGTCATAGTGAACGTGTGGTTTTAAGATTGCTTGATAAGCAGGCCAATCAGCTGAATCTTAGGCAGATTGGCATGGTCGATCAAGATTTGGATAGTATTCAAAAGATGATTTTAAGGCCGCATGGCATCATATTAGTCACTGGGCCAACGGGTTCAGGGAAAACCACGAGTCTTTACGCGATTGTGAATCAGCTTAACGAGCGCACACGAAATATCCTTACCGTAGAAGATCCTATAGAGTTTTATTTAGACGGTATAGGTCAAACTCAGGTTAATAATAAAGTTGAAATGACCTTTGCAAAAGGCCTGCGTGCAATTTTACGGCAAGATCCCGATATCGTTATGGTTGGCGAAATTCGTGATAAAGAAACCGCTGAAATTGCAGTGCAGGCGAGTTTAACCGGTCATTTAGTGTTATCAACTTTACATACCAATTCTGCTGTCGGTGCGATTACTCGCTTACGGGATATGGGCGTTGAGCCGTTTTTACTCGCCTCAAGTTTAGTGGGCGTCATCGCGCAAAGACTGGTGCGTAAACTCTGTCCATTATGCAAATTGGCAGTGTCTGTGCCGGTTAATGACTTAGTTAAAATTGGCTATAAGCCAAATGGTCAAGATTTTGCCACAGTTTATCAGGCGCAGGGTTGTTTGGCTTGTGGTCAAAGAGGCTTCAAAGGTCGTGCGGGAATATTTGAGATTATTCCTATTAATGCTCAAATGCGTAGCTTGATACATGATTGTGCGGGCGATCAGGTGCTAGAAGAACATGCTCGCGTATTTTCACGTAGCATTCAAGAAAGTGCCCTAGAAAAAGTGCTTAATGGTGAGACTAGTTTGGATGAAGCGATTCGAATTACGCAAAAGGAATAATGAATGGCCACTTTTGAATATCAAGCAATCAATGTCAAAGGTCAAAATATTAAAGGGTCCTTTGAAGCAGACACGATTAAATTGGCAAGACAGCAATTAAAAAGCAAGGAACTTACCTTGCTGGAAATAGAAGAAGTTCATAAAAAAGAACATAGTGGAAATAGGTCAATGTTGTCACAGCGGATTAGTATGCGACAACTTGCGCACATTACGCGCCAATTAGCGGCTTTATTGGGTTCTGGTTTGTCCATTGATGAAGCGTTAGGTATTACGGCTAAACAGTTAGATTCAGCCAAAGCTAAGCGTATTCTACTCGGAGTCAGAGGCCGAATTTTAGAAGGGCAAAGTTTAGCGCAAGCTTGCAGTGCCTTTCCTAGCACGTTTCCACCGCTATATCGGGCAACGGTTGAAGCGGGAGAATCTTCAGGTAAGCTTGATCAGGTACTGCAAAGATTAGCTGACTATATTTCTGATAAAGGCCAATTGCATAGCAAATTACAAATGGCCATGATCTATCCAATGATGCTGACCTCTGTTTCCTTATTGGTGGTCATTGGTTTATTGGCGTATGTCGTCCCTGAAATTACCAGTGTGTTCAATAAAATGGGGGGAGAGTTACCCACTATCACCAAATTGCTCATTGCCTGTAGCGACTTTTTTAAACATTATGGTTTAGTTTTATTGATTGTAGTTACAGGGCTAAGTATGGGCTTTAAAATGCTAATGCGTTTGCCTGAGCCTCGTATGCGATTTCATTTGTTCATATTGAACATGCCTTTTGTTTCACGTTTTTCAAAGGGAATGAATACCGCAAGATTTACACGTACCTTAGCCATTTTAACGAACAGCGGCGTGGAATTATTGCAGGCACTGCAAATATCCAGTCAAGTGCTGACCAATAACGCCATGCAAAAAGCAGTAGAAGCCGCGTCAATTCGGGTTAGGGAAGGGCAGAGTTTAAACAAAGCTATGGAGGCAAGTGGATTATTTCCACCTGTCACGATTCATTTGGTTGCCAGTGGTGAAGCCAGTGGGCAGTTGCCAAAAATGTTAGCGAGTGCAGCGGATGATCAAGAACGTGATATTCAGGCGTTAACTGAAATGACTTTAGGCTTATTTGAACCCATTTTAATTTTAATAATGGGTTTAGTGGTACTTGCCATTGTGTTAGCCATATTATTGCCTATTTTTGAAATGAACCAATTGGTTAAATAACAATACGTTATGCCATTTTAGGTCTTTATTGTTTCTTACTTTTATTTTAAGGATTGATGTAGTGATGTCTTATAAAAAAAACCAAGGCTTTACGTTGATTGAAGTCATGATTGTTGTCGTTATCTTGGGGATTTTGGCTTCAATTATTGTGCCTAAAATTATGGGCAGACCTGATGAGGCTAGAGCAACCCGTACTCTCCAAGATATTAGAGCTATCACGGCAGCATTAGATTTATATCGCTTAGATAATTACAGCTACCCCACGACAGAACAAGGCTTAGAAGCCTTGGTCACTAAGCCAGCAAATTTGCCTCAAGGAACGCATTGGAAGCCAGGCGGCTATCTTGATCAAATGCCTGTGGATGCATGGGGGAAACCCTATCTTTATCTTAAACCCGGTATTCATGGCGAGTTTGATCTTTATTCTTATGGTTCAGATGGGATTGAAGGTGGAGCTGACTCTGCTTCAGATATTACTAATTGGGTTAAAAAGTAAATTCGTTGAAGTAAAGTGAATCTATCTTAGGTAAACAACACTAAGAAGTGATAAGTCGTTATTTGATGCATGAACTTATGTAGTGGACTAGTAAATGAACAAAGTCAAAGGTTTTACCTTGATTGAATTATTGATCGTTTTGGTTTTGATAGGTTTAATTACGGGTATGGCTATGCTATCAATGGGGACCGCTGATCCAAGAGACCAACAGAAACTAGAAGCAGATAGATTAGTTAAACTATTGGAATTGGCTACACAAGAGTCAATGGCTCGTGGTGAAGTGATGGGGGTAGAGTTTTTTGAGAATGGCTATCGCTTTGCGGTAGTGAAAAAACAAAAATGGCAGCCAGAAGTGATTGATATGGTATTCAAAGAACGTGCTTTATTGCCACAAATGAGTTTAGCGTTTTCTATGAACCAACAAAATGTCTTTTTAAATAAGCACGTTGTGTCAGGTTCTGAGCCCAAACCACAGATTATTATCACACCGGATGGTGAAATGGATTTATTTCAGGTAAGTCTAAATATGCAAAATAGCAATAGTACTTTTTTTCTGAATAATACCCAGCAAGATGGCTTAATAATGAGTAGTCAAGATAAACCATGAACAGTCCACATCAAACAAAATTGGTTAATGGCTTTACCTTATTGGAAGTGTTAATTGCGTTAGCCATTTTGGCCATTGTCATGGTGAGTGCCATTAAAATCACCGCAGATAATATCAATAATTTATGGTATCTCGAAAATAAAACCCTAGCGGCTATTGTTGCCAGTAATCATGCTGTGCAACTGCGCTTAGAGACTGATAAGCCTGAAACGGCTGATGGTTGGGATGAAATGGCTGGTCGACGTTGGTATTGGCAAATTAAACGTCATGTTTCAAATCTATCGGGTGTATGGAGATATCGTATAGAGGTGTTTCTCGAAGGGGATAAACAACCCTTGATTAGCTTACTAAGTGATATCGCCGACATCTGATGATTCTTTCTTGTGAGCCGAATGCTCAAATGACCAAAATAATTCCACTATCTAATACAGCGCTTTCTAAGCAGCAAGGCTTTACCTTACTTGAGATAGTAATAGCGCTAGCCATTTTTTCTGTCATGTCGATGATGGCGTATGCGGGCCTTGCTGCAATGTTAGATGCTAGGGCGAGTACAGTGCCTCGAGCGCAACAATTAGCACAACTGCAAACTACGTTATATTTACTCAATGAAGATTTAAGTCAAGTCATCAAAAGACCGATTAGAGATCAACTGGGTTCTTCAGAGCCTGCTTTTTCAATAGGACGGGGCAATGAAATATTGGTGTTTACCCGAACCGTTCCTTCATGGTTAGCTAATTCAAGTGAAACTAATTTATTAAGAGTGAGTTATAGCTTAGAAAAAGAGGCTTTATATAGACGTGTTTGGACGATACCGGATAGAACTCAGCAAACAGAATATCGACGTCGAAAACTTCTTGTTACGCAGGGCGTGACAATAAAAGGCTTTAGTGCAAAAACCAAGACTTGGGGGGAGGTAGTTGGTGAAATACCTCAGGCGCTTGATATTAGTTTTAAATTAGATGGACTGGGTAGTGTCCATCGTACATTTTTAATCCATTAATGAAATTTAGCGAACCTCCAAAAATTCGCTCTCAGGGCGGTATTGCATTAATGACTGTCATGTTAGTGCTATCCGTTGTTACTGTCGTTTTAGTCGCCATGTCGAGTGATAGGCAAATGGATATTCGTCGAACAGAAAATCAATTACGAACAATTCAGGCTTGGGAATATGTATACGGACTTGAGGCTTGGGCAGCTAAGCAACTTAAAATTGATACGACGAATAACCTCTATGATGATTTAACTGATAAATGGAACAAACCATTGACCTCAAAGCCCATTCCAGAAGGTAATATTCAAGCTGAAATTGTCGATCTACAAGGTCGACTTAACGTGAATAATTTACTCATTGACGGCGAAGCCAGTGAAGAAGATATCCTTCGATTAAAGCGATTATTGATTATTTTAAAAATAAATACGGATCTAGTGGATGTCATGCTGGATTGGATAGATGCCGATATGGATTTAAGAACACCAAATAGCGCTGAAGACGAAACGTACAGCAAGTTTACGCCTCCTTATCGAAGTGCAAATGTGCCATTTTCAGACGTTAGTGAGTTATTGCGTCTTAAGGGGATGACGCTTAAGGATTATAAAAAATTACTTCCCTACATCTATGTTGCTGATGAACGAACCTCTATTAATATTAATACCGCAAGTGCGGTGGTACTGAGAACTTTTGCTCCTGATATAACAAAAAACCAAGCAGAATCTTTATATAACGCGAGCGGTAAGCCGTTTAAAGAAATTGAAGAATTCTTAAAAGATGAAGCGATGGAGGGTATTGTTATTAACAAAGAAAGTATCAGTGTTGCCAGTCATCATTTTTTATTATCAGGACAAATTGACATGGGAAAAAATGTTTTGATATTTGACTCACAGTTAAATCGTAATGATTTGGGTGAGGTAAAAGTGGTTAAGCGCTTACGCAAAGGGGTTAATGAATGACAAAAAAAATTATCGTAAGATGGCTTAAGCAAAATGATAAAAAGTTGGAATGGTTATTAGTCGATAACAGGCAACCTAAAGAGTTGCAGCAAGGAACACTCCAAGACCTAGCGAAAAGTGCTGAAAACCAGTCCGTTATCTTGTTATTGCCTGCATCAGAGGTGTTGCTATTGGGTTTAGCACTGCCAGTTAAACGTAATAGTCAAATTAAAAAAGCGTTGCCTTTCGCACTAGAGGATTTATTGGTTGATGAAGTTGAAGCGTATCATAGTGTTTGGCATAAACAGCCTGATGGTAAAGTTTATGTGGCATTAACGAATCATGACAAATTTAAAGTCTGTCTGGCCAGTTTTGAAGATGCAGGCATTACAATTGATAGTGTTTACCCTGAAAGTCTATGTTTGCCTTATCAAGAACACAGTTGCGCTTTAGTTATCGATGGTCAGCAAGCAATTATAAGACATGAAAAATACATAGGCGCTGGTTTTGATTGTGACATGCTGCCCATTTTTTTAGACAAGGTATTGGAGGAAAATTCAGCGCTTAACACTATCAATAGTTGGTCAGTTGATGAGTTAAGTCTGGATAGTCAAGAGCATATTATCGACATAAATCATCATAAAGTTGATTCAATTTTACCCTTTTTAGCTACAGGCGTTGCAACACTCGACAGTGCTTGCAACTTATTGTCAGGAAGTTTTGAGAAACAACATAAATCGGCGTGGCAGGGTAAAAAATGGCTACCTTCCATTGGGCTTATAGTTTTCACAGCTTTACTACAAATGGGGTTTTTAGTTCACCACTACAGTCAAAAAAAATCTGAATTAGCCGTATTGGAAACGCAGACTCAGAATTTATTCAAACAAACGTTTCCTGAAGTGAAACGCATAGTGAATATCAAAGTACAGGCAGATCAAGCCTTAATGGAGCTAAGAAAAAATACGAACAGCAAGGGAAGTTCGTTCATGAGTTTATTATACGAAACGGGTGAGGTGCTGAATGCTAATGTGGGCTATAAACTCAAACAGCTCGACTTTCTGAATGATCAGCTTCAAATTCAATTAACCATTCCTGATATTAGTCAGGTTGACCAAATTAAACAGCAACTAGAAGCAGGTCAGCAGTTGTTAGTCAAAATAAAATCTGAAGAAGCTAATCAAGATGGCGTAGAGGTGCATTTTGAAATTAAACATAAATAATTACTTAAAACAATTTGCTGGGTTATCTCCTAGAGAGCGTTTTTTATCTGTTTTAGCAACGGTGCTTGTGTTGTTTTAT
>Ga0208089_1000459_pt1 | contig 10503 bp, 17 predicted proteins | sample LakMenEpi29Jun12_FD_150744 | JGI IMG/M metagenome (GOLD analysis project Ga0208089, IMG submission 150744) | Freshwater microbial communities from Lake Mendota, WI - 29JUN2012 deep hole epilimnion (SPAdes) | ecosystem: Environmental > Aquatic > Freshwater > Lake > Epilimnion/Euphotic zone ... | reverse complement strand
CCCTTAGGGTTGAACCATTGGATAAGTAACTCATACGAAGAAAGACATAAAACACAATTCACTTCTTGTCAACCATACATTGAGAACATTCATTCTGATTCTCGAAAACTTAGCTTTGCCACTTCTAGCTTATCTAAAAATAAGTAAGCATCCCGTTTAAAAACGGGAATGCTATTCCGCTCGTCGCTCGCTGCTTCCCCCGCCTTGAACGGCGGCGGCGCGGCGTCGGCGGAATAAGGATGAAGCGCCGCTCAATCGCTCCATCGACATGCTGTTTAATCGCTCAGAAACGGCCCGTAGAGCGTTCGGAAGGTGTTTTGCGGCTCTACGGACGGTTTCGCCCATGACCGCGCTAGAATCGAATCGATGGAATGACATGGTTTTGAATGCTCAGATTGGCCTACGGTTAGACGGTGGAAAAGTTAGCTGACCGATTTCGGCTTTTCACTGACCCGCTCCACCACCGGATAAACATCGTAATCCTCCGGCCAGGTCGTCGGCACGACTCGAATCCGACCTTGAGCGTACTCGCCGGGGTTGAGTTCCTTTGCCGCCTTCTCCGCTTCCTTGCGCGTGGGGAATTCGACCATGCGATGGCTGACTACTCGCTCCTTCAGATCGGACCATCCAATCGCGCCGACTAGCTGGACCTTGAACTTGGGTGGCGTGAATTGGTTGCGGATCATGGATACAGTCCTCCCTCGCGAAAGAATTTGATAAGTAACTCCGAGTCGTCGATGGCCTTCTGGCGCTGTCTCTTACCCTCTTCTGTCGTCGGGATAGTGTATGTGACGTACCCAAGGAGGCAGCATAGCGCGCTGTTGGCGGTGTCGAGTCGGGTGGATGCCTCCTTAAGCATGGGCGATTGCATCATGTCCGACAGGCTTTCGAGCGTCGCTATCAGCTCGCTGAGCGGGATGTTGCGGTTCATACGGTTTCCGAGTCAGGAGTTCCAGGACACAACTTGTCCCCAGCCTCGCGTTCGATGATCAGTTCAAGGATCTGATTGCCGAGTTTGTCCGTGAGCGAACAAATATGCCGGTCGTCGTCGTAAATTGAGAGCGGAGTCGCGCCCCTCTCCTCCACCTCGCCGGTGATGATTGCGTTGAACAAATCGACAATCGTCTGTGCGTTGTCGCGTGACTGAATGGTCAGTTTCATTGGTTTCTGTTGTTTTACCGTCCGGTGAAATGATGGTTTTCGGTGAATTGAACTGTCATGGAATCCTTGACGGTTTGCTGGCGTTCTAGCTCGCGCATGACCCGGCGGCCATAGGCGCGTGATGATGATCTTCTAAGACCTTTTGGCCCACTTTGCCATATCCGAGCTAAAGATTCGTCGCTGAGGTGTTTGCCGTAATGCGAGAAATAGCTTTCCGCGATGAAGATTGAGATGGTCCGATTCGTTACCTGCGCGTGCGCGTAATGCGTCCCCATGATCCGATTCACGTCGCGGACCATGATCGATTTGATCTGAAGCGCGCCAAGCTCGCCATGACGGCCTTTGGCCTGATCGTTTCCACCGGATTCGACCTGAATGAGAGCGGATAAGAGCAATGGATGCATGATATGATTCGGTTTTGCGTAGTTTTCGTTGGATTTGTTGCGCGTGGAACGGATGCGCGCACCCCCGCTTTGAATCACTGGCCTTTCGCTCTCCTGATTACCTCGCGAGCGTAGTCTAGGTCGTCGTCGTCGGCCATTGGGTGAACTAGGCGTTCGAGGGCGGAGAGAAGATCGGGGGCGGATGCAATGAATGCGGGAGTCCATTCGCCAGTCGTCGTGACGATGTCCATTCTCAGGCTGTCAGGGTTGCGTGAAATGGCGGTTGTGGGAATTGCAAGCCAAGGGCCGGGGGTATGGGTTTTCATTGGGTTAGGCGTTGACGGTGTATTCGGACGCGAAACGAAGACCTTCGGCGTGGCCTGATTTTGCACCACCTAGTTCTGCTTTCTCGCGTTCGCCGTCGCTTAACTGGCGCGCCCATGCGCCCCAGTGTTCGCGTGCGTCGCAGTAGGCAATTCCGCAAGTGAGATGCAGCACATGCGCGAAGGCACCGAAAAAGTCGTCTCGAACTTCATCGATATGATCGTCCATGCCGATTTCGCGGAGCAATTCCGCATCCATTCGGTCCAGGCGCATCAGCGGAAGAATGGATTCGACAGCGAAATCACGCGTGTCGGCCCAGACTTGCTGGTATGCGTTGGTTTTAATCCACAAAGAGCCGTCGTCGAATAGGTGATAAATCGATGCATCGCCGCCCGATCCTTCGCGGAATGATTCGCTGATGTTATCGGCGAACGGAGGGAGAGTTTCGAGTAAATCCTGTTCTTCAGGCGTGAGCCAGAGGAAATTGTCGTTGAGGTAAAGTGCGCGCACATAGGCAAGCGCGGACTGCGGGAGGTTGTCAGCGTGGAACGATTGCAGGATCGTATCGCGTGCAATGATGCGTTCTAGGATGGGGATGAGTTTTGGATTCATGGGATGGATTGATTGCGGATAGGTGGCCTACCCTTTCGCATGGCGCGCGGAGGGTGGGTTAAATCTCAAAGGTAAACAGACGATAGCCACGGCGCGGCTCAATTTTGGCCTTCATTCGCTCCTTTCGCGTCGCGTCACGCATGGCCTGATTCCATTCTACCCTGTCGCGGAAAGAGCCGTTGCCGATTTTCACCGAGACATTGCGCGGCATTTTATTCGCGAGAGATTGCGCGCGTTCGAATTGCGCTAGTGGTGAAAGATTGAGAAAGGCTGGGATTGAATCGCCAAAGCCATGCCAAAATTCATCGGACAAATCGCGGAAGATTGCGGTGATTTTCATGGGTGCGCGGGGTATGGGTTAGAACCAGCGGGAAGCGATAGCGCGGCCAAAGGTTTCAATGGCCCATGCGCGAATGTCAGACTCTCCGTGCACATGGTAACGCCAAAGCGCGGAAGAAATCGCGTGACACACGGCGGCGCGGTATTCCGTAGGGAAATACTGACCCGCGCAATAGTCGATTGAACCGCGCGACGGATCGAATGACAGGCGCTTGCCCTCGGCCAACTCGGACAGGAGATAATCGACGGGAAGCGATGACCATTTCTCAACGTACGAAAGCAACGCGCGAGCATCGCGGCCATGCTGCAAGATTCGGTTTCTGTCGGACCGGAGCGCGCGCATGCCGCTGGTATCGCGCCAGTCGGACGCATAGTTGCGCCAGTCTAGGCCGGAGCGTTGCGCGATGAATGCTCGAATGAGGTTGCAGATTTCGGACTTGGTGACGGTGGATTTTGTTGTCATGGATTGGATTTGTTTGAATCGGGAATCGGGATGATTCACCGCCGGAGGCTACCGTTTCCGATAGACTCTCGCGGGGAATCAATCGATTCGGGAAAGGATAGCTCTAAGTGTTCGCTTCAATTCCTCCCGTTGCAATTCGTTGAAACGTACCGCTTGCGCGCGGATTTGATCGGCTTCCTTGTGGGCTTCGGACAGGATCCTTTTGCTTTCAGCTACTGCTTCCGCACGCATTGAAAGACACTTCGCCGCGCAATCTTGGATTGAGGCGCTGGCCAAGATTCCCGGTTCAATGTCGGATCGAATGTCGGATTCGATGAAGGGGATTTGTTCGCGGAGCCAAGCCCCGCAGTAGCTGTTAGAGCCGAGACTATCGGCGGCGGCGGTAAGGATTTGGATTTCTTCGGATTTTGTCATGGGGTGGGATGGGGTGGGATTTACTCGGTGACAAGCGATTCCTCGGATTCAATGGCGCAGTGGAGTTGGAACCAAACGCATTCAAGCTCTGAGGAAACTTGAGCGATAGCCTCGGTGACTTCGGCAGGGAAAAGGTCGGAGTTTTCGCCGTCCATTCCACGATACCGAAAGGATTCGGCGGCGGCAGACATGAAGGAGAGCAAAGTCTCGAAAGCGGATTCCATCGAAGGATTCCCGCGCAGAGTCAAATCGGTGATGCGGTGTTCACCGAATGGGCCGTCAAGGATAAAGCCGGACGGGGAAAGCGAGACGGTAATTTGCTCCTCTCCTTTGCCGATTGAAACGGCGGGGAGAAGGCGGGAGGAGATAATGAAGGGTGAGTGGAGGGTCATAGGATTCAATGGTTGGGGGTAAAGTTGAGTGATGACTCTAGGTAAGCTTGGATGAGGATGATGGCGATGATTGCCAAGGCAATCGCCAGTCGTTGGAGGGTTGAGCGTTTCATCGGAGGACAGACTAGAGTGGGAAGGGGGCGGAGTCAAAACTTTTTTTGAGATAATTTTAGAACGGGGCGAAAGGGGCGGATTTGCTGGGGAAAACGAGGGAAAACGACTGACAACTAGACAGTGTCAAGATGGGGGAAACTTGCCTTGCGGAAGGCTACCTTGGATTGCAAGGTACTGGACATGACAACTCAGCAGTGGACGAAAGCCAAAAGCCTGTATCTGGCGGGTAAGACATGGAAAGCGATTGCAAGCGACTTGGGATTGAATCAATCGACTCTACTTTCCAAAGCTTCACGGGAAGGATTGCCCAAGGTGAGGAAGGAATTGAGGAACACCGTTTCTTCAAAAGAAAGCGTCTCCCTAGAAAGCCTCTCCGCACTAGTTCGCTCGAAACTGGCAGCTGATGCCGCTTCAACGCTTGAACGCATAGACAGCTATGATCTGGATGGTATCAAGGACGAGAGTACTAGAGAACAGATACTCGGCAGCGTTGCCAAGCGTTCCGCGCTGGTCTTTGGCTGGTCTGAGCAAGGTGAGAGCGCCAGCGTGAGCATTAATCTGCTGGGTTCAATGCCGGACAAGTTCCACGTGGAACAAGTCGTGAACGAACATCCCGGCAAGTGAATATAACAGGTAATGTGCATGCCAGTCGGACTGATGATCGTCATAAGGTAAGCTTATCTGAGAAAAGGATTCTTTTTTCTAGGGGATAGCAATAGGGTGGACGCCTAGGGGTAGACCCCTTTTGGGGGTGGGCTTCGTTTACGATACCCCCCTCAAAAATTTTCCACCTTTTTGACCATGATAAACAAAATTCAAATCGGTCAAAGTATTACTTTAACCTACTGCGAAAAGAAGTTGTCGCATTTTGTTGCTCGTCATCGAAACGGTAGTAATCGCTATTTCAATATCACCAACCTAAAGATCAGCTCGGATTCGCCGCATGCTGTTGATCTTGAGGGTATTGCTGGCGAGATTGCTTTCTGTCGCTTGTTCAATGTGTATCCTGATTTGGATACCGACCGACCGCCCCCGCATCCGTTCTACGACGCGACAATACCACCGTCGCCCGGTTATCGCGTCGATGTCAAAACGACCAAGTACGACAATGGAAAGCTATTGGTGGACGCTCGCAAAAACAGCGTGAAGACTGATGCTGTTGATTTCTACGCTCTGATGACTGGATCTTTCCCAGGACCGTACACTTACCGTGGAATGATAGCGCGAGAGACGATCATCGCGCCGCATAGGATTCAGACGATTAAGGGTTATCGCTCGTACGTCGCCATCCAGTCGGAGTTAGTGGCCAACCCTACGGATGCCACATTCTGATTGACAGATTGGCTATTTCTGTGCGTGAGTCGGCTTATCGACCTTAAGCAATGCGGGGGCTTGGTCAGCCATCGCAAAACTGTCTAAGTGGAAGTGACGCTCCGCATGTGGTAATAGGTTGGATAATCATCCACTGTGTGGTGGATAGTTGGCCAACCATAACGTCGGTTTACTTTTTCATCTCATGGCTTGTCCTAATGTCTTTAATGCGTTCGCCGTTGCGACTGAGTCGCTCGCGCAGGACGTTTACAAACGCGCCTCGTACCGCTCGATGTGGCTCAACATGATTGAGCGCGGCGAGTATCCTCAGGGTACTGGTTTGACCCAGACCTCGTTCACCACCACCTCCATCGAGCCGACTGCGGCTGAGGAGTGGTCGGCCATCACGCTCGCCAGTGGCGAGAACGGTGGCGCTTGCGATGTCACCTACAGCGAGGTTCCGGTCGGCTATAATGCCGTCACTTGGAGTCCTGAGCGTTTCGCCCTCAAAGGTCCGCTCCTGTGTAAGGACGATCTGACCTTCGACCATCGCGTCGAGGCGTTCTTGCGTGTGTACTTGGAGAAGCTCTCGATCCGCGCACAGCGTTCATGGGAGACTCGTTACCAGAACACCTTCGCCAAGTTCGCCATCAAGGCTGTGGCCGACTCGTCCTTCACTCAGGTTGAGACGATTCCGTCCGGCGTGAATGAGTTCCCCTGGATTCAGACCGGATCGGCTGGTCAGGCGCTCAATCAGTCCACTTCTGAGCTGACTCAGGAGATGCTCGATGTCGCGGCTGCTACGCTGATCCGTAACGGTGCGACGAATCCTGACAGCTCTGGCTTCATCAGCTACTCCAGCGACGGCCCGATCTTCCCGCTGTACATCGGCTTGGAGGCTTCGCAGCGCATCGCTCAGAACAACCCGGCGTTCCGTGAGGATCTGCGTCAGGCTGATATGGGCAGTGGCAGCGGCGCTGAGTTGCTCAAGCGCATTGGCGCGAATCGGGTCATCAAGAACTTCCGGCACGTTCCGAATCTGTTCCCGCCCCGGTTTACCTATGCTGGCGGCAAGTACACGCTGGTTCAGCCGTTCACCAGCTCCAGCGGCACCAAGGGTACGGTGTTCAGTGTCAACTCAAGCTGGGTGACTGCTCCGTTCGAGGCCGCGTTCATTGTCACCCCGTACGTCTTCAAGTCGCACATCGTGCGTCCTGTGAACCGCGTTGGTGATTTGAGCTGGATGCCGACCAACTACATGGGCGAGTGGCAGTGGGTGACTGGTGCCTACAAGCTCGATGTGGATTGCGCCGATCCGCTGGAGAAGAAGGGGCAGCACTACGCTGAGTTCGTTCATGCCAGTGAGCCAGTATTCACCAACCAGGGTATGACCATCATCTTCCGACGTTGCACCGGCGCGCTCACGACCGTGATTTGCTCCTGATTTCCTCAGCAAAACGCAAGAATCCGCAGATCCGAAAGGGTTTGCGGATTTTTTGTGTCCACGCTTGACGGACTGATCGTGTGGTGTATTTTCACATCGCATGGACAATGAACCAAAACGTGGCGACGTACGCGAGGATGGTCTTGTCTGCTGGGGTTACACCTGGAAGGACAAGGATGGAAACAAGCGATATCAGTGGCTAACTCCCGAACGATTCGCTGAGAAGATGGCCAACGACAAGGAGCGTCTGGCTAAGTACATGGCTGAGAACGCGGAGGCAATCCGTCTCAAGCAGGCTGAGAAGTACGAGAAGAACAAGGAGTACTACAAAGCAAAATCGAATGAGAACCACGCCAAGAACCGCGAGCGTAATAACAAGCGAAACTCGGAGTATCAGAAGAAAAACGCTGAGTACTTTAAGAAAAAGAAAAACGAGTACCGCGCTAAAAATCGAGAACGAGCGCGCCGTTGGGGAAAGCGATACAGTGATGCAAACAGGGAGAAGATAAACAACAAACTCCGCGAACGCCGTCGCAACGACCCGCTCGTGCGCCTCAAGGACGCCATTCGCGGCTCAGTTCGAGCGTATCTCGGTAGCAAGAAAACGCGACGGTCGGCCACGTTCGAGATTGTCGGATGTACGCCTGATTTCTTGCGCTCTCATCTGGAAAAACAATTCAAGCCGGGAATGACTTGGGAGAATTACGGCAGTCATTGGCATGTCGATCATCGCATTCCATTGGCCAGCGGAACGACGCCTGAGGAGGTTATGGGCTTGAGTCATTGGACTAATCTGCAACCGCTTGAGGCGCTGGAGAATTTGCTCAAGAGCGATAAAATGCCCCTTGCCATCGACGCATCATCGGACGAACGTATCGACCGGGTTGACTCATAGGTTGTGCGTCTAATGCCGCTACACGCGGCAACCCCTCATCGGCTCGAAAGGCTTGGTGAGGGGTTTTTTATTGACACAGTAGGCCACGAAGTGATGCTGCCCGTATGCCGAGTTTTACCATCCCCGAAGGCGTTGAGATTCCTGAGAATTTGAAGGAAGGCGAGGCGTTCCAGACGATGGCGACTATCGTTCTTGGCAAGGGCGGCAAGGCTGAGGTTATTGAGATTGATGGCATGGTCATCCCAGGCTACGAGAAGAAGTCGAAGGGCAAGAAGATGGCCGAGCGTGGTGAGGAGGAGTACGAGGAGGAGGAGGAGGTTGCTGGGGGCGGCGGCGGCGAAGGCTTCATTGCCGAGGTGATGCGCCGTGGTTCTGGTCCGATGGCCTAAATTGTAAATCGATATGCCAAACATCACATGCGACGAGGCGGAGACGCTGATCAATGAGGCGGCGTCGCTGGGGTGTCGTTCTCCGTGGGAGATTGAGTTGGCCAAGTTGGCTCTGGAGAATCGCATTGCGACGTATCTCCAGGGCGGTGGCGCGACGCGCGGAACGTATCGGAGCGTTAGCGCGACGGGGAATGTTCAGAGTGGAGATTATCTTCTGCTCTGCGATTCCACGGCTGGCGCGGTGACGATTACGTTGCCACCCGCTGCGCTGGTTCCGGGTCGGATCTATGTGTTCAAGCGGATCAATGCCGGTGCGAACAACGTGATTGTTGATGGCTATGCGTCGGAGACGATTGACGGAGCGACGACGTACACGCTGAGTTCTCAGTGGGCTGGCGTGACGGTTATGAGCAACGGAACCGCTTGGTTCATCATCATCTGATATGGCTACAATCTCCTGCGCGGAAGCTGCTAATCTGATTGCCGAGGCTCAAGGAGCTTCATGCAAGAGTCCGCGCGAGCGTAATCTGCTGGAGATTGGCCTACTCTGGGAAGCTGCGACTCTTGGCGGAACGGCTGATATTACAGCGGACAACACGGTGATTACGGCTGATAGTACAATCATCACGGCGGACATGACCGAATTTCTGTAACCGAAACCAAATCATTTAATTCACATGGCAAAGCAAACGATCAATATCGGAACAGCTCCGAACGACGGAACGGGAACGCCGCTTCGTACAGCGTTCGATTACTGCAATCTGAACTTCACGGAGCTGTACACGGCAGTTGGCCCGAGCGGCAACAACATCGTTGTTCCAGGCAACGCCACCATCACCGGCGATCTGACGGTGCGGACGAATGGATTAGTTGTTGATTCTAACGGAGCCAGCTTCAGCAACGCGACTCCTTTAAGCGGGGTTGATTCTGGTTTGCTGGTTGGAGCTGTTGGAAATTCAAAAGCTATTGCAATTTCGATGTTTAACTGTCTCGCACGTTTGCGCGAGCGAGATGCAGTTAATAACTTTGCCATCACCACAAACATCAATGCAACCGGAACGCTGGACGACAACACTCGTTCATCGTGGAAAGTTCGCTTTGGTTCTGGAAATGAAAACTTTGTTCTGCAACGTGCAGCCGCTGGAAGCACGACGTTTCAAGATTTGTTGATAGTTGACAATGGTGGGAACTGCTCATGGTACGACGGCGCTGGCGGCACTCGCATGACCCTGAACGCGACGGGGCTGGGCGTGGGGGGAAGTCCAAATGCCAAAGTTTCATGCGCTGGTTTTTCAAGCGCAAACGTTGCTCCAGATTTTCAAATCAATCGCTCTTCATCTGGAACCGGAATTCAAACCGGACCAAATCTTACTTTTGCGGATGGAACCGCCAACAACACTGTAGCAATCCAATCAACTCAGGGTCGTTTTGGTGTTTGGAACTTTGGCGCAGGAGCTTGGAACGAGCGTTTCAATGTGGACGCAGCAGGCAACGTCGGCGTGGGGGTTACGCCGAGTGCGTGGAATGCTGCATTCAGGGGCATTGATATCAGCACTGGTGGTGCGATTGCTGGCTCTTCCGATAGCGTTCGATTGTTCAGCAACTCGGCGTTCAATACCGCTGGAAATAACGTCTACAAAAACGCCGCTACGGCTGGACGTTATGACATTCAAGGTAATGTCCACACTTGGAACATTTCAACCAATACTCCAAGCGTTGGCGGAACAATAACCTTCACCCAAGCGATGACGCTCGATGCGAGCGGGAATTTGCTGGTGGGGACGACGACGGCTGGAGCTAAGATAACCGCTTTGGCCGGTGCTTCTGGACAGGCAGCGATTTTCGAGCAACCGGCTCAAAACTTCTGGTGTGTTTTGGCTCATAATAAAGCCACATCTGGAGACAACAGCTTTGTCCTTTTTGGAACTGAAGCGTCATTCACTTCGCGTGGTTCAATCACTTACAACCGAGCGGCTGGTCAGGTTGCCTACAACATCACGTCAGATTATCGGCTTAAGGAAGACATCAAGCCTCTGACTGGCGCAATCAACCGAATTGCCTCACTCAAGCCTTCGACTTACAAGCTGAAGGAAACCGGATCTGTTTGTGAAGGTTTCATCGCACACGAACTGGCCGAGGTTGTCCCGATGGCTGTGACTGGCGAGAAGGATGCTGTTGATGCTGACGGAAAGCCTGTTTATCAAGCGGTCGATCTGTCGAAAGTGACTCCGCTGCTGGTTGCCGCCATCAAAGAACTCACCG
>Ga0208089_1000458_pt1 | contig 10528 bp, 8 predicted proteins | sample LakMenEpi29Jun12_FD_150744 | JGI IMG/M metagenome (GOLD analysis project Ga0208089, IMG submission 150744) | Freshwater microbial communities from Lake Mendota, WI - 29JUN2012 deep hole epilimnion (SPAdes) | ecosystem: Environmental > Aquatic > Freshwater > Lake > Epilimnion/Euphotic zone ... | reverse complement strand
ATCATGGCAAAATGGTGTTTGGCCCACCACAAAGAAAGCTTTTTGTACGAGCACTTTGATGACATCTGCGAGATCATGAAGCAATACGACGTGGCCTTTAGTTTAGGCGATGGCTTGCGCCCCGGCTCCATTTACGATGCCAACGACGAAGCGCAATTTGCCGAACTTAAAACCTTGGGTGAGCTCACGCAAATTGCTTGGAAACACGACGTGCAATGCATGATAGAAGGCCCAGGCCACGTGCCCATGCACTTGATTAAAGAAAACATGGAGCTGCAATTAGAGCATTGCGGCGAAGCCCCGTTCTACACCTTAGGCCCATTAACCACGGATATCGCGCCGGGTTACGACCACATCACCTCGGGCATCGGTGCCGCCATGATAGGTTGGTACGGTTGCGCCATGTTGTGTTACGTGACACCAAAAGAACACTTAGGCTTGCCAGATAAAGAAGACGTGCGCGTGGGCATCATTACCTACAAAATTGCCGCGCACGCTGCCGATTTGGCTAAGGGTCACCCTGGTGCACAAATTCGCGACAACGCCTTATCCAAAGCGCGTTTTGAATTCCGTTGGGACGACCAATTTAACTTGGGCCTGGATCCAGAAAAAGCCAAGGAATTCCATGACGAAACGCTGCCGCAAGACGGCGCTAAACAAGCGCACTTCTGCTCCATGTGCGGCCCGCATTTCTGCTCCATGAAAATCACCCAAGACGTGCGTGATTACGCGGACAAATTGGGCATCGATGAAAAAGAGGCTTTGCAAAAAGGCATGCAAGAAAAATCCATCGAGTTTGTGAAAAAAGGCAGCGAGGTGTATCAAAAAATCTAGGGCTACAGCCATGTACTAACCCTAACAAAACAACAGGCCTTGCGCCTGTTTTTTGTTGGCGCTATGGCGTGACCCTGCTTTAATCGTTACCAGCGCTAATAATTACAAGTACTAATAATTACAAGTGCAGCCGTTTATTTTGTTAAAATAGCCTGCATAAAATCCACCATAGCAGACTATTTTGACTACCCTAAAACTCAACAAAAAATCCGACGACACTCAGCCTAAAGGCAGCAAAGCACCCTTGCGTCGTGGCAGCAGCGCGGTGCGCGATCGCTCCGTGTCGGCGGCTAAAGTCATGGCGCCAAGTAATGAAAAAGCCGCAGCACCGACTATTGAAAAGGCTACGCAACGCAATCACCGTTTTGATGGCAAAGCGCACGGCAGCCCTTATAGCGAGGATGCGCCAGCCGCAGTAAATTCAAACACCGCAAATTCAAACACAGCCAAGCCAGCGAAACCGGCAGGGGTAGACACCCGCACCGCACCGCGTCCGGATAGAAATGAACCGCAATACCGGCAAGCGCCTCGCCGCGGCGGTAAAGTGCGCGACGGTTACGACAGCTTGGCCACACCCCAATACGGTGCCGCCGCCAAAGCCGCTTACAAATCCACTGCCGTTAGCACCGACTTGCCGCGTTTATCTAAAGTCATGGCCGAGCGTGGCATTTGTTCACGCCGCGAAGCCGATGAATGGATAGCCAACAGCTGGGTCATGGTGGACGGTGAAATCATCGACACGTTGGGCACGCGGATTAATCCCGATGCAGAAATTATTATCAGCAGTTACGCGCACGAAGTGCAAAGCGAATCGGTCACCATTATTTTGCATAAGCCGGTTGGCTACGTTAGCGGTCAAGCGGAAGACGATTACGAGCCGGCCATCGTATTGGTGCACCCGGATAACGAATGGCTGGATGACCCCAATATCAACCCGCAACACCGCAAAGAATTTCAACGCCGATTCTTAACTGGGCTTGCGCCAGCAGGTCGCTTGGACATTGACTCTACCGGTATGTTAGTGCTTACTCAGGATGGCCGCGTGGCGCGCCATTTAATCGGTGAAGATTCCACGGTAGAGAAAGAATACTTGGTGCGGGTGGAAGGCGAATTAAGCGATGCCGACATGCAACGCCTTAACTTTGGTTTGAGCCTAGACGGCGAAAAACTAAAACCAGCCAAAGTCAGTTGGCAGAATGAAGACCAATTGCGCTTTGTCTTACGCGAAGGCAAAAAACGGCAAATTCGTCGCATGTGCGAGATGGTCGGTTTGCATGTCGTGGGTCTAAAACGCGTGCGCATAGGCAGCGTTAATTTAGGTAAATTGCCACCTGGGCAATGGCGCTATTTACGCCACGACGAACGCTTTTAAGCACCCTTAACAATTAGAAAAAGACCCGAGTCAGCATGGACATCCTGTTATTAGTGAAGGCATTTATATTGGGGGTGGTAGAAGGCGCCACCGAATTCTTACCCATCAGCAGCACCGGCCACTTGATCATCGTTGGCGACTACCTGCACTTTAACGACGACAAAGGCAAAGTGTTTGAAATTGTCATCCAACTGGCGGCGATTTTGGCCGTGTGTTGGGAATACCGCCGCAAGCTAATCGATACGGCTTTGCACTTGGGCAGCGAAAGCCAGGCCCAGCAATTTGTCTTGAATTTGTTTTTGGCTTTTCTGCCCGCGGCCATCTTGGGCTTGGCCTTACACAGTACCATCAAACAGTATTTGTTCTCACCCATCACCGTGGCCGTGGCCTTAATCGTCGGCGGCTTTGCCATATTGTGGATAGAACGCTTGGTCCTCACAGCCACCACCGTGCACATAGATAAAATCGGACCTAAGCAAGCCGTGCAAATTGGTTTGGCCCAATCGCTGGCCTTGTTTCCTGGGGTATCCCGCGCCGGCGCCACCATATTAGGCGGCATGCTATTTGGCTTGGATAGAAAAACCGCCACCGAATTTTCCTTTTTCTTGGCCATCCCCATTATGTTTGCTGCCACGATTTTGGATGTTTACAAAAGCCGCGACATTTTATCCATCAACGATGCCGGGCTGTTTGCCGTCGGTTTTATTACGGCCTTTTTAGCTGCCTTAATTGCCATCCGCTTTTTATTGCGCTTTGTTGCCAGCCACGATTTCAAAGTGTTTGCTTGGTATCGCATCGTGTTTGGCGTCCTGGTTTTGCTGTATTTCCTTTAAGGGTCAGCTTTGGTCCTTAATCCCAGCTAAAGGCCGCTTACCATGAAACGTTTTTTTCACACCCTAGCATTGACCCTTGCTGGCCTACTCAGCCTGTTGCTAGCCGCCTGGCTGACCTTGCTGCTGTGTTTTAATCCGAATGATTACAAGCCAACCATCATCAATCTAGTGCAGGAAAAAACCGGTCGCACGCTGACGCTAGACGGCGACATCAGCATGGCGTTTTGGCCAAAATTAGGCATCGATTTAGGTCGCGTCAGTTTGTCTGAACAAGCCAGCCAAAAACCCTTTGCCTCGGTGGCCAGGGCAAAAGTTTCGCTAGCCATCCTGCCGCTGTTGCAAAAAAAATTAGTGGTGGGCACTGTGTATTTGGACGGCGTGCAGGCGACGCTAATCCAACACGCCGATGGCAGCAGCAATTTTGCCGATTTGTTTGACGGCGACTCGAATGCCACTTTTTCATACGACATCGATGGTTTGATCCTTAAAAACAGTCGCCTAAATTACGTCAATGAAGCCAGCAATCAGCGTATTCATGTGAGCGATCTGTCCATTAAAACCAGCCGCATTGTGCAAGATCAAGCGGTCGATTTGGCGGCCGATTTTTTGCTTGAGGCCAAAGCGGCCAAATTAAAAACCAAGGTAAATTTGCAAGCACGGCTGTTATACCAGAGCAAGGCGCGTGTTTTTTTAGCAGAGAATTTACGCCTGTCCACACAGGGTGAATTGGCACTGGCCAAGTTAAATGCAACACTGCACGCCAATAAAATGAGCGTTAACAATCAGGGTTTGATTGTCCCCATGATGCAAGCAAATGCCGATCTTAACAGCCCACCGCACGACTTAAAAATGCGCTGGCAGCTAAACGACTTGCTGGCCAATGCTTTAGAATTGAATATTGCTAAATTCAATGCTGACATTACTTACGCTAACGGTAAGCGCTTACTAACTAGCCAATTTTCCACGCCCATCAAGGCGCAATGGTCAACCGCTACTGTGGACATAAGCCAGCTAAACGGACGCATGAATTGGCAGGATCAATCGCACCCATCCGCCGGCTTAAAAGCCGATTTTGCGCTATCGGCTAAAGCCGACTTTAAACACAAAAGCGGTCAAAGTCGCTTTCATTTTGCCAGCGGTGCTGGCCTCTTAGACGGCGACATCCAACTTAGTCAGGCGGCTGGGCCTAACATTAAATTCAATTTGGCCGCGCAAAATTGGGATGCCTATGCTTACCTAGCCCGCCCAAATAAAACCGACAGGAGCGAGGCCAGCCCTATCGATTTGTCGGCCTTAAGCAAGCTGCAATTAGACGGTCAACTTAAGCTAGCCAACATCAGTTACGCGCCTTACCAATTGCACACTCTCCAAACGCATTTGCTAAGTGATGGCAAAAAATTACGGGCTAAAGGCTTAAAGCTGAAACTGGACGACAGCCAAATTCATGGCGAAGTGGCCATGACCTTGCAAGCCTCGCCGGCATACAAAGTCAATTTAGCCGTCGATAAATTGGATCTTAATCGTTACCAAACTTCAGAAAAAAATAAGTCAGGAAATAAATCCCCATCGGCCAAACCGCATTGGGAGTTAGATGTGCTCAAAGACTACCAGGCCAGTGGCGACATCCGCATCGGCCAGTTAAGTCTGAACGACACGCTGGCGAAAAACGTGCGCATTAGCCTGCAAGGGCCACCCTGATGTCGGACTTTGCTAACCGCCTGATTGCCTGGCAAAAGCAACACGGCCGACACGATTTGCCCTGGCAAAACACCACCGATGCCTACGCCATCTATGTTTCAGAAATCATGCTGCAGCAGTCGCAAGTGAGCACGGTAATAGGCTATTACCAAAAGTTTATGCAGCGTTTTCCTAACCTAGCGAGCTTGGCTCAAGCCAGCCAAGACGAGGTCTTGCAATATTGGAGTGGCTTAGGCTATTACTCTCGTGCCCGCAATCTACACAAAACCGCGCAGCGCATTGCCACTGACTACGCCGGTGTGTTTCCCGACGATTTTACCGTTATGCAAAGCTTACCTGGCATAGGCCGCTCCACGGCGGCGGCCATTGCCTCGTTTGCCTTTGGCCAAGTGCAAACCATCTTGGATGGCAATGTAAAACGCGTGCTGGCTAGGCATTTTATGGTGTCGGGTTGGACTGGCTCTAAAAAAGTCGAGCAACAGTTATGGCAGTTAGCCGAATCCTTGTTGCCGCAACAAGGCATGGTGGCCTATACCCAAGGCTTAATGGACTTGGGTGCCACGGTCTGCACCCGCAGCCAACCCAAATGCGCTGCTTGCCCCATGCAAGGCAGTTGCGCGGCCTTGCAAGCAAGCTGCGTAAACACGCTGCCCACGCCTAAACCTAAAAAAACTATTCCGCAAAAACAAACCACCATGCTGGTGTTACGCCATGGCGAGCAGATCATGCTAGAAAAGCGCCCGTCTAGCGGCATTTGGGGTGGCTTGTGGAGCTTTCCCGAGACCGATGCTGCAGATGACTTAGAGAGCTTGGTGCAAACCCGCTTTGGCTTGAGCGCAAGCAGCCAAGCACCCATGGCCACCATTAGCCATGCCTTCAGTCATTACAAGCTGAGCATACACGTGCAACCCATGCACGTAACGCAAGTTCCCAGCCAAGTGAGCGAGCCGCAATTCAGCTGGCTTAGCTTAGAGGAAGCGAACGCGGCCGGCATCCCCACGCCGGTGAGAAAAATCCTGCAACTGCTGTTAGCCGAAGCAGAAATAAAAAAATCGGCCTAAGCCGATTTTTATTGTTGAATCTGTTCAAGCAGGTTTAGCGCGTATTAAATATCGCCCCAGCTTTCTTCCCACATGCAGTGCTTAATTTTATGACGATTGGCGATCAATTCGTCTATGGACGGCTCGTCATTCAAGGCGCGTTTGATGGCCAATTTGGTGGCCTCGTAGTTGTTTTTGTACATGTCGGCTTTGTCTAGGTTTTCGTCTTTGGCGGCACGCGGGTCTATCCATACCAAGCTGATGATGCACAAATCGTTCACCTGATCTTTAGGGATGATGCCTTCAATAACGCAATCTAAAATCGCATCGGCGGTCGCGGCTTGCACCAAACCACCAAACAATTCAATGTTGGCGCTGTCTTTAAGCGTCACTTTTGGCGCCATCATACAAGCTGGGCGCACCAACTGGTTTAAATCACGCACGGCAAACATGGCGGTATGGCCTTTGCTTTGCGCCATCATGTTGGCAAAAGCGGCGCCTACTGGGCCATCCACGCTACCAATTAAAATTTCCGGCATGGCTGCACCGGTGTCTTTGCCTTCTGTGTAGATAGTGGCTTCGCCGGCTTTAAAAATAATTTTTGACATGTGTCATCCTTGAATAGTGTTGGTTAATTAGCAAATTGTTAACAACGCGATTTTATAGAATAGGCCGCCATTAAGCAATTTAGCTGGCGCCGCTAGACGGGCCAAACTTGCCATGGACTTGCCAATTTAACGGCTTCAGTGCATTATGCAGGCTGCTATTTTTTGTTAATTTTTGAAAAAGGTTACCTCATGCAATGTTATTTCAGCGCGCTAGGCCGCATTTTACTGGCACAAGTTTTTTTACTACAAATCGCCATGTTGATCTTGAGCTTCTTTAGTAATCCAGATGGCTACCTGCAATACCAAGCAGGCCTTGGCAGCTTAGGCTTAGCCAGCATATTCGCGCCCCTAATTATTTTGGTGCAATTGCTTGGTGGCTTGGCTTTGCTACTGGGCTATAAAACCAAGGTGGCGGCCTTAAGCATGGCCATCTATGCCGTGATCATCGCGGTGCTATTGCACTTACCGTTATTGCAATACTTAGCCATCGCCGGTGGTTTGTTGATGTTGCATTTAAATCCCGTCACGGCTTGCAGTTTAGATAACTTGAAAAAATAAGCCACGCTTAATAATAAAAAAGGCACCCTAGGGTGCCTTTTTTATTGCGTGTTAGCGCAAGTTGCTGCGTATTACTCTTGTGTTTCGCCTGCAGGTGGATCAATCAAGGCTTTCATGCTTAGACGCACGCGGCCTTTTTCATCGGCTTCCACCACTTTCACTTTAACCACGTCGCCTTCTTTTAGGAAGTCGCTAACGGCATTCACGCGTTGATGCGCAATTTGTGAAATGTGCAACAAACCGTCTTTGCCTGGAATCAATGAAACGATGGCACCGAAATCCAACAATTTAAGCACGGTACCTTCATACACATTGCCGATTTCCACTTCCGCGGTAATCTCAGCAATACGGCGTTGCGCTTCTGCACCTTGCTCGGAGCTGGTGCAAGCAATTTTCACTGTACCGGTGTCATCAATATCGATGGTGGTGCCGGTTTCTTCGGTTAAGGCACGGATCACTGCGCCGCCTTTACCAATCACATCGCGGATTTTTTCCGGATTGATTTTCATGGTAATGATGCGTGGCGCAAATGCGGACATTTCAGTGTTGGCATTGCTCATGGCTGTTTTCATGATGCCTAGAATGTGCGTACGGCCCTCTTTTGCTTGGGCTAAAGCCACTTGCATAATTTGTGCCGTAATGCCGGTGATTTTAATGTCCATTTGCAAAGCAGTGATGCCGTCTTCGGTACCCGCAACTTTAAAGTCCATGTCGCCTAGGTGATCTTCATCGCCTAAGATGTCAGTCAATACCGCTACGCGATTGCCTTCTTTAATCAAACCCATGGCAATACCGGCCACGTGATTTTTCATCGGCACGCCGGCATCGATCAAGGCTAAGCAACCGCCACAAACTGAAGCCATGGAGCTAGAACCGTTGGATTCGGTAATTTCTGATACCACGCGCATGCTGTAATCAAAGTCTTCTTTGTTAGGCAAGGCGGCAATCAAAGCACGTTTGGCTAAACGACCGTGACCAATTTCACGGCGTTTTGGTGTGCCCACGCGGCCTGTTTCACCTGTGGCATACGGAGGCATGTTGTAATGCAACATAAAGTGGTCTTTAAACTCACCTTGCAAGGCATCGATCACTTGCTCATCGCGGCCAGTACCTAAAGTAGCGACAACCAATGCTTGCGTCTCACCACGGGTAAACAAGGCTGAACCATGGGTGCGTGGCAATACGCCAGTACGGATGCTGATAGGACGCACAGTACGGGTATCACGGCCATCAATACGTGGCTCACCGTTTAAGATTTGGCTACGCACGGTTTTGGCTTCTAAATTAAACAACTCTGTTTTAATTTTGTTGGCTTCAGTAGTAGACGTTTCTTCGGTGACCAATTCGGCTAATACGCGGCTGGTGATTTCACTCAATTTTGCTGAGCGTGCGCCTTTGGCTTTAATTTGGAAGGCGGCGTTGATGTCGTCGGCAGCCAATTTAGTCACTTTTGCAATTAAAGCGGTGTCTGGTTCTGGGGCAACCCAATCCCATGCATCTTTACCGGCTTCGGCTGTTAGCTCGTTGATCATGCTGATCACGGCTTGCATTTGCTCGTGGCCGTAAACCACTGCACCTAGCATGACTTCTTCTGATAATTCTTTGGCTTCGGATTCCACCATCATCACGGCAGTTTCTGTTGCAGCCACGACTAAATCCATTTGCGAAGTTTCTAATTCTGTTTTACTTGGGTTTAGCACGTAAGCGTCATTGATGTAACCCACTCGGGCTGCACCTAATGGACCAAAAAATGGAATGCCAGAAATGGCCATGGCCGCTGAGGCACCAATAATGGCTGGAATGTCTGCATCGATTTCTGGATCGGATGACAACACGGTCGCAACCACTTGCACTTCGTTGTAGAACGCTTCTGGGAATAATGGACGCAATGGACGGTCAATTAAACGACTGGTTAAGGTTTCTTTTTCTGAAGGACGGCCTTCACGTTTGAAAAAACCACCCGGAATTTTACCGGCTGCGTAGGTTTTTTCCATGTAATCCACGGTTAATGGGAAAAAATCTTGGCCTGGTTTTACTTCGCTTTTACTGGTGACAGCCACCAATACCACGGTATCGCCATAACTAACCATCACGGCGGCATCGGCTTGACGTGAAATTTCACCTGTTTCTAAGGTGAGCGTGTGCGCACCGTACTGTATGCTTTTCGTTACTTTATTAAACATTTTTTATCCTTTTCTCTTTTTAATATTCGTTATTCACAACCCAATAACGAACGCACAATATCGATTTATCTCAATACAAATTTGAGGGAAAATCTTTAAAACCATTTTAACAATGGCATAACAAAAAAGCCGAAGTGCTGCTCATGCAGCGCTATCGGCTTATTGTTTTATAGGCAAAACAAAATGCAATGATGCGTAATGTTTTGCGAATAATGGGTAGGTCGCAATTACTTACGAATGCCTAAACGACCAATCAGTGTTTGATAACGTTCTGCGCTTTCACGTTTTAAGTAATCCAACAATTTACGGCGCTGACTTACCAAAGCCAATAAGCCACGACGTGAGTGGTGGTCTTTTTTATTGGTTTTGAAATGCTCAGTTAAGTAAGTAATGCGGCTGGTTAAAAGCGCAACTTGCACTTCTGGACTACCGGTATCATTCTTAGCTTGTTGAAATTCACTAACGATCTTAGCGCGTTCTGCTGCAGTGGTTGCCATAACTTTATCCTAATATTTAGATGTTTTGCGTCAATGTAAAGGCAGCCTATTTACTAAACCGCCTATGCATTCATTTGCATGAGCCGCGCATTATAGGCATAAACAGATGATTTATCAATCTTTTTTATGCTTTTTTGATGGCTAAAGCGGCTGCACGATTAAGCGTTTTGGGCCTACCTTGCCATCGGGCTGTCGCTCACCCAAGCCGAGAAATAACTTTTGCGGATTGTATAAGCGAATCAGCCCCTCTGGAATCAAGCCACTTTGCCAAACGGCCTGACCTTGGCTTAAATAAAATGCGCTGTCCGCATCCAATTCTATGGCCGGCAAATAAGCCACGGCACTGTCTGCCGGCAGCAGTTTGGCTAGCTGATGTTCGGCCGACAGGGCGACAAATTCGTCCAGACTGATGCTTTGTTCTATCTGGTAATTGGCCGTGGCAGTGCGGCGTAAACCAATTAAATAGGCACCGCAACCCAGCTTGGCGCCTATGTCTTCAGCCAAAGTGCGGATGTATGTGCCTTTGCTGCACTTCACCCTGATGTTGGCCACATCGCCTGCAAAATTCAATACGGCTATGCTGTGTATGGTCACGGCACGGGCGTTGCGGGCGATTTCAACGCCTGCTCTGGCGTACTCGTAGAGGGCTTTGCCTTCGTGTTTTAAAGCTGAATACATGGGTGGCACTTGGCTGATTTCGCCTAGAAACTGCAGGCAAACGGCGCTGAATTGTTCTGCGCTGACTGCCACCGCCTGCTCGGATAAAACACGGCCTTCGGCGTCACCGGTGTCGGTCGTAATGCCCAACTTTAAGGTGGCCTCATAGACTTTGTCGGCTTCGGTTAAATAGTGGGCAAACTTTGTGGCTTCACCAAAACACAAGGGCAACAAGCCGGTCGCCAAGG
>Ga0208089_1000457_pt1 | contig 10530 bp, 10 predicted proteins | sample LakMenEpi29Jun12_FD_150744 | JGI IMG/M metagenome (GOLD analysis project Ga0208089, IMG submission 150744) | Freshwater microbial communities from Lake Mendota, WI - 29JUN2012 deep hole epilimnion (SPAdes) | ecosystem: Environmental > Aquatic > Freshwater > Lake > Epilimnion/Euphotic zone ... | reverse complement strand
CCAGAACTTCGCCGTCTCGGCCAACTAGGTGGTTGAGCTTGCCGCCCACGATCGCCAGGGATGCGCGGTCGTTTTCCACGTCGATATCGATATCGCCGTCAAGGTCGGCAATATCCAGCAGCGCTTCTAGGTAGTCCGCGGCGATGTCGCCCTCTTCTTCCAGTTTTGCTACGCCTTTTGGTGCCTTTGTAGCCTTTGCACTGGTTTCCTCTGGTGAATCAACAACTGCTTCTACTGTCTCTGTTTTAGCCTTTGCCATGATGCCCCCTTTGTCGGGATTGTAGTGAATTAAACCTTTTTGGGTAGATATGTCCGTTTACTACTTCTTCTTTTTCTTCTTTTTTGGCTGTTGGCGCTGACCTTTTTCCATGGTCGTACCTTCAGAACTCTTGGTCTCTTCTGTTTCAACTACGCCGTTTTTCTTATTGCGTTTACGTTGAAGCTCTTCATATGCCGGTGATCCTGGTGTTGGGTTTCGCTTAATCACGTAGTACTGCTGACCCCATGTCCACAAGTTTGTTGTTGACCAGTAAATCAAAACACCAACTGGAAAGTTAACACCTGTAATTGCAAAAATAATTGGGAATGCGTACAACATAATTTTTTGTTGTTGCAACATCATATTGTTTGAAGAATCCATCTTTGGCATTCCCTTTGTCATTAATTGACGCTGGGTTGTAAATGTCGTTAGTGACATAAATGCAATAAGGAAAATTGTTACAAGTTTTACAGTTCCAATATCTGAACCTAAAAATGTTTGCGAAATTGGTGCGCCAAAGAACTCAGCTTGAGCTGCGCTAATTCCATCCTCTTTTGTAAGAACTCCCTTTGCATCAATTGGGACCTTTCCAATTCCGTTTAGCACTGTAAACAATGCAAAGAAAATTGGAGCTTGAGCCAAGATTGGGAAACATGATGCAAGCGGGTTTGTCTTGTGTTCCTTGTAAAGCTTCATCATCTCTTCTGATTGCTTTTGGCGATCATCTTTGTACTTCTTTTGAATTTCCTTCATGTGTGGTTGAAGGGCGGTTAATGCACGCTGGCTTTTGATCTGCTTAACAAAAAGTGGGATCAAAATAATACGGATGATGATTACAAGACCGATGATTGCAAGTGACCAAGAAACACCGCTGTCAGTTCCAAAGATTGGTGTTAGTGCTTTGTGAATCGTCACAATTACCCAAGAAACCGCTATATATAAGGGGTTTAGGATGCTATCCATTAATCACTACCTTCTCTTTCGGAACTGCATAGTCCACACCACCGTGTGACCATGGATTACAACGCAACAAACGCCAGGCGCTCATCGCAACTCCTTTTACTCCGTAGGCTTCGATTGCAGAGACTGCATATGAAGAACATGACGGGTAGTACTTACAGCGTGGTCCAAACATCGGAGAGATCCATTTTTGATACACCTTGATTGGTGCGATCAATAGAGCTCTCACTTTTGTTCAACCTTCTCGGTAAACTTTTTTAGAAGTTGCCCGACAATCTTTGTTACCTCTTGTGATGCATCGGCATCATGTGCGCTATTGAGCGCTCGGATTACCAACAAACCTCCGGTTGGAAGTTGTGGGTAAATTTCACGAAGGGTATGACGAACCTGGCGTGCAATTCGATGACGTGTTACAGATCCTCCAACATTTTTACTGATAATCAATCCCGCGCGAGCAGGTTGATCAAGTTGGGTTGGGTATAGGTATCCAACAAAGTTTGGAGTTGAGAATCTCAAACCACTCTTTGTAGCACGCGCGAAATCGGCGCTCTCTGTAAGACGTGCGCTCTTTGCAAGCACGGGTATCGGTTATAAACCCTTATGCAGAAAGCTTGGCGCGACCCTTGCCGCGACGAGCAGAGAGAACTGCACGGCCAGCACGTGTAGCCATGCGAGCACGGAAGCCATGCTTCTTGGCACGACGACGTGTGTTTGGTTGGAAGGTGCGCTTTGTCATGAAAAACTCCTAATAATGAAAATCTACTGCGGGCCAGAAATACGGGGGAAGCAAGGGTGTAACGGTAGAGGTCTGGGGATAAGCGGGTCAAACTGGCTGTTGCAGGGGTGAGGACCGGTCCTAGTTGTGGATAACCAGTTGCTTTTTCTGCCAAACCCCTCTACTTTTCACTCCCGTCCACAGGTATAGCGCCTTTGGTGGGATTTAGCAGGGCTCAACCTGGGGTTTAGACCACAGGGTGTGGATAACCCTGTGGATGAACATTATGGGGTGAGCCCCGAGAATTGAGGCAGTGGTGAGTGTTAAAGAGGTCGAGCTAACCACGCTCTGGGGCAGGGTTATTGAAGAGGTTGCGATTAACGCCCCTCAACACCGAGCCTTCTTGCAACTAACTAAACCACTTGGACTTCTTCATAATGATGATCAAACAACTTTATTGGTGGCAGCGCCCAATCTTTTCGCAAAAGATGTTTTAGAAAGTCGCCTGCGCACAGTTGTCAGCGAAGTTTTAACCCGCGAACTTGGTTCAACCACAAATATTGCTGTCACTGTGGATGAGACGCTTGAAGTTGTCTCAACTTCAACACCTGATGTTGAAATTGAATTTGTCGCACCGAAATCTGGAACTGGTCGAGATGATGCGCCTGCATTAAAGGCAGCCGACACATCTACCTTAAATCCACGGTATGTTTTTGAAACTTTTGTTATCGGTGCATCTAATCGTTTTGCTCACGCTGCTGCGGTGGCGGTTGCTGAAGCACCAGCTAAGGCATACAACCCACTGTTTATTTATGGTGAATCTGGTTTAGGTAAGACGCACTTATTGCATGCGATTGGTGCTTACGCCCAAGAGTTGTACGGGAATGTACGTGTTAAGTATGTTTCATCAGAAGAGTTTACGAATGACTTTATTAACTCAATTCGTGATGATAAAGCATCTGCTTTCCAGCGCCGTTATCGCGATCTAGATATTTTGTTGGTTGATGATATTCAGTTCTTAGAAAACAAAGAACGTACACAGGAAGAGTTCTTCCACACCTTCAACACTTTGTATAACGCCAACAAACAGATCGTTATTTCTAGTGACCGCCCGCCAAAACAATTAACAACTCTTGAAGATCGTTTACGTTCTCGTTTTGAATGGGGTTTGATCACAGATATTCAACCACCAGAACTTGAAACCCGTATCGCAATTCTTCGCAAAAAAGCTGCCCAAGATAAATTAAATGCTCCTGATGATGTGCTTGAATTTATCGCAAGCAAGATTTCGACAAATATTCGCGAGCTTGAAGGTGCTTTAATTCGTGTAACCGCTTTTGCATCTTTGAATCGTCAAAGTGTTGATATGTCACTTGCTGAAATTGTTTTAAAGGATTTGATTCCTAATGAAACCAATCCCGAAATCACCGGCGCAACGATCATGGCCCAAACCGCGGCCTACTTCAGTCTGACAATTGATGATTTATGTGGAACTTCACGGTCTCGAGTTTTGGTGAACGCGCGCCAGATCGCGATGTACTTGTGCCGAGAGCTCACTGAGCTTTCATTGCCGAAGATCGGCCAAACATTTGGTGGGCGTGACCACACAACGGTTATGCACGCCGATAGAAAGATCCGTCAATTAATGGCTGAGCGCCGTTCGATCTATAACCAGGTCAACGAGCTCACCACCCGTATCAAACAGCAGGCTAGATAAACCAAGGTTGATTTGGGCTATATGTCCGAATTGCCACTCTTTACCCCCAGTTGGGGATAACTTGGGGATAACTTGGGTAGTTTAAGGAAAATCCGTGGATAACCATGGTGGAGAAGAAGTGGAAAGGGTGTGGTTGGTAATGAGCGGTCCTACTACCCATCTTTATCCACATCTTTTCCCTGCTGTTACCCACACCTTATACAAGGCCAATCCCCGCGTTGAGCAGGGGTTTTACGGTTTATCAACAGATAAAAGCTCTAGTTACTACGACTACCTTTATATACATACATCCAGTTACGCGAATAACCTTTCCATGAACACTTACACAAACAAAGATCTGAAGAGCCGGGGATAGAAATGAAATTTACAGTCGAGCAATCTGCGTTAACCGATGGAGTTAATTGGGTTTCACGTTCACTATCAACCCGACCAATAAAAACAGAGCTACTTGGAATTGTTATTGATGCGACAAACAATGAAGTCTTCTTGTCCGCATCTGATTTAGAAACAGCAAGTAAGGCACATTTTGCCGCTGAGGTAAAAGAACCTGGCAAAGTTTTAGTTCCAGGAAAACTACTAGCTGAAATTTCACGCTCGCTACCAAACAAACCAATCACTTTTGCTTTAGATGGAACACGCGTTTTAGTAACTAGCGGCAGCGCAAAATTCACCCTGCCAACATTATCTGTTGATGAGTATCCAAACCTTCCTGAACTTCCAGATTCAACTGGAACAGTTCCAAGTGACACATTTGCAACAGCGGTTGCACAAGTTGCTATTGCTGCAGGACGAGATGATTCACTTCCAACACTTACAGGTGTTCATGTAGAAATTAATGAAGAAACAATTACTTTCGCAGCAACTGATCGTTACCGTTTAGCGGTTCGCGAAATCCAATGGGCTCCAACTGCGCCTAACACAACAACTACTGCATTACTGCGCGCTCGCACAATTGCCGACGCTGCTAAATCACTCACCGGCTCTAAAGATGTTTCACTTTCATTCGCACCCAACACAAGTAATGATCGTTTAGCTGGTTTTGCCGGCGATGGAAAAACTATGACATCACGTATGTTGGATGGAACATTTCCCCCATACCGTCACTTACTTCCACAAGAGGTAACAACAACAGCCCTTATTGAAGTCGCAACACTTTTGGATTCTGTCCGCCGAGTCGCACTTGTAACCGATAAAACAGTTCCACTTCGTTTAGATTTTGCAAACAATACGCTTTCACTTGAAGCTGGTGCTGGCGAAGAAGCACAAGCAACTGAAGCAATTGAAATCCTTTTAACAGGAGAACCAATCTCTATCGCCTTTAACCCAACATTCTTAGCAGATGGTTTAAATGCGGTTCAAACAAAGTTTGTGCAAATCTCATTTACAGGATCAAACAAACCCGCGATTTTGATGGGCAAAAGCGACAAAGATGGAAAACTGGAAGAAAACTACCGTTACCTCTTAATGCCAATGCGTTACGCCTCATAAAAATATTTCACAGTAAATAAAGGGGTGGCTAGTGCGTATCAACAAGTTAGCACTCACCAATTTTCGCTCCTATAACTCTCTGGAATTAGATCTGGAACCAGGTGTTATAACTTTTATCGGGGATAACGGTTCCGGAAAAACAAACATCGCCGAAGCGCTAATCTATTTAGCTTTTCTTTCTTCACACCGTGTTTCAAACAATGTCCCACTTATTTCGCTCGGAAACCAACAAGCGATTATCCGCGCCGAGGTGCAACGAGAAGATCGCACCCTTCAAATCGATCTAGAGATAAACGCTAGTAAAGCTAACCGCGCGCGTATTAATGGAAACCCAACTCGCAGCCAACGCGAAATCCTGGGCGCAATTCAAATAGTTTATTTTTCCCCTGAAGATTTAGATTTGGTTCGCGGAGAACCAAGTACCCGCCGCGATTTTCTAGATCGTTTATTAATCACCAGAACCCCCCGTTTAGCTGGTGTTATCGCTGATTATGAACGTGTTGTAAAGCAACGCAATGCGCTTTTAAAAACTAGGACATCGGCTGCAGCCCTGGCACCATGGAATGAACAACTTATAAAATTAGGGGCCGAACTAACCGCAGAACGCATATCTTTAATTGATGCGCTAAACCCACATGTGGCCCAAAACTATGCAAACTTGAATGAAGTAAAACCGGCGTCAATTTCCTACAAATGCAGCACCGAAGGTGTTACTCGAGATATTAATGAAAATATTGCAGCCCTTACCGCACGTTTGGATGAAGTTGCCTACCAAGAGATCGAACGTGGTGTTTCATTAATTGGCCCACACCGCGATGATTTACATTTACAACTGGGCGATTTTCCAGCAAAAGGCTATGCCAGCCACGGTGAGTCGTGGTCCATGGCAATCTCGCTTCGAATTGGATCTTTCAACTTATTGAAATCAGAAGGTGCTTCACCAATTTTAATCCTGGATGATGTTTTTGCCGAACTTGATACTTCTCGCCGAATCCAACTAATGTCTGCCACAAAACTTGCCGAACAAACTTTTATCACCGCTGCGGTTGAAAGTGATTTACCCGCTGAATTATTAACCCAAAAGTTTTATGTAACACCTGGTGTAGTTAAGAAAGGGAAGAGTTAATGACTAAACGCGACTTAGCTCTAGATCTTTTTAAAACATTTAAAACCGGTGTAATCCGCAAACCAAATAAACCCGCACCAACACCACGTGTTGGTCAACCAGGTGACCCAGAATTAATTGGTGGCGTATTAAATAATTTAATTTCAGATCGTGATTGGGATTCAGGACTTGCTGAAGGAAATCTTTTTGTTAATTGGCAAAAAATTGTTGGAGATGAAATTGCACAACATGCACAACCTATTTCGATTTTAGATAATGTTTTAACAATTCAAAGCTCATCGACTGCCTGGGCAACACAATTGAATCTAATCAGCGCCGACTTACTGTTGACGATCCAAAAAGATGCCACTGGGGTCCTTATTGAAAGGTTGGCGATCATTGGCCCACAAACCCCAACCTGGAAAAAGGGCATCCGCACCATCCGCAACGCTCGCGGCCCGCGAGACACCTACAACTAGTAGTGGCCCACTAGTCACCCTCAACTCCACGCTCAAAGTTCGTCTATACCCGTCCACAGGGCTTTTTTCGGCTATGTAATCCCGCTATTTACGACTAGGATAATCCCATTCCGAGAGGTAAACCCTCTCCAAAAGCCTTTACAGGCGATTTGAAGGATCTAAAGGGAAGGAATAGTGATGGCCGAGAACTCGTATAACGCCTCCAACATCACCGTCCTAGAAGGCTTGGATGCGGTCCGCAAACGCCCAGGCATGTACATCGGATCAACCGGTGAACGCGGGCTACACCACCTGGTCTATGAAGTTGTCGATAACTCAGTCGATGAAGCCCTTGCTGGCCATTGCACCGAAATTAACGTCACCTTGTTAGCTGATGGCGGTCTTGAAGTAATTGATAACGGCCGCGGAATTCCAGTAGATATTCACCCAGTTGAGAAAAAACCAGCACTCGAAGTTGTTCTAACCGTTTTACACGCCGGCGGAAAGTTTGGCGATGGTGGTTATTCAGTGTCCGGTGGTCTACACGGTGTGGGTATCTCGGTTGTAAATGCACTTAGTACAGATCTTTCAGTGATTGTTCAACGCGACGGAAGTTTTTGGTACCAAGATTACAAATTAGGTGTACCAACAACACCAGTACGAAAAGGCGATGCTTCACAATCTAACGGAACAACCGTTAGATTTTGGCCATCCAAGGAAATTTTTGAAACCACTGATTTTTCATTTGAAGTTTTATCAACCCGTTTTCGCGAAATGGCGTTTCTTAACAAAGGATTAATTTTAACTTTAACTGACATGCGCCAAGGCCATGTTGATGAAAAAGGTGAGCAGTTAACAGTTCGCTATCAATACCAAGGTGGAATCTCTGATTTTGTAAAACACCTTAATTCAACCCGCGGTGAAACCCACAAATCAATTATCAACTTTGCATCCGAAGATAAAAAGAACAAAATTGCACTAGAAGTTTCCATGCAATGGAATGCAGGTTTTTCTGAATCTGTTTATACCTTTGCAAACACTATTCACACCCACGAAGGTGGAGCACATGAAGAAGGCTTCCGCACCGCATTAACTTCTATTGTTAACAAGTTTGGCGAAGAACAAGGTTTTATTCGCAAGAAAGAAGATCGCCTAACTGGTGATGATGTTCGCGAAGGTCTAACCGCGATTGTTTCAATTAAATTAGCTGAACCTCAATTTGAAGGCCAAACAAAAACAAAACTTGGTAACTCTGAAGCAAAAACTTTTACCCAAAAGATTGTTAATGAAGAGTTAACTACTTGGTTTGAGCAAAACCCCGCAGAAGGTAAAGAAATCGTGCGCAAAAGCATTGATGCTGCTGCCGCGCGCGTTGCCGCCCGTAAAGCACGCGATTTAAGCCGTAACCGCAAAGGTTTACTAGAAGGCCGTGGAATGCCCGGCAAACTAGCTGATTGCCAATGGACCGATCCAGTTAAGTGCGAGTTGTATATCGTCGAAGGTGATTCAGCGGGGGGTTCAACAAAGGGTGGACGCGATTCACGTAACCAAGCAGTTCTTCCGATTCGCGGAAAGATTTTAAATGTTGAGAAAGCTCGCATTGACCGCGTACTTCAAAACAATGAAGTTCAAGCGCTAATTACTGCACTCGGTACAGGTGTGCATGATGATTTTGATATCAACAAACTGCGCTATCACAAGATTATTTTGATGGCCGATGCTGATGTTGATGGACAACATATTCGCACATTACTTTTAACTTTGTTATTCCGTTTTATGCGCCCATTGATTGAACAAGGTTTTGTGTACTTCGCTCAACCTCCTTTGTATAAATTAAAATGGGCCGGAAAAGATCCAGTCGAATACGCATTTAGTGATCGCGAACGTGATGGAATGATCGAACTAGGTGTTGCTGCAGGAAAGCGTTTACCTAAAGATGATGGAATCCAACGCTTCAAAGGTCTTGGTGAAATGCCAGCTAAAGAGCTATGGGACACAACAATGGATCCAGAGCACCGCGTCCTTGTGCGCGTAACACTTGATGACGCTGCAGCAGCTGATGATCTGTTTTCTGTATTAATGGGTGAAGATGTAGAAAAGCGCCGCGCATTTATTCAGCGCAACGCTAAGGATGTTAGGTTCTTGGATATCTAATGGATGAACTAAACCCAAACAATCTGGAAAACTTCGACAAGATTGAAACCGTTGATCTACAAGTCGAAATGGCGCGTTCATATCTTGATTACGCGATGTCAGTTATCGTCGGTCGCGCTTTGCCAGATGTTCGAGATGGTTTAAAACCTGTTCATCGCCGTGTTCTTTATGCAATGTATGACGCGGGTTATCGCCCAGATAAGGGTTATTACAAATCTTCACGCATTGTTGGTGACGTTATGGGTAATTACCACCCACACGGTGACACCGCGATTTACGACTCCGTTGTCCGTTTAGCCCAACACTGGTCGCTTCGCTATTTATTAATTGATGGAAACGGAAACTTCGGTTCTCCCGGCAACGATCCAGCTGCAGCAATGCGTTACACAGAGGCGCGTTTATCTCCTATTGCTATGGAGATGATGCGCGACATCGACGAAGACACCGTTAACTTCATCCCTAATTACGATGGTCGATCACAAGAACCAACAGTTTTACCGAGCCGCCTACCAAACCTGCTTGTTAATGGTTCTGCCGGTATTGCAGTTGGAATGGCAACAAATATTCCCCCACATAATCTGCGCGAAATCGGTGAAGCGGTAATTTTCTCACTGGAACACCCAGAGATGAAGCAGGATGAGTTGCTAAATAGCCTGATCAAGATTGTTAAAGGTCCAGACTTTCCAACTAAGGCGTTAATTGTTGGTCGCACCGGAATCGAAGAGGCATATCGAACTGGCCGTGGATCGATCACAATGCGCGCAGTTGTTCAGGTTGAAGAAATCAACAAGCGCACATGTTTAGTTATTAGTGAACTTCCATATCAAGTTAACCCAGACAATCTTGCATTAAAGATTGCAGAGCTAGTTAAAGATGGAAAAATCAAAGGAATTGCAGATGTTCGCGATGAAGGAAATGAACGTCTTGGTCAACGTTTAGTAATTGTCTTACAACAATCGGCTATTCCAAAAGTAATTCTTAATAACCTTTACAAGCAGACACAATTGCAGGACACATTTGGTGCGAACATGTTGGCACTAGTTGATGGTGTCCCTCGTACCTTGCGTCTTGATGAATTTATTCGCTACTACATCGAACACCAAGTCGAAGTAATTGTTCGCCGCACCAAGTACCGTTTAGCGGAAAAAGAAAAACGCGCACATATTTTGCAAGGGTATCTAAAGGCACTTGATGCACTAGATGCGGTTATCGCATTGATTCGCGCATCAACCACCCCCGAAGAAGCCCGCACAGGTTTGATGAAATTGCTATCTGTTGATGAAATTCAAGCTAACGCTATTTTGGATATGCAGTTGCGTCGTATCGCAGCCTTGGAACGCCAAAAGATTAATGATGAATACGACGGCTTAATGGCTGACATTGTTGAACTAAACAAGATTCTGGTCAGCCCAGAAAAACAACGCGAAATTGTTAAGACAGAGCTTGCAGATTTGGTGGCAAAATACGGGGATGAACGCCGCACACAAATCATTGCAAGTGAAGGTGATTTCAGCGCCGAAGATTTAATTCCTGATCAAGATGTTGTTGTAACTATTACCCGTGGCGGATATTCAAAACGCACCATGGCTGATCTTTATCGATCACAGCGTCGTGGTGGCCGTGGTGTTAAAGGCGCAGCACTTAAAGAAGATGATGTTGTAGATCATTTCTTTG
>Ga0208089_1000453_pt1 | contig 10572 bp, 4 predicted proteins | sample LakMenEpi29Jun12_FD_150744 | JGI IMG/M metagenome (GOLD analysis project Ga0208089, IMG submission 150744) | Freshwater microbial communities from Lake Mendota, WI - 29JUN2012 deep hole epilimnion (SPAdes) | ecosystem: Environmental > Aquatic > Freshwater > Lake > Epilimnion/Euphotic zone ... | reverse complement strand
ACGAGCAGTGCAGCGACAACCGCGCCGGCTGATTCGACATCCAGCACAGCGCCAAATAGCTATCCCGCAATACAAAATAGCGCGTCAACATCAACGATTGAGGAAAGTGGAGCGAACACGCAACCAAATAGTAATCCCGCAATACAAAATAGTGCGCCAACATCATCGCCTGCAGAAACTGGAGCGAATTCACAATCGAGTGATATTTCTGGGGTCATACCTTCGACGGATACACAAAATGCCAGTGAAGATGTACCTTCTTCATCAACAAACGAAGAATCGACGGTGCAAGAAAGTGCAAATGACGCGACAACAAGTTCAGATATTTTTGTTATCAACCCAGTAGCGCCAGTGCTTGACCTAACCAATGTGACGAGTCCATCGCCGCAAGCCACGCCAGAAAGTGTGATTACGTTGGCGGATGTATTGCAACCTGTAGCGACGCCAGAAACGCCGTTAATTGTCGATGGTCAACCATTAGAAACACCTGTTGCGCCAGTAGACTCGCCAATGCCATACGCTGGATTGATGTCAGGCTTGCTTCCAGAGGAGTTGGCTAACAACACGACACTATAAATAGAGATAGCGGGCAAGCAATGAACTTCCCCGCTATTTTATAAGCGAAAAAAAACAAATATGAATGTAAACGAGTTAATTCAAAAAGCGGGGGCTTTGCAAGCGGCAGGGCAAACGCAGCAAACCATTGAACTGTATCGACATTGGCTTGAGAAACACGGCGAGGAAAAACAGTCCGCCGCAATTTATTTCAATCAAGGGATGTTGCTTAAACAGACAGATCCGGCTGCGACAGTGCAAGCGTACCAAAACGCACTCAAGCGCAATCCGTTGATTTATCAAGCGGCAGTGAATTTGGGGTTGTTATTTGAATCGCAAGGCAAAAACGACGACGCACTCGACGCATGGAAAAGCGCATGGCATAACGCATTGCCCAACGAAGGCAAATGTATGTTGCTCAACCATGAAGGGCGTTTACATGAAAAACTCAAACGCTACCCGCAGGCAGAAAACGCCCTCGAGCGTAGTTTAAAAATTAACCCGACACAATCGGACGCGGTGCAGCATTTTATTGGTCTGCGTCGTCGTCAATGTCGTTGGCCAAGTATTCCGCATTGGCTCAGTAAAGCGCGAAAAAATGACGACGTGCAACTTGATGCAGGCCCGTTTATGGCACTGTCTGAAATTGCAGAGCCAGCGCGTCAACGCATGGCGGCAGAGCGTTTTATCGCGCGTAAATTAAATTCAACGATTCAAGCATTGCCAACTGCCCCAGATTGGAAGCACGACAAATTGCGCATTGGGTATTTGTCGGGTGATTTTAAACATCACGCGGTGAGTATTCTCATGGCAGAAGTGTTTGAACTTCACGACCGCGAGCGTGTGCAAATTTACGGCCTTGATTACAGTGAAATCCACCCAACCGCGATGCGCCAGCGTGTCTTAAACGCATTTGATTATCATATTCCGCTGCATTCGCTAACGGATGCACAGGCGGCTTCGCGGATTCGTGCGCTCGAAATAGATATTATTATTGATTTAACCGGTTTAACGGCGGGGTCGCGCTTTGGCATTTTAGCGTATCGCGCCGCGCTGATGCAGGTGAGTTATTTGGGTTATATGGGAAGTAGTGCCATTCCAGGGATGGATTATATTTTAGCGGATGCGTTTTTAATGCCGCCAGAATTGACTGCGCATTTCACCGAAAAACCGCTTTATCTCAAGAGTTACCAAGCCAACGACCGCAAACGCGTTATCGCGGACGCGCCCACTCGCGAGGCGTGTGGTTTGCCTAAAAAAGCCTTTGTATTCTGCGCATTCAATAATAATTACAAATTCACACCCGATATGTGGGCACGCTGGATGCGTATTTTAGAGCGCACGGAGGGAAGTGTGCTGTGGGTGCTTGAAGATAATGCGCAGGCGCGGGAGAATTTAACGCTTGAAGCTAAAAAACACAGAATTGACGCAGATCGTTTGATTTTTGCCAGTCGCATTGCCCCAGAGGATTATTTAGCGCGTTACCATTGCGCAGATTTGTTTTTGGACACCACGCCCTATGGCGCGGGGACAACAGCCAGTGACGCACTGTGGGTGGGATTACCTGTGCTAACATGCCCTGATCAATCGATGGTAAGTCGGATGGCGGGGAGTCTGTTGCACGCGGTAGGCTTACCTGAATTAGTCGCCGATACGCCGCAGGCCTATGAAGAATTGGCGGTAGCATTAGCAACAAAGCCCAGAAAACTCAGTGCCATTCGCAAAAAACTCAACGCCCAGCGTGATTCTTGCGCGTTATTTAACACGCCCGAATTTGTGAAAGATTTGGAAAATGTCTTGATTGAAAATTATCAAGCGATTCCGAAAAATGACGTGGTGACTGTGGATTTGGGGAAAATTGATGCCAAAACCGCTAAATTAGTAAAAAGTGTTAGCGAAAAAAAAATTCGACTTTTTAGTATTTTCTGGTCAGAAGCGACACAAGTACAAGCAATTATTAGCGGTTTTGAGCCGCTGAATAATATGGATAATAAACGCCCCGATTGGTACGAATATTGGCCTATCCGTAATTTTCTACTCAATGAAACATTAAATGAAAATACCTATTACGGTTTTTTTTCAACAAAATTCAGTAAAAAAACACAATTATCAACTAAGCAAACTTTTGATTTTATAGAGCAGTCAATTGATAAAGGCGCGGATGTGGTGTTGTTTTCGCCTCAACCTGATCAAGCAGCAGGTTTTTTAAATGTTTTTGAGCAATGCGATTTGTATTGGCCGGGATATTTAGGGACGTGTGAGCGTTTTTTTACACACATGGGATTGAAAGTGAATTTGCGTTCTATTGTGATGGATTCAAGAACTATTGTATTTAGTAATTATTTCGTAGCGCGGCCAGTGTTTTGGAGAGAATGGTTAACATTTTGTGAGGCGTTATTTGACATAGCAGAAAAAGGCAATTTGCCTTTGGCAAAAGAACTCAACCAAGCAACAAATTATCCGGGTGGTGTGCAGGTGAAAGTTTTTTTAATTGAAGCGATTGCTTCATTACTGCTCACTCTTTATGTAAAACGCTTTAAAACAGCGTGCGCCAACCCTTGGACAATGGGGTGGGGTATGAATCGCTTTAGACAATATCCACATGAAATGATTATCAGCGATGCGCTCAAAATGGCCATGCGTGAACATGGATATCCAGAATATACAAGAGCATTTAATACGGTGAGAAATCAACTTCGTCGCAAACCCATTCAATCAACTCAAAAAAATATGAAATCGACACCTGCTTATTCCTCAATTAATACTGATCTCTTAGCCTTAATGCCTATTGATGCAAAACGTGTTGTTGATGTGGGCTGTATGCTTGGGAATCTTGCTCAGGCTTATCGTGAAATCAATCCTAATTGCCACTATATAGGCATTGATATTGATGCGGATTATGCCAATAAAGCTAAAATTCATTGCAATCAAACTATTGCAGCAGATATTGAAAATATAGACGATGTAACATGGGCGCAATTAGAAACCGCAGATTGTTGGGTATTTGGAGATTCGTTAGAACATTTGCGAAATCCATGGACGGTATTGGAACGCATTAACAAAAGTATGAAAGCTAATGGAGGAGGAACATTGGTTGCTTGTGTGCCTAATGCACAACACTGGGGGATTCAAATGCGTTTAAATTCGGGTGAATTTCGTTATGAAGATTCGGGGTTGCTTGATCGCACTCATTTACGCTGGTTTACACGTATTACGTTGATGGAGTTGTTCATGTCTACCGGATTTCAAGTGTTGAAAGGGACTGTACGTTTTCATAATCGACCTGCACCTGAAAAGATTATGCAGGCAATTGGTGCTTTAGCAGAAGCTTCTGGAGCGAATGTTAAACAAGCGCAAGAAGATGCTAAGGTTTTTCAATATGTCATGCAAGTAAAGGTGTGATTTTTTATAAATACCGTTATTACTTGTGACATCAACCAATCAACAAAATAATCTTATCGCCCAAATCAACGCGTTATCGTTGCCGCAACTTGTCGGCCAAGCGGCAACATTAGGCGCGAAGCATCTTCCGAGCGCAGTGACACTTTATCGCGTTTGGCTTGCTACGAAGGGTAAAGAAACGGATTCAGCACCCGCATGGTTTAATTTAGGGACGTTACTCGCGCAGCAAGGAGAAACGCACGATTTGCAAGCTGCGATGGTTGCCTACCGTAGCGCGTTGCTATTGAGTCCACGTTTATATTTAGCGGCTATTAACTTAGCGTTAATTCTGGAATCACAGGCCAAAGCCGATGAAGCCATGCACATTCTACAAACGTGCTTGGATCAAGTACCCAATCAGCCGCAATTGTTAAATCATGTGGCGCGTTTATGGATGGCGCGTCGAGAATATGCTAAGGCGTTGCCTTTGCTCACGCAGAGTATTTCGCAAGACGCGGCGCAAATGCCGATTTGGGAACAACTGTTATTTTTACGGGCGCGTTTATGCTGCTGGCCAGTGATTCCAGAATGTGCAGAAATGGCCAATTTAACCCATGAGCAGGTACTTGAAAAAGCCGGTGCTTTTGGTGTTTTAATGATGAGCGATGAGCCAGTATTGCAACAAAAAGCCGTGCAAGCATTTGCCCTGCGACAAGGTTTACTTCAAGACTATCCCACGTCTAAATTTTTACCCCGAACTCATTCAAGGCGACTGCGCATTGCCTACATTTCGTCAGATTTCCACAATCATGCAACCGCGTGTCTCATGGCGCAAGTGTTTGAATCGCACGACCCCACGCAAGTGGAAATGTTTGCGTATTCATGGGCACCTGATGACAAATCTACGATGCGCAAACGCTTATGCAATGCCTTTTCTGCGCCGCACGGTGGCTTTCACGAAATTGGACATTTAACAGACGCTCAAGCCGCCGCATTGATGGTGTCACACGGTATTGATATTGCCGTCGATCTCAAAGGCCATACGCAATTTGCGCGAACAGGGATTTTCGCAAGACGACCTGCACCCATTCAAGTGAATTATTTAGGCTATCCGGGGTCAATGCAAGTACCATTTATGGATTACATTTTCGCGGATTCGGTATTGATTTCGCCAGTGGATAAAATTTATTACAGTGAGCGTGTGATTAAATTGAAAGGCTGTTATCAGTGTAATGATAATACACGTCAATTAGGTGAAATGCCCAGTCGGGAATCGCTCGGTTTGCCGCAATCCGGGCGTATACTCATTGCGATGAATGCGACGTTTAAATTCACCCCTGACGTTTTCGCTATTTGGATGCGTTTGTTGGTCAAGCATAGCGACACAGTGCTTTGGTTACATACGGGCGCAGCAGGATTAGCGGGTGCAAATGATACTTTACGCAATGTAGCAAAGCAGGCAGGCGTGGATCCTCATCGATTGATTTTTGCATCGTCTGTATCGCCTGCTGCGCATTTGACTCGACTGCAAATAGGTGACTTATTTTTGGATAATTGGCCTTGCAATGCACACACGACCGCTAGTGACGCGTTGTGGGCGGGCGTTCCCGTGCTAACGTGCAAAGGACGTAGTTTTGCGAGTCGCGTGGCAGCCAGTTTATTGCATGCTTTAGGGCTCAACGAGTTGATTACGTCGAATTTAGATGACTACGAGCAACAGGCGTTGTATTTATTAGCCGACCCTCGTGCGTTAACAAAACTTCGCAAACGTTTATGGCGAGCGCGTACAAATACAGACGTGTTCGATGGCAAGGCGTTTGCCCGTAAGCTTGAAGCTGCCTATCATCAGATTTGGCAGCGGTATTGGCCTTAATTATCCCCAATAAACAATACTTAAAATTCTGATTTTTAAGTGTTATTTTATTTTTCTGTAGTGTAAGTTGTTACCTCGGTCTTTCCTGCCGATAGATCATCCCCGTTTTCCCCAAAAAAGGCCAAAAAGTGTGAACTACGTCACATTTTCTGACTAAACTTCTCGTGCCCCATTTATAAGAGTATAGAATGCGCAACGTCATCCAATGACAGCGAGCGCAAGTACTAAACAATAAAAAATCACGCTCGATTTCATTTGGATTGGCAATATTGGCAGGCATTGTTGCTGTGGATTCACTGAGCAACTGTCTATTTTCTGGGTGAAAGGGCATGAGCACAAAAAAAACCGTAAATCTCACACCAACAATGCGACCTGATGTCATTGGTGATATAGAAAAAGGTAACGGGGTATCCGTTACGTCTAATTCTAAAATCCAAGTACACGTTAGTACTGTCGTTAAAGGCACAACACCCCAATTGGTTGTTGATGGCAAAGTCGTGAGCGCAACGTTGAAAAAAGCAGCAACCGGTTATACGCTAATCGCCACCAATAAATTAAGTGAAGGCACGCATACGATTGCCTATAGATATAAAACGACGTCTGGACAAGTTGGGGATGCCAGTCCGCAACTAAAGTTGACTGTCGACATGACAGCACCAAAAGCACCCAGTGTTGCGCCTACCATTTATGAAAATGCAAACGGTGGAATCAATGCCGCGAAAGCCGCTGATGGTATTATCGTCAATGTCTCATTAAAAGGCACAAATGCGGTGGAAGGCGATGTACTCAATGTCATGCTTGATGGCGTGGCAACGCCTTATACATTGAAATTGCTCGATATTCTTTACGGTGCGAATGTTACTGTACCCAAATCAGTGATTGATTTAGTGGGACAAGGGACAATTCCTGTGACGGCAAGCATTACCGATGCGGCGAAAAACACCAGTCTTGAAAGTTCTGTAGCAAATATTTTAATCAATACGCGTGTTCCAAGCGCACCCTCATCACTCACGGTTTCAGGCGTTTCAACTTTACAAATCAATGCCGATCACATCAGAGAAGGTGTCAGTATTGATTTCTCGCTTAAAGACACAAACGCGATTGCTGGTGATACGGTTATCGTCTTGGTTAGCGGTATTCCAACATCTTACGTTTTATCTGCAAAAGATATTGTGAATAAAACAGCCCATATCAGTATTCCTAAAGCCACGTTTGATGCTATCGGTCAAGGTAGCGCAGACGTTAGTGTAACGATTACGACGGCTTCAAAAAATACCAGTCTACCGTCAAAAGCTATTTCGATTACGGTCGATACTATCGCGCCCCATACGCCGCTTTATGCGCCAAGTGTGCCTGAAAACGATAAAGGTGGCGTGAATGCGGCAGAAGCCGCTGACGGTATTAAAGTTGGTGTGATATTAAGTGGCACTAACGCGGTGGCGGGAGATAGCATTGATGTCTTTTTAGATGCACAAGTCACCACTTACACTATTTCGGCAAGAGATGTCGCCAATAAGCAAGCGGTGATTACAGTACCCAAATCTGTTTTAGATATATTAGGGCAGGGCAGTATTAACGTGAGTGCCATCATTACGGATGCGGCAGGTAACACGAGTGATATGAGTGTTTTTAATGGCATTACCTTGCATACTAAAGCACTCAATTCGCCTTTGGTATCTACAGACTTTTTAGGGAAAAATACCGCCGTTGATGCAAAAGATGCTGTTGATGGAACGAAAGTGCATGTTGCCCTCAAAGGCACGAATGCAGCTGAAGGCGATACGGTCAATGTCATGGTCAATGATATTTCAACGGTCTACACGCTCTCTGCGCAAGATATCGCGAAAAAAATAGCCGATGTCACCATTCCGCAATTTGTCCTTAATGCTGTTGGTGATGGCAAAGCCAAAGTCCATGCAACTATTACGGACACCGCAGGAAATACCAGTCAAGCGAGTGAAGCAACGTATTTTAATATTTCAAATACCGTTCCTACGTTTATTGAAAATAGCTCACCCGTTGCGTTGTTTACGAACCGAACCGGTCTTGAAAAGTCTGCAGAATCGTTCATTAGAGAAGTGGTGGTGAAACTTACAAATGGACGACTTGATGGAACAGATCAATTGACATTCACAGACAGTAGTAAGGTTCACGGTAGTTTTGATACAAAAACAGGAACGTTAATTTTAACCGCTGTTGAGGGTAATATTACTGGTTCGATTCAGAATGGAGTGATGCATACATACGGTATTGTGCCAAAGTCTGAGTTTGAATCGGTACTAAAGACGGTAAAGTATTATTCAACGTCAGAAAATCCTACTTATGTAAGTGAGCTAATGGATAATGACAAACCTCTTGATACACGGACTTTTGCTATTTCTATAATAGAGAGTATTAAGGGGAGTCCATTTGATATTAATCAAGTTAATGATCAAATGACGGTTAATGTGGTGGGTGTAGAGGATTTACCTACCATTACGCTAGGTTCGGATGCCAATTTTTTAGTGTCAGCAGATTTACCTACTGACCCGAATGTCGTTTACAGTCCGGATAAACTGCCGTACGTGAATAGCGGTATGAATATTTCAGATCTTGATGATCCAAATGCGTTTGGTGGATTAATTCGGATTGCGAATTGGAATTGGAAAACGGATGCGTTTACACTCGATATGCAAGATGAAAATGGGGTAATTAAACCCATTTTATTTGATGTGCGTACTGCTGCAAATGTGAACGAGGCGGTTGATCAAATCAGTGAAATAATCAAAAAAAGCGCTGGAACTGGTCAATATGGACTCACTTACGATAACTTGATGGTCAGCGATCAAGTGCACTATGTTGCTCAAGGTGAAGATTACGGTGATGATTTACTGCCAACTACGGGCACATTAGTTAACGCTGAAAATAAAGCGACACTAGGATTTCTTCAAATAAAATTGGGATATGCATTAGCGGTTTATGAGGGTGATGCTCATGTTTACCCCTATCCAGTCCCTATGCAAGCCTTTAGTCACAGTGATGATGCGGTGAATACAGGTGTATTTAATACGTTGCGCATCGCGTCAAATGAAGTCAGTGTGGATCGTCCTGTTGAATTTGTTATTACGGGTGCTAAGAAAAATGCCGCTTCTTTAACGCAGGAACAAAGCGTTAATATGTCAGGTAACGAGGTTTTGGAACATTTTAGTGGTTCAACATCAGTGATGACGCGCTCTGTGCAACTCGATTTTACGACCAATAATGCGCCAATGGTGAGCTTGTTGCCAGATTTGGACTTGAATTCAGGCGATGGCTCGACGATTACATTAAATACGATTGCCGATATTCAAGATATTAAAAATTCGAGTATTGCCAATGAATCCGATCATCTGCAACACGCGTCTGTGACGCTTTATAATGTGCCAGAATCGTATGAATTTTATGTTGCACCGCTAAAAGCGTCTGCTCAAGGTAAAGCGCTCATGACGCAAGCGAGCGTGTTAGAAGGCGTTGAAGCGAATACACCTACCTCTAAATATAATTCTGTGGAGAAATCATGGACGATAGAATTCTCAGGGGATGATACACCTGAAAATTATCAAGCCATGTTAAATAGATTGACCATTGAAGATCCTTTTGCGACTGGATTCCAAACAACGGAAATGGTCATTCGTTTGCAAGATGCCGCTAACAACGGCACGGCTGTCGCACCAAAAGTGACAACAATAAAAACAACGGTTAATTTAACATTTCAATATCTTATGGATGATGAATTAACGATTCCAACTAAGAGCGAAGCAAAAATAGCCTATATGGCGGTGGACGATGCAATGAATGATCAAGCACCACAGCTGGTGTTGACGGGGGTGGGGGTTGCACATCCGGTTGATGCGCATTGAATTTAATCGGATTCAAACAATCACGCCCACAAGGACAATAAATACAGTGTTCTTGTGGGCGTTTTTAGTTACTCAATATCTTTTTTCCACTGCGCACGAAACCACAAATACGCTCCAATTCCCACAGTAGCTAAGACAAAAAGTCCTATCAGTATAGGATGTTCATAAAATGTTTCAAAAAATGCACCTGTTCCGTGTGACGTCCCACGATAATACGGCCCCATCATTCACCCCTTCTGATTTTTGTTATTGTTGTAAAAGTTAAGTGGATCTATTTCTGACTCTTTACAGGGGTATTTTATCACGATAAACGATTCATACAAACGTTGTCACGGTACATTTTTAGCGGGCAATAAAAAGCCCGCATAAAGCGGGCTACCTGAGTAATTATTTTTATTATTATCTTGTCATTCTAGGTAATTTCCCAGCGACGTCGACTCAAGTTGAAAATTTCTACTATTTATTATTATTGTTATGTTAGCTTCTAACAAAGCTACCTACCTAATCGCTTTCTTTCGAAAGCAGGCACATTTTAACGGAAATTATGATTATGTCTATTTAAAAAATAGATTGTTTCCAAAAAAAACATAAGTTTATTTTCGAATATCAATAAATACAATGGGTTGTGAAATTGGTGTTGTTTTAAAAACAGGCAATTAGTGCTTTTAATTGTGTAAAACTTATAAATCATCTACGCGTTTCTTCATTAAAACGGGTGAGTAAACCACCACGAATAAGGCAAATGCACCCAGCCAAGCCAGTGTGGCTAAATAAAACAGTACCTGTTGTTGAGCGCTAAAGGTTAGCGGCATCACAACGCGAAAGAGCGCCGCGAGATTGATAAGCACAAATGCGATCACAATGGGTTGAGGGGCTTTAAGGGAA
>Ga0208089_1000448_pt1 | contig 10676 bp, 9 predicted proteins | sample LakMenEpi29Jun12_FD_150744 | JGI IMG/M metagenome (GOLD analysis project Ga0208089, IMG submission 150744) | Freshwater microbial communities from Lake Mendota, WI - 29JUN2012 deep hole epilimnion (SPAdes) | ecosystem: Environmental > Aquatic > Freshwater > Lake > Epilimnion/Euphotic zone ... | reverse complement strand
TGCTAGAACGCCAAGCCCAATTGCAAAGCCTGCAAAAACAACGTCCTCTTGCTCAGCTCGCTTTGACTGAAGCTGAGCAGGCGTTAAGCCAAGTGGAGCTTGAATTGCAATCGGTAAAAGTGCTGCAGCGGTTGCAGTCTCAGGAATTAAAGCAGACCATTGAACAAGCGCATCAATTGAGTTTAGCCATTCAGCAGCAGCAGCAAGCGCTGCTGACTATGCAGCAAAAACGAAACGACTTGGAAGCGGAACAGGTCAAGTTGGAAGGTAAGCTGTCGGTATTGTCTGTTGAAATGGCCACTAAAGAACAATTGTTGCAAACGGAATCTTCTAATTTAGCCTTGAGGCAACAAGCCAAATACGAGGCCGAATCGCAGAAGCAAAAAACGGAGTTAAGCTTTAATCAAGCGCGCGATGAAATGCATTTGCTGGAAAAATCGCACCAAGAATTAAATTTCAGATTGCGAATTATTTCTAATGAAATTAATGCATTAGAGGTTAAATTAAATGTAATTTTCGATGAAAATAGCAATATCAAATCGAACCAAGTGCGCCTGCTGGCGACCCTCACAGAGATTGAAGGCGATGGCTTCAAGCTAAGCTTACATGAGGCCTTAGAGAAAAAACAAAACCAAGAGCGTGCGCTACTTGAAGCTAGAAATGCCATGAATGCAAGCGAAGCTAATCTTCAGCAGCATGAACGTGAGCGTATGCATAATGAGCAAGCCTTGCACCCATTGCGCGACAAATTGGAAACCAGTCGTTTAAATGAGCAGGAGGCGCGGTTAAGCTTCGAGCAATGTCAAGCTGAGCTCCATTCATCTGGTGTGCCAGAGCAACAGTTGAATGAACGATTGGATGCGAGCCAGACCGGCAAAGCAACGATGAAAGTCGTTGACCTGGAAAGAAGCTGCGCGCAAACCCAAGCCGAGATAGAGGCTTTGGGCGCTGTTAATTTGGCCGCCATGCAAGAGCTGGAGTCGGAACAAACGCGTCGCTTATACCTAGCCAGTCAATCGGCTGATTTAAAAGAGGCGATCGACACTTTGGAAGATGCCATACGTAAAATAGATAAAGATACCCGAAGCCGATTGCAAGATACGTTCGATTTGGCTAATCAACATTTTAACGAACTGTTCGGCACTCTATTTGGCGGTGGTCAAGCAGGATTGGCGCTGCTGGGCGATGAAATATTGGACACCGGCTTGCAAGTTTTTGCTCAGCCGCCTGGGAAGAAAAACAGTACCATACACCTGCTTTCCGGCGGCGAAAAAGCCCTCACGGCATTGGCTTTGGTGTTTGCCTTATTTAGACTCAATCCGGCGCCATTTTGCTTAATGGATGAAGTCGATGCGCCACTGGACGATAGCAACACTGAGCGCTTTTGCGCGATGGTGAAAAAAATGTCGGAAAAAACGCAGTTTTTATACGTCAGTCATAATAAAATAACCATGGAAATGGCCCAGCAATTGATCGGCGTTACCATGCAGGAATCCGGTGTATCACGTATTGTTGAGGTCGATATGGACGCAGCGGTGCAGATGATGTCGGCCTATGAAGCTGCCTAGGGATCAAGTGCAATTGTTCAAACAAAACCAACTGAAAGTTAAGCTTATATGAGTGATTTGCAAATAGCATTAATAGCCATAGGCGCATTGATAATATTGGCGGTATTGATTCTTAATTGGTGGCAGGAAAGACGCTTTCACCGGCAAGTGCAAAGTCAATTTGCCGACATAAAAAACGATGTTCTGCTGCCAGAATCCGCTGCACAAACCCCACTAGTCAGTGAAGATCATGAAGATGGGTTAATTTCTGAGAAGGATGACGCTCACTCCGGCCTTGATGATGGCGTATATGACATCGGTGATGCGCAGGATGCGGATAACTTTACCATCAATGTAGCGGTAAAACTTGATGCTGAGGTCGCTTCGGCATTCGATGCCTTGACTGTCACCGCCGATAGCGAACAGCCGCAGCCTAGTCAGGTGATAGAAGACCTTGCGCCATCCGCGCCGGCTGAGCCAAAAGTCAGCGCTGGTTTGCCTGGTATGCTACTCAGCAAAATCGACACCACGGCATTGTTGTACTTGGCTAAAGAATCGACCATGCTGACATTGAAAGAGAGTTTGCAGGGTTTATTTGACGGCATGGATAAACCGTTTTTTATCCACGCACTGGATAAAAACCAGGTGTGGCAAGTGCTCGATGATGACAATACGCAGACGTATCAGCCTGTATTTAGGGTGGCTTGTAGCCTGCAATTGGCTGATAGAGGTGGTGCCGTGACCCGTAGCACCCTAAGCCGCTTCCAGCTTGCCGTGACCGAGCTTGCGCTAAAAATTAATGCAGACCTTGAGTGGCAAGACATAGAAAGCATTCAGCTGCAAGCGAGTGAATTGGATGAGTTTTGCATAGCCGTGGATAAAACCGTAGGATTTCATTTAAGCCATGGCGAAAACGGTGCGTTTTCGGCTGCTAAATTGACCACATTGGCTGAGGCGCATGGCTTGACGGCTAACGATGCGGGCTGTTTGCAAGCATTTAATCCACAAAGCGCTAAACCATCTTTTATTATTTTCAATACGGAAAATCAGTTAACTGGTTTTAATGCCGCAAGTGACACACTCATAAAAAGCGTAATTTTTCAATTGGATATTCCTCGTGTTGATGAATGTACGTTGGCATTCAAGCAAATGGTTAAGGTGGCTAAATCGCTGGCGGGCGATTTAAACGCCAATTTACTGGATGCCAATAATCGAGTTTTGAATGATCAGCAAATTGAGCAAATATTCCAACAAGTCGATTCCATTCAAGACGCCATGCGCTTGCGCGGTATAGAGCCTGGTTCCGAGGCGGCGCTTAGGTTGTTCTCATAAATGAGCCATGCTGAACAGCAAGGCTTATTGTTTGAAGCCCCATCAAACTCAGAGCCGCTATCGGTTGACATAACCCAGCAATACCAGCATTTAAAGCGCAGTCTTGAACAATACGATTACGAGTACTACGTGTTGGATGCGCCATCGGTTCCTGATAGCGAGTACGATAGCCTTTTTAGAGCACTGCAAGCCATAGAGCAGGCGCATCCTGAGCTGGTGACAGCAGACTCACCAAGCCAACGAGTCGGCGGCAACCCAAGCAATGCCTTTGCTAACATCACGCATAAGCAAGCAATGTTGTCGCTTAACAATGCTTTTGAGGAACTGGAGTTGGAAGCGTTTGACAAGCGCATACGCGATTCGCTGGCCTGCAATCAAGTTGAATACGCAGTAGAACCAAAGTTCGATGGATTGGCTATCACTCTAAGCTATGAAAACGGGCTATTCAAGCAAGGAGCAACCCGTGGTGATGGCTATACCGGTGAGGATGTAACTCACAATCTACGGACTTTACGAGCCATCCCCATGCGTTTGAACTGTCAGAACCCACCTGCGTTACTGGAAGTGCGTGGTGAAGTGTTGATGTTTAAGCGCGACTTTGAGAAGCTAAATAAAATGCAGTTAGCCAAGGGTGAAAAACCGTTCGCTAACCCGCGAAATGCTGCCGCTGGTAGCCTGCGTCAATTGGATCCAAAGGTAACGGCGACTAGACCATTAAGCTTTTTTGCCTATGGTTTAGGTGTGGCGCAAGGTGTTCCGCCTATGCATAGCCATAGTATGGCCATGGATTACCTTGCCAGCCTGCATTTTCCGGTGAGTCAGGAACGCGGTGTGGTTTTAGGTTTGCCCGGCCTGCAAGCCTATTACCTCAAAATCGCAGGCTTACGTGATGGCCTGGCCTTTGATATAGATGGGGTGGTTTACAAGGTAAATCAATTTAAGTTGCAAGATGAGCTCGGCTTTGTATCCCGTGCGCCTAGATGGGCTATCGCTCATAAATTCCCAGCACAAGAAGCGCTAACCGTCGTTGAAGACATCACGGTGCAAGTGGGCAGGACAGGCGCAATCACACCGGTAGCAAGGCTATCCCCGGTTTTTGTTGGTGGGGTGACGGTAACCAACGCCACCTTGCACAACGAGGACGAGGTGAGACGAAAAGACGTGCATATCGGTGACACGGTGAGCGTGCGCAGGGCAGGGGACGTCATCCCTGAAGTGGTAAGCGTGGTTATGGAAAAGCGCCCGCTTAATGCAAGGCGCTTTGTGATGCCGACCGTCTGTCCAGACTGCGGTTCGCATATCGTTAGGCCTGAGGACGAAGCGGTGGCCAGATGCAGCGGTGGACTTTTCTGCCCTTCGCAGCGCAAGCAAGCGATCATTCATTTTGCCTCAAGACGCGCAATGGATATAGAGGGCCTAGGGGATAAGTTAGCCGATCAATTGGTTGAGGCGCAGTTAGTCAACACGCTGGCTGATATATACCAACTGAATTTATCCGTATTATGCAACTTGGAGCGCATGGCCACGAAGTCAGCAGAAAATCTGTTGCAAGCATTGCATAAAAGTAAATCCACCACATTGGCACGCTTTATTTATGCCCTAGGCATGCGTAACGTCGGAGAGGCGACGGCAAAGGATTTGGCTAGGCATTTTGCCAGCCTTAACAACCTCATGCAGGCCAGTCGCGATGATTTGTTAGCAGTGAATGACGTAGGCCCGGTGGTGGCGGATTGCATAGTGAATTTTTTAGGCGAAGAACACAATCAGGTGGTTATAAAACAATTGTTAGAAGCAGGGGTGTGTTGGCCAGACATCGACAATAATAGTACTGAGCTAAGTCACCTAGCAGGTAAGACATTTGTGCTAACCGGCACTTTGGCTAATTTGTCCCGTGAGCAAGCCAAAGAATTAATTGAGGCTAGGGGAGCTAAAGTGAGTGGCAGCGTGTCCAAGAAAACACATTATGTTGTTGCTGGAAGTGAGGCCGGCAGCAAACTGGATCAGGCCAAAATGCTGGAATTAACTATTTTAGATGAAGCTGGCTTGCTGCAACTGCTCGCAGTGCATTAAATTCAAAGGTAAGTAGACGATATGAAATTAGAAAAGACTTTAATAGCAGCATTCATCTTTATGTTATTTAACGATGTTTTAGCTGCCAATTATAGCGCAAGCGAATGCAATAAATTATTAAATTCAGGCAATACACCAGCGGCCATTGATTACTCAAAGGCCATGTTATCGCTTAACGGCAGTGATAAAGATGCCTTGTTATGCCAAGGTCGAGCCTATTATGCCGCGAAGGATTTCAATAAGGCGCTAGTTGCATTTGATTTGGCAGAAAAAAATTCGAATAATGAGCTGGATAAGATAGTGACTGTTTTTCTAAAAGCCAATGCCAGTTATGCTTTGAATCAAAAAGACCTAGCATTGGCAAGCTATAAAAAAGCCCTTAAACAATCGCAAATGATAGCGAACAAAGCCATGGAGCGCCTAGCTCTTAACGCCATTGGTGACATAAGCAACAATGATAAGGACTATCAGGCTGCACTGGATTGGTATATACAAGGTTTTAAGCTCGCGGCAAATGACAATGAGCGAGGAGAGAGCGCCGAGAAGGTGGCAGGTGCATACCACGCGCTAAATAAGGATGATTTAGCGCTTGAATACCAAATTAAAGCTTATTTGATGCATGATAGAGTCGGTACACCAGATCAATATGCGCAATCCAGTATTTTGTTGGGTCAATATTACGCAATCGTTAAGAATTACGATAATGCTGAAAAAACACTCAATAAAATTATCAAATTTGCCAACGAACAGGGTGGTGAATACTATGAGGCCAAAGCAAGCTATGTATTAGCTAAAGTTGAATTGGCCAGAGGTGACACTGAAAAAGCAGCGAAATTGATAGAAAAGGCTAAGCTTATTGCAAAAAGAACCCAAGATGCTGCGCTAGAAAAAGAAATAGAAAAAGAGATTCAAGGCCTATTTTGAGAGCGATTGCCAGCCAAATAAGCTAAACGTGTTATTTCTAAGCGAGCCACCACTATGAATCCTGAAAAAGATATTGCCCCTTCAGACATAACGCCAAGAGAGGTATTTGAAAGTCGCAGGGATTTCATAAAGAAAGCAGGTGTTGGCTTGATAGCAAGTACAGCCTTGCTATTAAATTGCCCCATTAGTGCAGCTGCGCCAAAAAATACAATTCTTCCATCAAGGAAATTAAAAGCCATAAGCACGGCTTATGGCAGAGGTGAAAAGCTCACAAGCTACGAAGACGTCACCTCTTATAACAATTTCTACGAATTTGGATCGGATAAAGGTGAGCCCGCAATTAACGCCAAGCTTTTTAAAACGCAACCATGGACGCTCACAGTTGAGGGCGAGGTAAGAAAAAACAAAACCATCGCCATGGAAGATATATTGAAGCTGGCGCCATTAGAGGAGCGCATATACCGCATGCGCTGTGTTGAGGGTTGGTCTATGGTGATTCCATGGGTAGGGCTGCCACTTTCTGAGCTAATTAAATGGGCTGAGCCCACTGGAAATGCTAAATATGTTGAATTCATCTCGCTAGAGGATAAGCAGCAGATGCCTGGCCAAAACATTCCATTAATAGACTGGCCCTACACCGAAGGACTGCGTATGGACGAGGCTATGAATCCACTAACCATGTTGGCCGTAGGGCTCTATGGTGAAGTCTTGCCTAATCAAAATGGTGCGCCATTGCGATTGGTTGTGCCATGGAAATACGGTTTTAAAGGCGCAAAATCAATCGTCAGTATTAGGTTTACGGAAAAACAGCCTGTTTCAAGCTGGATGAAGATCTCGCCAAAAGAATACGGTTTTTATGCAAATGTTAATCCAAATGTGGAACATCCGCGCTGGAGCCAATCAACTGAAAGGCGTATAGGTTCAGGCTTATTTGCCAACAGGATGAAAACTCAGATGTTTAATGGTTACGCAGAGCAGGTTGGCCAAATGTATGCTGGGCTTGACCTTAAAAGAAATTTTTAGGTTTATCCCAGTAAATTTATGTCACTCCATCGCATCAGAGCAGCGATTCTCAGTACATCTGTAATCAATAAAGCGACGGTTTTCACGCTTGCCCTAATTCCATTTTTAAGACTCTTCTACCTAGCACTAAATAATAAGCTTACGGCACATCCAATTGAATACATTGAACATTCCACTGGTTTTTGGTCGCTAACAATAATGCTAGTGTTGCTATGTCTGACACCACTTAGGTTGATATTCAAAACCAATATGCAAATACGATTTAGGCGCATGTTAGGCTTATTTGTCTTTTTTTATGCCTTTGTTCATGTCATGACTTATTTGTGGTTGGATTATGCTTTTAGTTATGAAGAGATTGCAAAGGATGTAATCAAGCACCCACGTATATGGGTTGGGTTCATTGCTTTTTTATTGTTGGTACCACTTGCAATAACGTCTAACCGAGCCAGCATTAAAAGGTTGGGGGCTAGCTGGGTTAAATTACACAGCTTGGTTTACCTTGTTGCCATTTTGGCTGTGACGCATTTTTGGATGCTAGTGAAGCGAGACATTCGAGAACCAGTTCTATTTGCAGTTGTTTTGTTTTTACTTCTGGCTATAAGGGTTTATTTTAAATTTTTAGCAAAACAACCTAAGTCTGGCTAATTGCATTTATTATGTATTTACTAATTTTACATAATATACATTATGCGAACATTATGGTATTGAAATAAAGCCAAGCGCTATACCTGGCTTTATTTTCATGGCTTGCCCTATTAACTTAATTAGTCATTAAGTTTTGACAGCAAGCCACAAAGTAAATACGAGTCTACCTGTTGTTAAAGAATGCAATGTTCATTACCTTATCATTCACAAAAGTAATCTCTGTTTCTTTGTATGTGCGAGTCGCGTCATATTTAACTAGGTTTTTGTAATACCACATTTCAACATTTACTCGCTTAGAGCCTTTTTCATCCGCACCCACTCTGTTTAAAAAACTGCTGGCACCCTGCGGTTTAACAGAAGCATCTTTTTTAAATGGGGCGCCAAGTTTTTGTGTAATCAAAGCTTTGGATTTGCCACTAAAGGAAGATAAAAATTGATCCTCAGTGTAGGTTTTTTTATTACCTGCCGCTTGGGCGACATTAAAGTTAGTAGAAATAATCAATATGGTGGCCAGTGCATAGCCTATTTGCTTAAGAGAAAGTTTCATGGTGTAGCCTGTCTAAAAAAGTTAAAGAGAACGGCACTTATTATGCCACTGATACAAATTTTAACCTAGCTTAAGCGCCTGGCGTGGGGCTAAGTTAAGCCTAGTGTGCCGCATGGGCACGTTTAAATAATGTAAAGAAATTATCCGTGGTTGCATTGGCAATATTAGCTAGGCTATCACCACGAAGGTCAGCCAACTCTGTCGCAACAAACCTTACATAACTTGGTTGATTGGTTTTCCCGCGATGTGGAGTAGGTGCAAGATAAGGAGAGTCCGTTTCAATTAACAGCCTATTCAATGGGATAGCCTTGGCTACTTCCTTAATGCTCGTGGCGTTTTTAAAGGTCACTATTCCTGAAAAAGAAATATAGAATCCCATGTCCATGGCCCGCTCGGCCACTGCTAAGCTTTCTGTAAAACAGTGCATTACCCCACCCACCCTGTCAGCACCCTCTTCCTGCATAATACGCAAGGTGTCTTCTGCGGCATTGCGAGTGTGGATAACCAAGGGTCTATCCGATGCGATAGCGGCTTTTATATGACGCCGGAACCGCTGACGTTGCCATTCTAGATCACCAGTTAAGCGAAAATAATCCAAACCTGTTTCGCCTATGGCAATCACTTTGGGGTGATCGGATAATCGAACCAGCTCTTCCACGCTCGGCTCGGTGATGTTTTCATAGTCTGGATGCACGCCTACGGAAGCAAAAAAATTAGCATTCGTATCGGCCAAAGTTAGCACTTGTGGAAAGTCGTCTAATGTAACGGAAATGCACAAAGCGTGACCCACTTGGTGGTCTTGCATAGCCTGCTTAATTGCTGGCAGATCCTTGAGTAATTCAGGGAAGTTTAAATGGCAGTGGGAATCAACTAGCATGGTAATTAGATTTTAATTTTGATTTTTATGTAAGGTGCGTTAGGCATTTTCTACATGGTATGCGTGTGGCGCGATGAATTTAATGCCGCACCAAGTAATTGCTCTATCTTTTCCCGAGCAGCACGGCCACCCTCGTCATCACAAAACTGCACGCCAACTCCTTGTGGCTTCTCACCTTGATTAGCCGGAGATAGCCAGGCAACATGGCCAAGCACCTGTAGTTTAATAGGCTCGTCAATCAGACTTAACAGCATGCTAAGTGGTTCCCCCATGCCATGCGCTTTGTCGGTTGGAATAAACAGTCCGCCACCTCGTAAATAAGGCATGTATGCCGCATGTAGGGCGGCTTTTTCCTTGAATATCAAAGACAGCATGCTAGCGTGTTCGAATGTATCTGACATATTGGGCTTATCCGTATTCATTTTTTTACCCTTTCCATGCTGAAAAAGGGGTCTAGGCCTTTGAAAAAATCCGCGTGTAGTCGACCAACATGGCTTCCATTTGCAATTGATGATTTAAAGGATGCAGTGCCAGCTTACGCAATTCATTTAGATTTTTTTGCAATTGCAACAATTTAGCTAAATTTACTTTGCCAGCCAGCACCTCTAACGCTTTTGCATAGGCTGTATGGTAACGCACTTGCTTAGCCTGCTTCATTAATACCAGGTCAAATAACCATTTTTGTAAAGCCAGGATGCCGGTTTCAGCAGAATGCGTCAGTAAGACTGGCGCAACAACGTGCGGGCTTAATTTTTCTCCATGAGACAGCATCTGCAAGAATTCCTTAGCCTGGGCATACTGCATGCCATCCGCCATGGCTTTTAATGGTGAGCCGGCAAAGTACTGCAATTGCTGCTCCGCATTGCTTAAGCCTTGTTCAGCCAACCAAGCTAAGGATTGGGCTATATTGGGTGCGGGCATGTTTATTTTTTGACAGCGACTCACTATCGTCGGCAGCAAGCGATGTATTTGCTGGGTGACCAATAAAAACACTACCCCATCGGCTGGCTCTTCGAGCATTTTGAGCAAGGCATTAGCAGAGGCATTATTTAGTACCTCTGCGGGATAAATCAGAATAATCCGCAGGCCACCACTGCGATGGCTGGACAAGCCAATAAAATCTGCTAGATCGCGTATTTGCGCTATGGATATTTGTGTTTTTTTCTTAGTTTTTTTTGAGTTGCTTGTGTCACCTTCCACCTCGTCTTCTTGCTCGGGGCTAATTAGCTTGAAGTCTGGATGGCTGTCTTCATTAAACCAGTTACAACTGGCGCAAAGTCCGCAGGCGCCAACTGCATTTTGTTCAGTGCACAATAAGCTTTTGCTGAAAAAACGGGCGAAATCATACTTGCCTATGCCGGCTGTGCCATGCAGCAAAAATGCGTGGTGCCTTTGCTGTTTGTTTGCATGCAGTTTATTCCACAACTGATTTTGCCAAGGATATGGTTTTAAGTTTTGATTATTTATCATAAACTTAGCATGATGCTTTCAACGGTTTTAGCAACTTCATCCAAAGGCTTATTGGCATCGATGACTCGGAATCGGTTTGGATTTGCCGAAGCCCGTTGCAAATACGCTAGGCGTATACGTGAGAAAAATGCCGCATTTTCCCGTTCAAATTTATCCGGGCTGCGCGCAGCACGCAGCCTTTCTACGCTTACCTCAACCGGCACATCAAATAGCAAGGTAAGGTCAGGTTGAAATTCACCTT
>Ga0208089_1000447_pt1 | contig 10680 bp, 10 predicted proteins | sample LakMenEpi29Jun12_FD_150744 | JGI IMG/M metagenome (GOLD analysis project Ga0208089, IMG submission 150744) | Freshwater microbial communities from Lake Mendota, WI - 29JUN2012 deep hole epilimnion (SPAdes) | ecosystem: Environmental > Aquatic > Freshwater > Lake > Epilimnion/Euphotic zone ... | reverse complement strand
TAGAAGTCTCTGCGCCACAGATCCGCGAAGCGATCGAGCCGTCGCTCGTGGAGATCATCAACGCCGTGCGCGACACGATTGAAGAGACACCGCCCGAGTTGGTGGCAGACATCATGGATCAAGGGATTGTGCTCGCCGGTGGTGGAGCACTCCTGCTCGGCATTGAGGTGCGCCTCGCCGCTGAAACCAACATGCCCGTGCGCATTGCAGACGACCCACTCACCTGTGTTGTCCGCGGCACAGGGATCATCCTTCAGGAAGTGGACACACTCGAGAAGCTCCTGGTACCAGAGACCTACCAGCGACCGCTTCGATAACGGCGCAGCGTGCTCTTCCGTTCTCGGCTCCGCACGGGCGCTCGTAAGGAGATCTCCCTTGGTGGGCGCTCAAGCGCTCTTCTGGTTGGACTCACGGTGCTCGCGCTGATCACCTCAGGGAGTGCGCCGAGCAAAGCGGTTCGTGACGCACTCGCCGAGCCGCTGCGGCTGGTCACGGAACCGCTCGCCGCACTTGGCCGTGGCCTTGCAACGGTTGGCGCGGTGGCCGCCGATGTGCAGGAGCTCCGCACCCGCCTCGCGCAAACCATCGCAGAGCGAGACGAGGCGGTCGCCTCTGCGTCGCGCGTGGAGAGCCTAGAGCGCGAGATCACCGAACTGCAGGCGGTGCTCGACCTGCGCTCCACGATTCGCTTCTCCAGCGTGGCGGTACAGGTAGTTGCGCGGGACTTTGAGATCGGTCGTCGCCTGGTGGTGATTGATCGTGGCGCTCGCGACGGCATCCAGGTTGGTGACGTGGTCATTGGCGCAGGAAACACGCTTGCGGGGCGCGTCATTGCGGTGAGCGATGCGAGCGCACAAGTACGCTTAACGAGTGACCCGGAGTTCTCTGTGACGGCTGAGATTGCGAGCACGGGTGCCATTGGACTTATCCAGGGTCGTGGTGCAAATCCGCTCGCTTTTGAGGGTATTGATTCGCTCCGCGAAGTACCGATTGGTGCAGAGGTGACCACTTCTGGCATTGAGCTGAGCCAGACGCTGCGCTCCGCCTTCCCTCGCGGCCTCTCGATTGGGCGGGTGGTGACGCTGAGTGATCAGGCTGGCGCGGTCATCAAGAACGCTGAGGTGGAGTCAATCCTTGAACTTGATGCGGCACGAACGCTGCTGGTGATCCTGAACTACCGCGGCGGGCTACCGCAACCGAGCGTCGCGCCTTAGGCGCGTTAAAGGCTATTTTGCGTTGCGCATGCGCCGTGCATATGCACTAATCACCTGTTCAGACGGGCCATCTGCCACGATGCGTCCGTCACGCAGCTCAATTGCCCGCGTGCAGAGTTCCTGTGCAGATTCAAGATCGTGAGTGACGTAGACAATGGCTTGTGCCTGACGTGCCATTTCCTTGATGCGCGCACTCGATTTCTTCTTGAAGGATTCATCACTGGTAGAGAGGACTTCATCAAGGAGTAAGACATCTGGGTCCACCGATGTTGCCACACTGAATCCGAGGCGCGCGCGCATGCCAGAGCTGTAGGTTCGAAGCTCTGCGTCCGCAAAGTTCCCAATGTCAGCGAAGTCGAGGATGGCAGGGATCTTCTTGCGCATTCGCGGCGCAGGGATCCCGAGGAGCTCCCCGACGAGGAGAATGTTCTCTACCGCGTCTAGCTCGTCTTCAAACCCTGCAGATAGTTGGAGGAGCGTCGCAATCGTTCCACGCACTTCCGCGAGGCCCTCATCAGGCGTGATGATTCCAGCGAGCGTCTTGAGCAGCGTGCTCTTCCCTGCACCGTTTGGTCCAATCACCGCTACGGACTCGCCCGATTCGACACGAAGGTTGATCTCCCGGAGTGCCCAGAAGTTCCCCTGCTCATCCGTGCGCGGGGAGCTGACAAGGCTGCGGCGGAGTGAGCGCTTCTTCGTAAGGCGCAGCTCGTATCGCACGCCCATCTGCTGGAGAAGAATCGGTGATGGTGATCCCACTAGAGCACCTTGACGAACGACGGGGACATGCGGCGGAAGAGATAGATGCTGAGGAGGGTGAAGGGGATTGATGCGAGTGTGACGACCGCGAGCGCTACCCAGTCAGGTGCACGCTCGTAGTAGAGGAGGTCGCGATATGAGTTCAGGATCCACGCCATAGGGTTTGCGCTGAGGATGATGTCTGCTGGCGGGTGCTCCGATGCCACGCGCTGCATCCGCTCATAACTGAAGAGCGCAGGCGAGAGGTAGAAGCCAAGCCTTAACACATGCTTCACGAGGTTCCCAATATCTCGATAGAAGACATTGAGCGCGCTTAAGAGGATGGCGATCGGCGCCATCCACGCGAGCTGGACGATCATGACGACCGGTGTGAGGAGCACCCATGCACTTAGTCGGTCCGGATAGAAAAGATAGATTGCTGCGAGTGGGATCAGTCCGAACACAAAGCTCCCAAGGCTTGCGGTAATCGCGGCAATTGGAAGTACGAGGTGTGGGAAGGCGATCTGTTGCATCACCTTACTGCGACGACGAACAGACTCTGTTCCGCTGCTGACCGCCATCGTGAACCAGCGCCAAGGAAGGATGGCGGCAAAGAGAAAGAGCGGGAAGGCAGGCTCTGGTCGCTGGAGGATCACACCGATCACGAGGTAGTAGATGGCGAGCTGCAGTGTGGGGTCGAGGATGAGCCAGAGGCTGCCAAGAAGTGAATTTCCATCTCCTCTGCGGAGCGCAGATTCAGCCAGATACCAGATCAGGCGACGCCTGCGCACAAGGGAGAGGATCGAGTCGCTGACCGTGCCGATTGGGCCGCGGCGCGGTCGTCCGACCGTGAGTGACGCGGGGTGGCTGGCCATCGTGGATGGAGGATACCACCGCAGCCCCCTATACTGCGAGCGATACGTTCACCCTCACGTGTAAGGAGAGTTCACGAGCATGAGACTGATTGCACGACTCCGCGCCCGACTGAGCGCCTGGTACGACCAGGCAGATAAGTCGCTCCTCACCAACATGGCCTTCCTTGCCGCGATCGGGCTGTCGGCTGTTCTTCTTGTTGGTGCAGTGGGTGCGGCCTGGTGGACCAGCTCCTTTGCCGCAGCGGTCGAGGTAAACGGTCGGGCAATCAGCGTGGGTGAAGCCAAGGCACGAGGTGAGATTGAGCTCTTCCGGCTCGGTCAGGAGAGTGCACGCATCCGCGCCCGTGTCTCGGCTGGCACGCTTGCAAGTGAGCAGGGGAACGCCATCCTGCAGCAGATCAACGACCAGGCGACCAACGTCAGCAGCCAGCTGACCTCAGACATGATCGACGCACTACTCGTTGGGCAGCTCGCGGAGGAGCGCGGCATCGTGGCCGATCAGGCGGCAATTGATGCTGAATGGAACAAGGAGATCACGATCCCTGAACTGCGACTGCTTCGTCGCATCACCATTGATATTGAGGACGACCCGAAAACGGGGAGCCCGAGCACCTCGACGACCGCTGCCGCGCAGTCAATCGCCGAATCACTCCTTGCAGAGATCAAGGCGGGTGGTGACGTGGCGGCGATTGCAAAGCGCGAGTCAACCGACTCTTTTGCGGCAGATGGCGGCCGCATCGGCTGGAGCACAAAGGATGAAGACCCTCAATCCGATGCCGGATACGAAGCAGCATGGGCGCTCACAGCAGTTGGGCCGACTGACGTCATCAAGCGCGCCGACGATCAGTTTGTGATCTTCTACGTTGACCAGATTCGACCATCAACTCTAGATGCAGACTTTGAAGATGCCGCACGAGATGTTGGCATTGATATGGCTCTCTACAAGAAGATGTCAGCCGAACGTGCGCTACAGACGGTGCTCAGCACAGACGTAACAGCGGAGCTGCTCATGGAACCTGTGCAGCAGCGTGACGTGAGCTTTGTCTCTATTGCAGCGCCACAAGATGGTGGCATGGGTGAAGAGGTGCAGGTACGCCACATCCTCTACAGCCCAAGCGACAACTCAGAAGCCGCAGCGGAGCTGGACCCTGCAGACCCTGCGTGGGCTGCGGCGGAGGCAGAAGCTGCCGAAGCGTACGACTTGATCACCAACGGAACGCCGATCGAAGAGTTGGCAAGCCAGAGCGACGATACGGGCTCAGGCGCAGAGGGTGGCCTCCTCGCATGGGCGATCAAGGGAACGTTCGTCCCTGAATTTGATGAAGCGGTCTGGGCTGACGGCTTGGCGCAGGGGGATCTCCTGGGTCCGATCAAGACGCAGTTCGGATATCACGTGATCCAGTTCGAGGCGCGCCGCGCGGGCGTGTTGCTTCGACTTGAGCAACTGGCGGTGGAACTCGCCGCAGCGGGGGCAGACTTTGATGTGGCGGCCGAAGCCGCCGCGAAGGAGATTGATGGCCTGACGGTAGATCGACCAGGCTTTGTGGTTCAGTACGCAATCAACCCTGATCTCTCTGCGATCGTCTGGGGGCTGGGTGACGGAGAGGTGAGTAGCGTCAAGACGCTCGGCGAGCAACTCGCCATCATTCGCGTCAACGCCATTGAAAACAAACCGTATACAGAGGTACAGCGCACGTCCGTGAAAGCGAGCGGATTCCTGATCTGGCTTGATGGGTACCGCAGCAGTGCGCGCATCGCGATCGACGGCGCGGTCGTCCAAGATCCGGACGCAACTCCCGCTCCGTGACGTCGGCGAGCGGCGACAGCTCGCTCAACACCCTCCTCGCAAGTGCTCGCGTCGCTGCACCGCTGGTTGATCTTTCGCATGGCGTTGCCCTCATCCCTGAGGAGGGGCTTGCCGGTGCCGCGTTCGACCTGCGACTCCCCTTGATCGTTACCCGCGGCGGTACGTTGACCGCGCTACTCCCAGGCCGCGCGGGGAAGGGGATCGCGCTACTGATTCGACTCTACGGTGCGCCACATGCGGTGACTCTGCTCCCGAGTGGCACGGCGCGCACGCTCGGAGAGTGCGCAGAAGAATCTGCAGATTGGGAGGCGATCCTTGTTCCGCCGCTCGCGCCACTCGATGCGCTCGCGTCGCCATGGGCCATGCCGTGGTTGAGCGCTCGGTTGCGCGCGCCCGATGGGTGCCCGTGGGACCGAGAGCAGACGCACCTAACCCTTGCAAAGCACCTCATTGAAGAGTCGTGGGAGCTGCACGACGCGATTGAAGCGCATGCGGCGAACCCAGGCGAGAAGGCAGACGCGGCGATGGCCGAAGAGCTCGGCGACGTGTTGCTGCAGGTGATCCTTCATACGCAGCTCGCATCCGAGCGCGGCGCGTTTGACCTCACGGACGTTCAGGAGCGACTCGCACGAAAGATCATTCGCAGGCATCCACACGTCTTTGGTGTGGGGACGGCGGAGACTTCTCGAGAGGTGCAGCGCACATGGGAGGCGATCAAGGCCGAAGAGCGTGCGGAGCGTGCGCGAGGCGAAGCTGAAAGCGGTGTGACGGTGGGTGAGACGACCCCAGCGTTCAAGAGCGCACTAGCCGGTGTGAGCCGCGGGCTGCCGGCACTTTCGGCGAGTAGGGAGTTGCAGGATCGCGCGAGTGCGCTTGGATACGACTGGCCAACCTTGGACGGTGTTCTCGAAAAGCTCACCGAAGAGTTGGGCGAGCTCAGGGAGGCGTTGGCAGCAGCGGGGGACCCAGACTCAATCACGGGGCGTCCAGCGAGTGGTGCGGCGGCACTCGCCGCAGCGCAGGACGAGCTTGGTGACGTGATCGCGGTACTGGTGAACCTGGGCCGACGCAGTGGCATTGACGCCGAAGCGGCACTTCGGGGGGCAAACGACAAGTTCCGCCGACGATTCTCAGAGGTGGAGCGGCGTGCAGCCGCGCGGGGGATTGCCCTAAAGTCTGCAGACTTTGCCACACTGGACGCGTTGTGGGATGAGGCGAAAGCGGTAGAGAGGAGCCAGTCATGAGTATCGGCAGCGCAAGCGGACCCCGAGGCGACGGTCGCGCACCAGATCAGATGCGCGCGTTGAGCGCAGAGCTTGGCGTGCAGAAGTGGGCTGAAGGCTCCGCAATCATCACCGTGGGGAACACGGTAGTGATCTGCTCCGCAAGCGTGGAGGACCGCGTCCCGCCGCATCTGCGCGGCAAGGGGACCGGGTGGATCACCGCCGAATACAGCATGCTCCCGCGCGCAACGAACACGCGCTCCGATCGCGAGGCGGTGCGCGGCAAACTCGGTGGCCGTACCCACGAGATTCAGCGACTGATCGGACGATCGCTTCGTCAGGCGGTTGACCTGACGAAGCTCGGTGAGCGCTCCATCCTGATTGACTGCGACGTGTTGGTGGCAGACGGCGGGACGCGCTGCGCCAGCATCACCGGCGGGTGGATTGCACTTGCACTGGCGATGCGCGCGAAGAAGCTCGAGCAGCACCTCACTGGCCACATTGCGGCAGTCTCTGTTGGTGTGGTTGACGGTCGGCCAGTGCTCGACCTCCCGTATGAAGAGGACAGTCGCGCCGAGGTGGACCTCAACGTGGTCGCCACCGAGAGCGGACACTATGTGGAGTTGCAGGGGACGGCGGAGCAGGAGCCATTCCATCGCGATGCGCTCGACGCCATGTTGACGCTCGCGGATAAGGGGATCGCGGATCTCATTCGATTCCAGCGCGCCACCGTCGACGGCGCGCGCTAACGCGACGCAGCGGCGCGTCAGCCATGCGCACCCTCCTGGTTGCAACGGGTTCTGCACATAAGCTCGTGGAGCTGCAGCGACTCTTTGCTGATCTGCCGCTGACTCTGGTCACTCTGCGGGACCTGAAGATCACGGAAGAGGCGCCAGAGGGCGGAGAGACCTTTGAGGAGAATGCGCTGCAGAAGGCGCACTTCTACGCCGCGGCGAGCGGCGAGTGGACGCTCGCGGACGACTCAGGTCTAGAGGTTGATGCACTCAACGCAGCGCCTGGTGTGTACACGCGGAGGTATGCGGGTCCTAACGCAACCGATCAGCAGAACTACGAAAAGTTGCTGCACGAACTCCGTGGGGTCCCTGCCGAACTCCGAAGCGCGCGCTTTGTCTGTTGCATGGCGCTCGTTGATCCTGCGCCAGGCGCACTCCCGCCACGAACCTTTCGCGGTGAGCGACGCGGACACATCACCAAGGCGCCGCGCGGCGCGTCAGGCTTTGGATACGACCCAATCTTTGAAGTTGACGGGCGCACCATGGCGGAGCGCACTGCAGAGGAGAAGGATCAGCTGAGTCATCGAGGTGCAGCTGCAGCGCTCGTTGCCGCCGCCTTGCGCGCTGAAGGGTAGCTACGGGCTCGGACTGACCGTAGGGCTTGGAGACGCGCTCGGCGATTCGCTCGGTAGCGCGCTTTCACCTGGGCTCGCGCTCGGCTCTTCACTTGGCGGCGCGGTTGGGTCCGGCTCTGGCGTGTAGACGGGGGCGGGGAGATTTGCGTTGCAGCTCACGAGTCGTTGGTACGGCCCTTGCGGAAGCATGGATGGTGATGGCGTTGGCGTAGGAGCGATGCTGGCGCTTGCTGAAGGCAACGGCTGTGGGAGCGACTCTTTACCGAGCTCTGGCTCACCCTTTGCGACTGGCCATCCGTAGGGACGCGTCCCCGGAGCGGGGAAGAGGCGCGCGCCGAGCTGAAGTGTGCGCTTGGCGTTGAAGAAGACGACGGAACCGTACGGGCTCGGCTCGTCTGCGCGGCGATAGCGAAGGATCCCGTCACCCGCGCGCATCTGCGCGCTAACGATCTTCTTCGTATCGAATCCCTCGGCACCTTCGGCGAGTGTGGGGAGGAGCGCTTGGTTGAGGTCAGTGCGCACTCCGTCACCGAGCGCGCTCAGCAAGGCAAGACCATTCCCTAAGATGTTGCCGCTTGCGGCAAGTTGATTTCTGATCGCAAGGAGCAGCTCCTGCTGCCGACCACCGCGGTTGAAGTCGTCGGTACCCGGCGCCCTGCGGATGCGCGCGTAAGCAAGTGCGCAGTCACCATCCAAGTGCCAGTTCCCCTTCGGGAGGCGTACGCCCTTGAAGTCGCCGGTTCGGTAGCTGGCGTCCACGATGGTTCGCTTGATCTGCACGTCCACACCGCCAATGTCGTCAATCAACGTGCGGAAGGTTGGGATGACAATGACAGCGGTTGCATCGATCTGCACGCCGAACATGGCGCCGAGTGCGGTGCGCAGCGCCACCGCTGGTCCATCTGGGAAGAGGCTGCTGTTCCGCTGTGCAGCTGGCCAGAGCGAGTTGATCTTCGGCTCCCAGACATCGCCGTTGCCGAGCGGCACGTTCACAATGTCGCGCGGGATGGAGATGGTGCTCACCCAGCCGCCAACCCGATCCCAGCTTGCGATGATCATTGAATCCGTGTTGAACGACGTACGGGCACCCATGGCGTCTGCGCCAACGAGGAGCATCGTGAAGCGGTCGCCGATTGGCGGTGGCGTTGGTGTACTTTCGCTCGATGCTCCTGGCGACGGTGATTCAAAGCCCGAGAAGATGTCGTCCACGGTGCTGCTTGCGCGCGATGTGATCAGTGCAGCGCCAGCGTGTGGAGCGGCAGCAAGCACCATGGCGGCCACGATGACGAGCGACACTGCGGCTCGCCGATCTGCCCCGCGAGCGGCGTCAAGGACCACCGCGACGCGCCAGGGGATCATCAGAAGCAACAGGAGTGTGAGCAGCGCAAGACGGCCTGCCGTAGCGAACGATGCTGCGAGGCCAACGAGTCCGCTGGAGGCAACGCCGAGTAAGAGAAGGAGTGCCACCAGAAGGAGAGGTGCGGCTGAGAGGAGGGCGGCACGTCGACGCCCCTGGAGGAGCTGGCCGAGCCCGGGGATCAGCGCCGAGGCGAAGGCGTCGCGAAGGTGTGGTGTTGATCGTGGAGGCATGAGGGAGATGATGCCACGCAAACAGGCTAAGGCGCGCTCCACGCTAGGATGGCACCGACGGGGCGTAGCGCAGCTTGGTAGCGCGCCTGCTTTGGGAGCAGGAGGCCGTGGGTTCGAATCCCTCCGCCCCGACCACGCGCCACGCGCGCTGGAACTTCACGCAGCCTTCGCGCGTTCATGAAGAGGGCGAACACTTCGCCAGATCGATCAAACGAGGTGCAGCATGCGAGTGCGACAAATTAGTGGGCTTGGAGCGCTGATTGCGGTTGTGCTGATCTTCGCCGGCCCCCTCCCAGTTCGGGCCCATGGTGAAGGGAGCATCGCGCTGCCGATCGACACCCCTGCGGAGGCCCATGAGGCGGTGCTCGCTACCGGAGCGCCGTTTGATGACTTTGTCTTCTTGGACGGCGGCCTGATCGGCGCATCGCAGTACTTTGAAGTGAAGGGCGATCCGGGGAGCGCTGCAACCTGGGTGGTGACGTACACCCATGGCTGGGGCGACTGCCAGGCTGGCTGCATCAGCCGCCACACGTTTGTCTATCTCGTAGACCCGGTGACGGGTGACGCGACGTTTGATCGACAGGAAGGGGATGCACTTCCAGCCGATGCACCTGAGTCGCTGAGATTCATCGAGGCACTCGGCGGCGTACCTGGTGGCGTTCTGCCAATTAGCGACGTGATGCCGGGAGCTTTAGATGCGCCAGGGGCGGACGACCCCGATTGGGGCGCCATGTATGAGCAGTGGTACGAAGATTTTATCGCGGGCCTTGAGCCATGCGCACCAGACGCTGACCCAACAGATCCTGCACTAATGACGTGCCTCCTGCCGGACGGCAGCGTCGCTGGCCCCATGCCACTTTTTGCACCAGCGCCTGGACCGATTGATGGCGGTGAGTCAATGGGCGATGACAGCTGGATCCAGGAGCTACCGAAGATCATCCTTGCAGTCCTGCTGCTTTGGATTGGCGGTGCGGTGCTTGTTGGGTCGAGGAAGTCGCGCGCTTCGTAGTGCGAGCCCCGTAGCGTTACGGCGTTGCGGTGCCCCACTCGTAGTTCTGCTTGAGGATTCGCAGATAGACGAACGTCTCGGTCTCGAGCACGCCGTCGATTGAGCGGAGTCGTTCGGTGAGGAAGGCGAGCAGCGCGTCGTTGTCTTCGCAGACCACTTCAATGAGCAGGTCATACGCGCCAGCAACCACCACGCAGTAGCTCACCTCTGGGAGCGCCTCAAGTGCGGTGGCGGTGGAGAGGAGTGCGGCGGGTGTGCAGCGCACGCCGATCATCGCCATCAGCGGATAGCCAACCTTCAGTGGATCTGCAACCGCGATCACCTTCAGTGCGCCGCGATCAACGAGCGCCTTGTAGCGCGCGCGGATGGTGGACTCAGGGACGGCGAATGCGGTGGCGATCTCCGTGAACGGACGGCGGCCGTCGACCTGAAGGACCTCCATGAGTCGGCGATCCAGATCGTCCAGTGCGGGGCGGTCCTGTCCCTTCGCCATTGATCCTCCTGCGCAGAAGGCCCTGCGCCTGGTTTCGCCGGATGGGCGATCGGTGTGAAGGCTACCATCAGGAGGTGATCAGAGGCCCGCTCCTTGTGGTTCGCGCGCTCCTGGCGAACGTGCAGTTCGCCATGGTGCAGATTGCGGCGGTCACGATCGCTGCCAGCGTTGGCGTGGCCCTGCAGCAGCTTCCCGACTATGCGCTGCTCAGTGCATCTGACTACGCACTGGAGATGGGTCAGTTACGCGCACTCTACGAGCCCACCCTGGGACCACTCGTAGACGTCTTTGAGCGGCTCGGACTCTTCCGCATCTTCACCGCGCCATGGTTCACGGCGCTGCTGGCGCTGCTCACCGTCTCC
>Ga0208089_1000444_pt1 | contig 10718 bp, 10 predicted proteins | sample LakMenEpi29Jun12_FD_150744 | JGI IMG/M metagenome (GOLD analysis project Ga0208089, IMG submission 150744) | Freshwater microbial communities from Lake Mendota, WI - 29JUN2012 deep hole epilimnion (SPAdes) | ecosystem: Environmental > Aquatic > Freshwater > Lake > Epilimnion/Euphotic zone ... | reverse complement strand
TGAGCCGAGCGACGCGGCATCCGCACCAGCCCATCCATACTCCCGCACGTCGTTGAAGGTGCGCACGCCGCCGCCGGCGATGATTGGGAGGCGGATGCCAGCCTCACGCAACTCGCTCACCACTCGCAGGCCGATCGGCTTGATGGCGCGACCAGAGAGTCCGCCGTATCGATTCTTCAGCAGCGGTGCGCCACTCTTCGGGTCGAGTCGCAGACCCTTCACCGTGTTGATCGCACTCAGTGCGGCGACCCCGTTCGCTTCCGCCAAGCGCGCGTGAGCGAGATAGTCAAAGTCAGGTGAGAGCTTCAGGATCACAGGGAAGCGCGAGGCGGGAACCGCACGCTTGAGCACCTCTTCAATGATGGGATTGAAGTCAAAGTTCACGTTATGGCAGGAGACATTGAACTCCACCGCAGCGAGTGACCCGGAAGGCGCCTGGCTATTCACGCGCTCCACCAGCGATGCGAATTCATCCGCACTAAATCCACCGAGCGAGAGGATGCGGTTCTGCCCAGTTGTTCGCGGGAAGTACTCGTCGAAGTAGCGGTCAATGCCGATGTTTGACCAGCCGAACGCATTGAGCCAACCCGCATCGGCCTCCTGCAGTGCGCCGCGGTAGAGGCGTAGCAGCTCGGGGATCTCTGAGATGCGCCATGACTCCTTCAGGGTGAAGTGTCCTTCGCGCGGTTGCGTCGTGACCGTGCGCACTGTCACGGCACCGAATCGTCGAAGGTCCACAAAGTTAGAGATCGGCGAAAGCCCAAGTACTGCAAACCGCCCCTTCGGCGCGCCGTACCCGAGGAGGCTTGAACTGGTGATGAGGCGGTTGCGCAGCTTGATCCCGTTGAGGTCGATCATGCTGCGATCGTAGCGCGCAGCAGGAGCACTGCGATCACCGATGCCGCCATGCCCACCAAGAGGCTGCCGCGCCAGCGTCCAATCAGCGCCCCCACAACCACCGCAACCGCCTCTGGTCCAACACGGAGCGAAGCGTCGGCGACGAACACGTTTGCGGCGGCGATTGCACCGAGTACCGCGGGGCCAATCAGGCGAAGGTAGGCGAGCACTGGTGCGGGGAGGCGATCGGCCCCTGGCGCAAGGAGTGGGAGGGCGCGCGCCGCATAGGTTCCAATCCCACCGAGGATTGCGAGTGGCACAAGATCAGTGCTCAGCGGATCAATCATGCTGCCTCTCTGTTTCGCTTTGCGAAGAGGAGTCCAGCAAGCGGTCCGAGTAGTCCGCCGATCATCACCGCGGCACTCGGATCAATGAGCAGTGATGCGGCAACTGCGGCAGACCCGCCGGCAAGAAGCGCAACGAGCGCCGCTCGATCGCGAACAAGACCAACGGCGAGCCCAGCCATGGAGGCGGGGAAGACCACATCGAGGCCGATCGTTGATGGTTCTGGAAGCGCGGCTCCTGCAAGCCATCCTGCAAGCGTTGCAAGGTTCCACGGCACGAAGATGCTGAGGCCCGCGTACCAGGCACCAGCGAGATCGATACGGCCGAGTCGTGCAATGTGCGTGCTCGTAAGTGCGAATGCCTCATCCGTGAGCAGGAAGGCGAGCCCAGCACGAACGCGTCTCGGGAGGGCGCTCGCATGCGGTGCAATCGACGCAGCGTAGAGGAAGTGCCTAGCGTTGAGGAGCCAGACAAGAAGCACGATGGAGCTCCACGGTGCCGCTACGGCGAGCAGTCCAACAGCGGCGAACTGCGACGCTCCCGCAAAGAGAATCGCGCTAAAGGCTGCGGTCTCCACAAGCGAGAGTCCCCCCTCACGCGCCGTAAATCCGAAGATCGTGCCGATCACAATGGCAAGCACCCAGATGCCGATCGAATCAATTGCGAGCCGGCGGCGCGCCGCGCGGAGTTCGTTCGCTACTCCGCCACTCATGGTGCTGGCGTCAGGACTACAACTGGGATCTCGCGATCGGTCTTCCGAGAGTACGCCGCATAGACGCCGTACGTGACATCATCCGTGCGCTTCAAGAGGTTGCGCCGTTCGTCGCCAGCCGCCACGCGCGCAACATACGGGAGTGATTGGCCACGCTTAATCACACGCACGTGGGGATCAGCGACAAGGTTTTCGTACCAGCTCGGATTTCCGGAGCGTCCGTAATTGCTTGCCACCAGGATGATGCGGTCGTGATCCGGGAGGTAGGTGATGACGGCACGTCGCCGCAGCCCGCTCTTGCGTCCAGTTGTCTCAAGGATGATCCCTGGTCGCCAGAAGAGGCTCGGGGTGATGCGCCCGTTCGTTGCGAGCGCAAGACGCGCGTGCAGCGGAACAACCAGTCCAATGAGTCGTCCAAACCAACGCTGCGCAGATTTACGCAGCGCCGATCGCGGCGTTGCCCAATCATCACGCGGCATCTATCGCTCGGCGTATAGGTAGCGAACCGAGAGCGCGGCAGCTGCCGCGCCAACGAGCGGTCCAGCAACATAGACCAAGGCATAGGAGAGATCGCCGTAGACGAGAGCGGGGCCGAACCAGCGCGCAGGATTCATGCCCGCCCCAGAGACGGCGCTCCCTGCGAGCATGCAGGCCGCAACGACACCGCCAACATAAAGTGCGCCAACTTGTGGCGCGTGCGCACCAGCAGTTGCGAGCAGGATGGTGAATACCACGACGGACGTAAGCACCGCCTCTACGCCAATCAGCAGTGGCGTTCCTGGACCCATTGAAGGGAGTGGTGTGGCGCCGCCCGCGAACCCGTAGACACTCGGCTCGCCGTCAAAACCACCGAAGGCGAGCTTCAGCGCGAGTCCAGCGAGGATCGCCCCCAGGACCTGGACGACGATGTAGCGGATCCCCTCAACAGTTCGGATCTTCCCCACCAGCCAGAAGGCGACAGTGACCGCCGGGTTGAAGTGTGCGCCGCTGATTGGGCCGAACGCAGTTGCGAGGGCGGCGATCACCAGCCCAAAGGTGAGTGAGATCCCAACGAGTCCTACCGCTCCTCCAGTCTGGGCGTCTGAGATCACCGCGGCACCGCCAACGGCAATGAAGAGGAAGGTCCCAACGAGCTCGGCGGAGAGGGTGGAGATGAGGGTTCGACTCGGCACGGATCGCCTCCTGACAGACAACGTTCTGTGCCTAGGCGGCACCTGGAGGGTGAGTGTAGGGCAGCCCCCTATCGGCGGGCAGCGGGATGCCGTATGCTTCGGGGGCTGGCCCGGACTTCGGGCAGCATAGGATGCACGCACGCGACCGAGATCAGTCAACCGTTCCCTCTAGGGCTCGCGAGACAAACCTTCGGAACACGAGGCGAGCCAACAATAGGAGTGAACGGAATGTACACAGACAAGAACTTGGTCTGCATGGATTGCAGCCAGGAGTTCGTATTCACGGCGCGGGACCAGGAGTTCTACGCCGAGCGCGGTTTCACGGAGCCAAAGCGCTGCACACCATGCCGCAATGCCCGCAAGGCGCAGCGCGAGGGTGGTTCAGCGGGTGGCGGCTTCGGCGGCTACACCGGCGGCGGCAGCTACAGCGCGGGTGGCTACGGCGCCCCGCGAGCTCCACGCGGACCACGCGAGATGCACCCGACGACCTGCTCGGACTGCGGTAAGGAGACGATGGTCCCCTTCCTGCCAACGAGCGGCAAGCCGGTCTACTGCGACACCTGCTTCGCAAGCCGACGCCCAGCGCGCTGAGCTTACGAGTTTCGTCGTTAACCGGACGGCCGGGACCCTTCGGGGTCTCGGCCGTTCGATTTTCCCGCGGTAGCATCGCCCCATGAGCGGCACACCTGATCCGCAGCGACGCACCACTCCTCACCGTGTGCGCACCTGGCGAGACGGTGTCGCACGTGAACGCGACGACACACTGACGGGCGAAGAGCCTGCACAGATCAGCGTGGTGGATGCCGATGGACTGCGACTCGATGTTGCGGTGACCATGCGCACGCCAGGTCAGGACGAAGAACTCGCCGTTGGCTTCCTCGTCAGCGAGTCGCTGATCACGCAAGCTTCTGTGGCGCGCGTCACATTTGGCGACCCACTTGATGCTTCACAGCCGGAGAACCACATCAGCGTTCACGTGAAGGGTGCGTTTGATGCGGCGCGCATCCCAACGCGCACAACGGTTGCTACCGCCTCATGTGGCATCTGTGGCAAGGCATCCATTGACGACGTCGTCCAGCGACTCGGGCGCGTGCAGCCGATCATGCGCATTGATCACGACGCACTCCTCAAGCTCCCCGCGCAACTTCGCGACGCGCAATCGATCTTCGGGGAGACGGGGGGCATTCACGCCGCAGCGACCGTCGCCGTTGCGCCGAGTGGCGCGCTTAGCATCACTGCCGTTCGCGAAGACGTTGGACGTCACAACGCCGTCGACAAGTTGATTGGTGAAGCGGCGCTCCGCCTCGCACTCCCACTCAGCGGCGCACTCTTGCTCCTCTCCGGTCGCTGCTCATTTGAACTCGTGCAGAAGGCGGCCGCTGCCGGCTACGGCGCGATCGCCTGCGTCGGTGCGCCATCATCGCTTGCGGTGGAGACGGCGGAGCGACTCGGCATCTGCCTGATCGGTTTCTTGCGCGAAGGTTCGTTCAACGCCTATACCCAGTTTGACGTGGTGCAGCGCTAGCGGTCTCTAGGAGCTTGTCTCAATCTCCTTCAAGCGATCCACAAGCAGACCGCAGTGCGCAAGCGCCGCTCGCTCATCAAGCGCACGGACGATCTCGCGCTCATCGAGCATCGCACTAATCTCTCTGGTTGCGCGCGCAACATCCGCGAGCGGACGCAACTCTGCGCGTGCGGCGGCGGTGGCTCCTTGCACGAGTGCATACGCCTGGTCGCGCGGCGCGCCTGCGTTGACCAGTGCGGTGAGGAGACGCGAGGCGGCGTGTAGTCCGAGGCCCGCGTCAAGATTCCTACGCATCGCATCTCGATTAATCTCGAGCCCATCAATGATGCCGTGCATGGAGCGGAGCGCGTAGTGAATGAGGCCAGTGGCATCTGGGAGGAGGATGCGTTCCGCTGAGCTATGACTCATGTCGCGCTCATGCCAGAGCGCCTGGTTCTCCGCTGCCGCTGCCGCGTATCCACGCAAGATGCGCGCAAGTCCGGCAATGCGTTCGCTCTTCACGGGGTTGCGCTTCTGTGGCATGGCCGAACTTCCCGCTTGGCCACTGCGGAACGGTTCACGAACCTCGTCAATCTCCGTGTGTTGCAGGTTGCGAATCTCTGTTGCAAATCGCTCGAGTGTGCCGCCCGTGATCGCGATCGCGGCAACAAGTGCGGCGTGCCGATCGCGCTGCACGATCTGTGTGCTGACTGGATCCACACCCAGGCCGAGCGCGGAGAGCACCTCGCGCTCAATCGCGGGATCAATCTGGCTATACGTCCCAACAGGGCCTGAGATCTTCCCGGTGGCCACCTCGTCGGCAGCTGTGGCGAGTCGTGTGCGGTTGCGAGCCGCTTCAAATGCCCAACCGGCGAGCTTTGCACCGAACGTCATCGGCTCCGCATGCACGGAGTGCGTGCGCCCCGCCATCACCGTGTCGCGCTCCTCGCGCGCGCGCCGGATGATCACCAGGATGAGTGCGTCGAGTTCGGCGAGGATCAGGTCTGCGGCGGCACGGAGCTGGAGGGCGAGGGCGGTGTCGATCACATCGCTACTGGTGAGGCCGTAGTGGAGGTAGCGCCCTTCGGGGCCCACCGACTCAGCAACGGCATTGACGAAGGCGAGCGTGTCGTGATCAAGGGTTGCCTCAAGCTCGGCAATTCGTGCGAGGTTCACCGTGGCGCGCGTGCTGATCGCCTGCGCCGCCTCGGCGGGGATGTCGCCGCGCTTCGCCTGAGCCTGGGCGACAGCCACCTCAACGCGGAGCGCTGCGTTCCAGCGCGCGGCGTCCCCCCAGACGTTGCGCATCTCGGGTGTGGTGTACCGATCAATCATGGGCGGTTCGCGGAGCGTCGCATCGGGCGCCACGCGCGCTCAATCGTCTGCGTGCGCTCAGGACCAACGGAGAGCAGCACAATCGGCGCGCCCGCAAGTTCCTCGAGTGCCGTCACGTAGCGCCGCGCGTTTTCAGGGAGGTCAGCCAACGCACGGACGTTGTGGATCGGTTCACTCCAGCCTGGGAAACGCTCGTAGATTGGCGTGGCTCGTGAAAGCTCCGCGGTTGATGAAGGCCAGCGCTCCACGCGCTTGCCGTCGATCTCATACGCAACACAGAGCAGGATCTCGGGGATCCCAGAGAGCACATCCAGCTTGTTGAGCATGATGCTCGAGACACCGTTGAGTTGGACCGCGTAGCGCAGCGGCAACGCATCGTTCCAGCCAACGCGTCGACGGCGTCCGGTGGTGGTGCCAACCTCGTGCCCTGTCGTTGCGATTCGCTCACCGATCGCATCGGTTAGTTCTGTGACGAACGGTCCTGAGCCGACGCGCGTGGCATACGCCTTCATCACGCCCATCACCTCATCAATCTGCAGTGGTGCGATTCCGCCGCCGGTGGTTGCGCCACCAGCGATTGGATGCGACGACGTGACATACGGATAAGAACCGTGGCTCAAATCAAGCAGTGTCCCCTGCGCCCCTTCAAAGAGGAGATGCTCACCTGCACCGAGTGCGCGCTGCACCAGTTCGTTCGTATCTGCAATGTGCGGGCGGAGTCGCTCGCCCCATGCCGCAATCTGCGCAAGGATCGCGCGCTCATCGGTGGCGGCTGGGTCGTCTGCGCCGAGTGCGTGCAAGAGTGCACGCTTCTCTGGAAGCGCACGTGATAGTCGAGATGCGGCGGAGGCTGCATCAAGAAGATCTTCAACGCGCAGTCCGGTGCGCGCAGCACGGTCTTCATACGCTGGGCCAATGCCGCGTCCGGTCGTTCCAACCTTCGCACCACCGAGTGCGGTTTCACGTGCTTTGTCCAAGGCAATGTGATACGGGAGGATGAGCGAAGCAGCGTGGCTGACGCGTACGCGAGAGATGTCGATGCCACGCGCAATCAGCCCATCAAACTCGCGAAGGAGCGTCTCCGGATTGACGACGACGCCTGGCCCGATGATCGGAGTGATGTGTCCGTAGAGGACACCGCTCGGCACAAGGTGAAGTTTGAACGTGTCTTCGCCAATGACGATGGTGTGCCCTGCGTTGTCGCCACCTTGGTAGCGCACAACCGCCGCAACCTGCTCGGCGAGGAAGTCGGTCGTCTTCCCCTTCCCTTCGTCGCCCCACTGGAGACCGACGATCACGCTGGCAGGCATCGCTTCCCCTTTCACTAGGAGCTGGTTACGCCGGGTAGAACTCGGCGCGCGGATCGTACCCTCCCGCGCCATCCGCCGCTCACTTCGGCGCGCCGCTAGACTCGCCGTATGAGCATCAGCCCAGCACCCGTGGAGCCCTCCGCACCCCGCAAACGCTACGGCGGTTCGTGGCTCCCGAAGCCCTCACTCTTTGTCAGCTGGCGTCCAAACGGGATCGGCCTGCAGAAGCCGAACCACGTCATGGAGACCCTGCGGACGATCTGGGAGAACCGCGGCAACCTTCGATACGCCTGGCGAATTCTTAGCAAGGGAGTCTGCGACGGCTGCGCGCTCGGCGTCGCCGGCTTCAAGGACTGGACGATTGACGGACTTCACCTCTGCACCACGCGCCTCAACCTGTTGCAGGTCAACACCGCACGCGCCCTAGATCCGGCGCGTCTCGCGGACGTTGCCGCGCTTCGCTCCCTCTCTTCAACGGAACTCCGTGCGCTCGGTCGACTCCCATATCCAATGCTGCGCATGCGTGGCGAGGCGGGCTTCAAGCGCATCAGCTGGGAGCGCGCACTTCAGGTTGCGGGCTCGCAGATCAAGGCGGCTGGTCCTTCGCGCATCTCCTTCTTCCTGACGGCGCGCGGCATCATGAACGAGACCTACTACGCCATCCAGAAGGTGGTGCGCTTCCTCGGAACAAACGACGTGGATAACGCCGCACGCATCTGCCATGCGCCGAGCACTGGTGCGTTGAAGCACGGCATCGGCTACGGTGCCACCACGGTGTCATATCGAGATGTGATCGAGAGTGATCTCATAATTCTTTTCGGCTCAAATGTGGCGAACGCACAGCCAGTCTTCATGAAGTATCTGCACCTCGCCAAGAAGCGCGGCGCGAAGATCCTTGTGGTGAACCCGTATCGCGAGCCTGGACTTGAGCGCTACTGGGTCCCAAGCAATGCCGATTCGCTCCTCTTCGGCACGAAGATGGCCGACGCATGGGTGCAAGTCGCCCAAGGGGGCGACATCGCCTTCATCAGCGCCGCGCTGCTGAGACTCGAAGAGCTCGGCACACTTGATCAGCAGTTCATCAGCGAGAAGAGTGCGGGATGGAGCGAACTCCGTGCGGCGCTCAACGGGCGAAGCATTGATGAGTACCTGGCCATGTCAGGCGCGTCGCGCGCGGAACTCGAGACCTTCTGCGCACTCTACGGAGGCGCCAAGTCGGCGGTTCTGATCTGGTCGATGGGGATCACGCAGCAGGCCTGCGGCAGCGAGAACGTTGCCGCAATCGTCAACCTTGGACTTGCGCGCGGCAACATCGGCCGCCCTGGCGCCGGACTGATGCCGATCCGTGGGCATAGCGGCGTGCAAGGTGGTGCAGAGATGGGTGCGTACGCGACGGCGCTTCCAGGCGGCCTCCCCATTGAGTCGCGCTACACCGAACCACTTGCTGCAGCGTATGGATTCCCGATCGCGCCGAAGAGTGGCCGCTCGGCGCCACAGCAGCTTGACGCCGCTGAGCGCGGTGAGATCGATGTGCTCTGGAGTGTTGGCGGCAACTTCTTGGAGACGATGCCTGATCCGGAAGCGGTTGCGCGCACGCTCTCCAAGGTGCCACTCCGCGTGCACCAAGACATTGTGGTTAGCAGCCAGATGCTCGTTGATCCGGGCGAGGCGGTCCTCCTTCTCCCCGCCACAACGCGTTACGAAGTTCCAGGCGGCGGAACGGAGACCACCACAGAGCGACGCGTTGCCTTCAGTCCCGAGATCCCAGGACCGCGCATCGGCGAAGCGCGAACGGAGTGGGAGGTCTTCACGCAGTTGGCGCAGGTTGTTGATCCCGCACGTGCGCACCTGGTTGCATTCCCTGGGGGCACGCAGCAGATCCGCGAAGAGATCGCACGCATTGTTCCCTCCTATGCAGGCATCGAAACACTGAAGGAGAGCGGCGATGCAATCCAGTGGGGCGGCGAGCGCCTCTGTGAAGGGCAAGTGTTTGCCACGCCCGACGGGAAGGCGCACTTTGCAAGCGTGCTCCCGATTGAAGCGACCCTCCCAGCAGGGATGTTGAACCTCTCCACACGTCGTGGCAAGCAGTTCAACTCAATGGTTTGGCGAGATAAGGATCCGCTCAACGGTGCGGTACGAAGTGACATCCTCATCTCCGCGGCCGATGCCGCCGCCCGCGGCTTTGTCGATGGCGCCGCCGTGCGTGTGCGCAGTGCGACTGGCGAAGTGCAGGCACACATCAAAGTGGCACCGATTCGCGCAGGGAGCGTGCAGATGCACTTCCCTGAAGCGAATCCGCTCATTGACGGCGTGCACCGAGATCCAATCAGCCACGTGCCGGACTACAACGCAATCGTTGAACTCATCCCTGCTGACGCAACGGCATAGCAGTCGGTGATGGCGCCGGGGAGCGCACCAGAGAGCGTCCAAGCCGGCGCGATCGGCATCCTTCTCGCTGGTGGCGCAAGCCGTCGATTCCCTGGCGGAAAGCTCGACGCGCTCATTCCAGCGGCGCTCGCTGATCTGCGAGGTCGCCCTGAGCTTGCAGGAGCACGCGTTCTTGATGCTGCGTACGCAACGCTCGCTGCAGCCGTCTCCGAGATCTATGTGCTCGGTGATGCGTCGCTACCCCATCCGGCAAGAGTGGTGACGGATCGTGTGCTGCACGCTGGGCCAGCGGCGTCACTCGCCGATCTGCTCGCAAGCGATCGACTCCGCGATCACGGCGATGCAACGCGCGTGATCGTCCTCGCCGCCGACGCACCGTTCGCACCGCCACTTCTCTTGGGGCTGATGGCTGCGGCGCAGGGGAGCCTGATCGTTCAGGAGGGTGAGCCGCTCCCGTTCGCCGCAGCGCTCGGTGCACTCCGCGATGCGGTGCGCAACGGCCAGCTCCCTCGACTCCGCGATCTTGCAGCGGCACTCGGCGCCGCGCCGCTCGACCCCCGCATCGTGAGCCGCCTTGACCCACTCGGCGCCGCCCTCGCAGACATTGATTCACCCGAGGATCTTGAGACGCCAAGTCCGCGCTGAGCGTGGGATGATCGCCGCACGATGAGTGCTCCCATCACGATCCTCTGGCTGCGTCGCGATCTCCGCCTCGCCGATCACCCTGCGTTGATTGCGGCCGCAGCCCACGCGCACGAAACACACGGCAGGCTCCTGCCGATCTTCATCTGGGAGCCAGGAGTCTTCGCGGGTCGTCGCGCGAGCGCAAATCGCACCTGGTTCCTGCGCGAGAGCCTCCGCGAACTTTCGCGCGAACTGGAGGCGCGCGGCTCAACGCTCCTAGAGGTGCAGGGGCCCGGGTCGAGCGCGCTCCCCGCACTCGTGGAACACCTCACCACGAGCGGCACCGCTGCAAGCGAGATCGCACTCTTTTTCACGCGCGATCACACGCCGTACGCTCGTGCGCGCGATCGTGCGGTGGCGGAGCTCCTTGCGCCGCGTGGCGTCAGCGTGCACGCCACACGTGGACTCACCGTCCTTGAGCCAGATGA
>Ga0208089_1000443_pt1 | contig 10734 bp, 10 predicted proteins | sample LakMenEpi29Jun12_FD_150744 | JGI IMG/M metagenome (GOLD analysis project Ga0208089, IMG submission 150744) | Freshwater microbial communities from Lake Mendota, WI - 29JUN2012 deep hole epilimnion (SPAdes) | ecosystem: Environmental > Aquatic > Freshwater > Lake > Epilimnion/Euphotic zone ... | reverse complement strand
ATTCATTAAAATTCATTAAAAGTCATTATCTTCTGTTATCTTGCTTTGATATGTGACCATCATCACATATAACAGAATATTTACACGCACATCAGTTTTTCATTTTGTTACTTCTCTAAAGCTTTTTGCAAACCCACAGCCGCCGCATCATAAAGCTCGTTAATCGCTTTATTCGCGGCTGGGTTATCTGCGCCTGCAGGTGCTTCCATCGTGTTGGCTTTGTTGTAAAAACGTGCGGTTAAAGTGACTATAGAGGTACCTGCTGCTTTGCCTGCTTTTACTTGTGCCACAGTGCGGTAGTTGCTCACGGCAATGGTGCTGTCTTTGCCGTCCACCAATTTATAATCCAGCTTCATGTCCGCATCATTAGCTTCGCGTAGTTTTTCTAAAAATGTAGTGCCATTTTTCAGTGTCACTAAACGGTGCGGTAAGGTTTTACCAGATTCTTCATCTTTTCTATCTTCTAATTTCACTTTGGTCACATCGGGGTGCCAATTGCCAATCGCACCAAAATCTTTAAGTAGCGCCCATGCTTTTGCTGGCTCGGCTTTTACTTCAAACTCTTTGACCACTTTTTGACCACTTGGGCCGTGTGCGAAAGCTGTTATAGGTAACAAACAAGCCACGGCTAACATTGTTAAAAACTTTTTCATGCTGGCTATTCCTTTTACTTATTTATTTAATTACTGCGCTTCAAGCACTTTTTTTAGATTTGGCAAACCTGCGTCATACACGCCTTCAACCGCTTTTACCGCAGTTTCATTGTCTTCACCTGGTTTTGGGTGCACGTCATTGGCTTTATTATAAAAACGTCCTGTCCAAGTAACGGTTGACTCCCCTGCTGCAGGACCAGCTTTAACCACCATCACTGCACGATAGCCACTCACAGGCAACACACCTTCTACAATCTTATATTCCAGCTTCATTTCTTCATCTGAATTAATTGTTTGTTTTTCTAAAATAGTACCGCCACTTTTCAATGTGAGCAGGCGATGCAGCAATTGCACACCATCTTGATCAGCTTTAGTTTCGATAGTGGTACTCTCTACAGCTGGATGCCACTTATGGATACCACCAAAGTCTTTTACCATCGCCCACACCTTGCCAGAATCGGCTTTTATCACTACCTCACGAATCACTTTTTGTTGTGTAGGTGCATTGGCCGCACTGGCTGACAATGGCAATAACAATGTGGTGGATAGAATAAAAGTTAAAAACTTCATACCGTAAAACTCCTTAATTTATAAACGACTATCAAAAATTAAATACTTAAGCTGGTTAATGCGCCATCTCAAGCACCTGCTTTAAACCTTGCAACCCTGCGTCATAACGCGCTGCCACTGCGGCTATCGCTGCTGCATTATCTTGCCCTGCGGTGGCTTGCATGGCGTTGGCTTTATTATTAAACCTGCCGACCCAAGTCACCACACTTTCACCTGTAACTAGACTAGGTTTAACGCTTAGGGCATCAGAATAACTGCTCACCGCGATATCGCCCGCAATCATCACTACGCCTAACTTCATTTCGCCAACCTGTGTTTCACGTTGTTTTTCGGTGATGCTACCGCCATTTTTAAGCGTTAATGTACGAAAGTTCGTTACTTTTCCCTCCGAGTCTGGCTTATTTTCTAGCTTGCTTGCCAACACATCAGGATGCCATTTTTGCATTGCTCCAAAATCATTCACCATTGCCCACACTGTGGCGGGCTCAGCATGAATGGTGATTTCTTTAGTCACCTTTTGCGGGCTAGGGCCACATGCACTTGAGCACAAAGGGCTTGATATGACGACGATCAATGTCGCCGTCATTAAAGAGCGATTAAGCTTGTTATGCATTTATTGCTTTACTTCTTAGATGGCGTTTTCTCTGTCAGTAAATAAGCAATGTAATTGCCTTTTTCTTGCGGAGTACAATCGCTACCAACCACTTCATTACAATGCTCGGTGAATTTCTTTTCTACATTTTTTACTGAGCTAAAGCGTTTTGCATTTACGGCTGGAGATAAGGGCTTGATTGATTTTCCTGTCACAATATGCTTGCCCGTATCGGCCGGATTTGCCGTATGGCAAGATGCGCAAGCAATGGCTTTTCCTGGGTTTTTAGTGTCACCTTTAAACTGTATAACCTCACGATTAAAGAATGTCTTACCCTCTTCAGCAGATAGGCCAACGTAATTTGAATCAACAGCTTTTGCAGCTGCAGCATATTTATCCGCAATTTTTTGTGCGGTTACAGCATCGGCGTATACGCACACTGATGAGAGACTTAATAACGCAAACAATATATATTTTGTGACTTTCATTTATTATTCCTTGAAGATTTTAAAATCAGTTGTAAAGCTTAAAGAGGGTTACCTATAAACTGCCCAAATGCCCGGCTTTTTGAATCCGTAGCAATGCTATTGATCTTTTGGTTGGTTTTAGCGTCAATCACATCGACTGCATCATCCATCCAACTAGCAACGTAGATGCGATTATGCTGGGCGTCATAACTAATGCCTTCTGGGAAACCACCTACTGGAATCGTTGCAATTACTTTATTGGCTACAGTGTCTATCACCGAAACAGTGTCCGCACCAGTATTGGTTACATAGGCACGCGAACCGTCTGGGTTGGTCGTTACACAATATGGATGCTCACCTACTTTGATGGTGGCGGTCACTACATCTCGGCGCGTATTAATGACTGAAACCGAATTGCTTTCAACATTCACCACGTATAAATTTCGCCCCTCGCCACCTAGCGCCATGCCGAATGGATGCTGGCCCACGCCAATCTTATTCACCACTTTTAATGTGCGTACATCAATCACGCCCACTTCATTACTATCACGGTTTGCCACATACAAACTTGCACCTTCTCGACTCACAACCATTCCTGCGGGCGCCTTCCCCATAGAGATTTTTTTATAATGCTGACCTGAACCAGCGTCTAACACTTTATTGGTATCAAACACCAAAATATAATCATGAAACCAATCCGCTACAAATAACTGTGAGGCGTCTTTACTCAAGGTAATGCCTACAGGCGCAATTTCTAACTTTATTTCACCAACTGCTTTATTTGTATGCATGTCGATAATCGTGACTGAACGACTTTCCACATTTGTGACATACAAGCGGTTAAGAAAGTGGTCTATTGCAACCCCGACTGGCCCCTTTCCTGTTGATATCGTTGCCACCACTTTGTCGATACCTAAATCAATCACAGAAAGACTATCTGCTCCTTGATTGGTAATGTAGGCAAAGGGGGCTGCAATCAAGCCACTTGAAGCTAATAAAAAAAGACTACCCAGCAATACGGGCAGCCTCTTAGACTGATATTCGCTTAAACGCATGAACTACCACTTTACGTCACTTTCTTCACCGCGAAAATTACCGCGAATGAAGTAAATAATTCGCCACAAATCATCTTCTGTTTTTACGATTTTTCCGTGCGCTGGCATAGGGCCCACTACATTTTCGCGACCTTTGCGTGTATAGCCTTGTTTCTGAAGCTCATCACTGCCTAACGCCACTAAACGGAATAAGGTGTCATCATCGGCACCATAGACCCAAGTAGCATTAGAAAGAGGCGGACACATTCCACCTCCACCGTTGCCACCGTGGCAACCGTTGCAGCTTACACTCATATATTTTTTTCTACCTGCTGCAACCAAATCTAGATTCATGGGCTTGTAATTGTATGGATTTTTAAGTTTGCCTTTTTCAGCCGTCATCGCCACATCGTGTGGGGACTTATCTGAAGCCATTGGAGGAATTTCTGCCGCAGTAGATTTAACTTTTTGTTCAGGCAACCTGAAGCCATCTGCTCCTGTCGCTGAATCTTCAGCGGCAACTATAATCTTCTCGGGTGTTTTATCTGAGCCTACGGCATAGGCAGCCATGGATAACAAACTAAAAATGGCTACAATGCCCACATAACGAAGTTTCATTTCAAAACCTTTCATTTAAATAACACTAAATTTCAACTAGTTGATGACTATCAATTTGCAAAATAAAAATTGATTTTCAACTTACCGTACATTTAACGCCTAGCAGATGGTTTGCTATGACGGATTAAATCCTAAAAATACACAGGATTTAATCCCACAAAGCTGTAATCAATTTGTTGTTGGTTTATTCCGTAGGCTTTTCTAACATCACCGCCGCTTTTTTTGAACCATTGGTTTTGGCAATTTGCAATGCAGTTTTGCCTTCTTCATCTTTGATATCCGCTTTTGCACCTGCTTTTAATAACAGACTAACAATCATCTCTTGGTCTTTGTGTGCTGCAATCATCAACGGTGTTACTCCGCCAGAGTTCTTTGCGTTTGGATTAGCTTTGTATTGCAACAAAGTTTGCGCCATGACCAAGTTGCCCTTAGTCACAGCTAACATTAAAGCGTTATATTTGCCTGCGCCCATTGCAAAATTAGGGTTGGCGTTGTTATCTAACATGGCGACTGCGGCATTAGCTTTGTTGTCATTAACTGCCATAGCCAGCGCAGTTGCGCCGTCTTTATTGGTTAAGTTAAAGTCAGCCTTGTGCTTGCCTAGTAAGCGAAATACTTTAGGCTCATTAGAGCGCACCGCGTGCATCGCAGCCGTCCAGCCATCATCATCTTGCGCATTCGGGTTTGCTTTATATTCTAGCAAACCATTCATCACGCTAATGTCGCCACCTTTAGCCGCCACAATCAATGGCGTTTGTTGTTCAGTATCACGTGCATCAATTTTAGCGCCGCGCTTGAGTAAATATTCAATGCGTGTTGAATCACGGGCAATGGTTGCATTATGTAACTCTCCATCTAACGTTGAGCCATGCTTCAAGGCTTCATCAATCATCGCTGGCAAAGCTGCCTCATCTGACTGCTTAGGGGTCAATTGAGATTGTGCAACTTTAATACGCGGCTGGTATTTGCCATGTGCAGGCAAATCACCAGAGATTACACACTCTTTACATTCCACCAACGGCACACCATATTCATCTAATACTTTTTTTATTTTGTCTTTTTCTCTAATCATCACTGCTTCAATCGCAGCTTTTAGCTCATTAGCATTTTTGCGCATACCAATGGACAAGCCAAACTCAAGCGGCATGTTATGTTCCATCGTATTCACAGGAACAACCGTAATCGGTGCATTTTTCTTGGTTTTATACCAACCCGCATAAGGTCCCCAAACGGCAGCAACATCAAATTCGCCATCGACCATTTGTTGCACGGTCATGTGTGGAGCACGGTTAGGCTGCAAATCGGCATCATGTGAAATAGATCGCACCATAGAATTTGTGCGGTTAAACCCATGTTCTTGCAACACGGTACGAATCGCTGAATGCTGAAATACACCCACTTTGTAATCATTCAGCAATTTAGGGTCATCAAAGGATTTAATATCAATACCTTTGTCGTTGCGATACGCCAATACAAAAGTACTTTTATACACGGGCATAGTGGTCATCATGCGCTCATCATCGGGAGACATATCCATCAAAATATCGCACTCGTTGTTATCAAAGGTTTGGCGCGTTAAGCCACGTTCTAAATACGGGCGATAAAAATAGCTGGTATGCGTGCCCATGCCTTCGGCAATAATCGTGGCAATTTTATTTTCAAAACCTTCTCCCTTGTCGTTTGACAGCGGCATATTGCCAGGGTCAGCACAAATGCGTAGTGAGCCCATTTTCTTTATGGAGGCTGGCGCTTGCACTTCTTCAGCCAACAAAGGATAAACAACAGCGGTTAAAGCGATAGCAAGTAAAGTTTGCTTAAATACGGACGATTTTGACATCTAAAACCCCACAATATAAAAATTGAAATTGAATTACTTAACGTATGTATAACAGAAGTTAACGAATTTTAATGACATATTAAGAACATTTAACTTTTAATTAAGTTCAGCCAAACTTAAAGTTTTTATAGTAGCGCAATGACTATTTCGCGCCACTATAAAAACCTCAACATACAAAAAGCAGGTGACGCCTAAGCGTCACCTGCCTTATTTTCACTTACACTTCTATACTAACTATCAACTAGTCAATACGGAATGTAAACAATGTACCGCCTTGTGGCACTTTATCTAAACCAGAAGCTTTAGCCATCGCAGTTGCACCGATTGCGCCGTATTTATCTTCCATGTCTAATCCAGCAGTTACAGGCAAACCAATCCAGCCACCGATACCTGACCAAGTTGACACGTATTGCTTGCCTTTGATTTTGTAAGTAATTGGGTTACCGATAATGCCTGAAGCCAATTTACGGCTCCATAACACTTTGCCTGAGTTACGATCAACTGCGCGGAAATCACCACCCAATGAACCGTAGAAAGCTAAGCCACCATCAGTCACCAATGCACCACCCCAGTTTGGATATGGATCAGCGATTTCCCAGATTGTTTTACCAGTCACAACGTCATATTTCTTGAATTTACCAGTGATTCCTGGTTTTTCAGGATACATGTAAACGTTAGCAAACACATAAACGGTACCTTGTTGTGTGTGTGTGCGCTCTTGTGGCTCATCTTCCATACACCAGTTGTTGGTCGGTACGTAGAAAATGTTTGGCTCTTTAGGATCCACAGCCGCTGGTTGTTGGTCTTTACCACCCATTGCAGATGGACAAGCTTGTGTATTTACATCACGTGCAAATGGTGAGTGCTCTTTCACTTTAACAGGGCGACCTGTTTTTAAGTCAACTTTCTCAGCCCAGTTTACAGTAACAAACTTAGTAGCACGTAACAATGTACCGTCTTTGCGATCTAACACATAAGCAAATCCGTTACGGTCAAAGTTAACCAATGCATTAACTTTTTTACCATCAATAGCCAAGTTATCAACCAAGATGTTTTCGTTCACACCGTCGTAATCCCATTGGTCAAATGGTGTTTTTTGATAAGCCCACACCAATTTACCTGTGTCGATATTACGCGCCATAATAGTCATAGACCACTTGTTATCGTATTTACCAACATTAGTTTTTGGATCAACTTCGTTACATTTTTCGTGAGTTAAATTTGCACCTGTTTCACCGCAACGGTAAGCTGGAGACCAGTGACCTGGATTACCTGTACCTGCGTACATTAAACGTAATTTAGGGTCATAAGTGAACCATGCCCATGGTGAACCACCACCAATTTTCCATTCATCGCCTGGGTAAGTTTCACCAACTTTATTGCCAGCCACGCCGTAGTGTGGGTTAGCTTTGTTAGTGTCTTTATCCATACAGATGTCAGCATCTGAACCTGTACTATGACATTTCCAAACCTCTTTACCTGTTTTAAGGTCATAAGCAACAGTACGGCCACGTGCAGCAAACTCATCACCACCGAAACCAGCAACCACTAAACCTTCAGCCACCATTGCTGGGCCTGAATGTGTTTCACCTTTTTCTGGATAAGCATGTTTAGTTACCCATTGCTCTTTACCTGTAGTAGCGTCAAGAGAAATCAAGAAACCATCTAATGTATGAAACACAACGCGACCATCAGCGTAGTTCAAACCACGGTTAATCGTATCGCAACATGCGCGAGGCACGGCTGATTCATCACGGTCAGATTTTTTAGTGTAGTTCCATATTTGTTTTGGATGATCAGGATCAGATAAATCCAAAGCCTGAACAATGTTTGGCCAACCTGAAACCATATACATCATTGGTTTGCCTTTATGCTCAACCACAACTGGCTGACCTTCATGACCGCGCAATGTGCCTGAAGATTGTGACCAGATCATTTGCAAGTTTTTAACGTTTTTTGTATTAATGTCTTTTAATTGGCTGTGGCGATGCATAGCCAAGTTTTGACCAGGTGCCGCCCACATATTGTGGTCTTTACTGCGTTTGATAATTTCTTCGTTTGCCATTGCCTGCCCTGCGATGCCGATTAAAGCAACGGCACTCAAAGCAGTAAACATGGCTTTTAATGTCCAGTTCTGTTTCATACTTCCTCCCAGATTAAAAATTTCATCTCTATATAACCATTGAAATTTGTAACAAAATATTACAAACACAATAGGATATGAACTATATGCTTGCTTCATTTGTAACGATTGAGAATTAGTCCTTCAATAGGTTGGGATATTTTCCCGTCTAATATAGGAAGGAAAAATTAACTAGCAAGTGAATAACTCACATGACGATTAGGGTATCGACCTTAGTCGACCATGGATTTTTTCTTGAAAACACACTCAAAATCTCACAATGTGCTTGAAGCAGTGGGGTTCGGGAATTATTCCTATGTTTTGGCGTGATTATCCCTGTTGTGAAAAAATGCCAAACACTACATGCTTGTGGAGTTTATATTGATGACGATGAAGCAATGCCAAATCAAACTAAGCACACCAGCCAGTCGAAGCAGGCAAGCACTCAAAAAATGCATAGTCGCAGCATAGCGCTCGATTCAGTATGGGTTCCCATTGCTTTCTTAAGTGCGTATGCCATATCAAGCCACTTCAATTTTTCAGACAATTATTATATTTGGGCGAGACAATATGAGCAGGGGTTAGATATTGATGAATTGCTGCCTGCACTGCTGGCAAGCTTGGTAGCTTTGCTGTGGTTTGCTAAACGACGCATCAATGAATCTAAGATTTTGATTAAGAAAAATCACGCATTATTACAGCGCATATTAGAAGTGCAAGAAGACGAGCGTAAACGCATCGCGCGTGATTTACATGATGATTTAGGGCAATACCTCAGTGCCATTAAAGCGCAAGCTGCTGGCTTGTTGGTTGATGCAAGTAGCTCAGTGGATGTGCAACTTACTGCTAAAAGCATTACATTAAGCGCAGACCACGCCTACCACACCACCCACAATTTAATACGTACATTACGCCCTGCGGCCTTAGATGACCTTGGCCTATCTGCAGCATTAGAGCATTTACTTGACACATGGCGGTCGATAAGCACAGAGACGATGCAAAGTGTAGCCAGGCTAGTTAAAACTAGCCAACCAACCAATTACCAGCTACATATTCACGGGGATATTGATAGCTATCACGAGACCGTCAACATTACCGTATTTAGAATCGTACAAGAAGCACTGACCAATATTGCCAAACATGCCCGCGCGCAAGCAGTGCTGATTGACATTGAAAGTAAAGCGCATTATTTAACCATAGCGATTACTGACGATGGTGTAGGCTTTGATGTTTCCAAGAAAAATTCTGGTTATGGCTTACTTGGCATAGCAGAGCGCGTTGAAGCACTGGCTGGTTGCATGGAAATTAATAGCCAAGCTGACGCAAGCCACGCTAGTACTGGTACAAAAATTATCATTCGGATAAAGGTTTGAAAGTAATGGGTACATCTAATGGGTCTAACTTATGAATACCGCCGTTAAAGTTTATCTGGTCGATGACCATGCCGTGGTGCGTGAAGGCTACAAACACCTGCTTGAAAAAGCCAACATCAAGGTGGTTGCTGAAGCGACCAGTGGTGAAGAAGCGTATCTAAATTATGAAGCCATTAAGCCCGATGTCGTCATTATGGATTTATCTATGCCAGGCATGGGGGGCATTGAAACCATCAAAAAAATATTAGCTAAAGACAAACACGCGAAAATACTCGCTTTCAGCATGCATGATGAAGTGATTTACTGCACACTCGTCATGCAAGCAGGCGCAAGTGGCTACGTCACTAAATCAAGCGCCCCTAACGTGTTAGTGGAAGCTGTGTTTGCGATTGCAGCCAACAAAAAGTATATCAGCCATGACCTTGCCCATACAATAGCAACGCAACGCCTAAAACCAGACTCCGCTTTAGATAGCTTAACGCCTAGAGAATTTGAAGTATTTAGATTACTCGCAAAAGGGCTGTCGCTAGAAGATGTAGCCAATACCCTCAACCTGAATTACAAAACCATTGCCAACCACCAAACACATCTTTTACAAAAGTTGCATGTAGAAAATCGCTCTCAATTAGTGCTGGCGGCAATAAAGTTGAATATTTTGGAAGCTTAAAGGGCTGTTGACGGACATTAAAAAACGAGCCTATAAATCCTAGCTTGAGGAATAAAATAGGCTCGCTGTGTGAGATTCATACTCATTAGGTTAGACAACAGCTCATTAAAACTTAAAAATCAAATCTCGCCCCACCAAATACTTGGCGACCACGACCCGCTGACATCCCATCCACACGACTTGCTAGATACTCTTTGTCAGTTAAGTTATGTCCACTTAAGAAATATGTCATTTTGGAATCCACTGGTTTAAAGTTTACCGATGCATTAAACAAGCTATAGCTTGGAATATCGCCAGTTAGACCTGTGAGCGTTGCTGCATTGCCTGTCAGGGTGTTAGTCCATGCATCAGGTTCTTGGCTGCTTATATAATCTACACCAACTCTGGCATCAATCCCTACAGGGTGTTGATAGCCAATACTCAATGAGGCTAATTGTCTTGGAGCATAAGGTAAGCGCGCGCCACTGACTACACCTTCAGCAAGTGCATCTTTTTTAAACTTGGCGGTGAATAAGTTAGTGTATGAAGCCAATGCGTAAATATTGTGTGACGTGTTATAAATGGTACCGAAATCAACACGACCTGCAAACTCTAGCCCAGACATTGCTGATTCACCTGCATTATCAAAAGTACCATTACCTGAATTCACGACCACATCATCAAACTTGGTGTGGAACAAGGTAGATTCAAAACTTACGCCTTTGAAATATTTTGAGCGCACGCCTAATTCCCAATTAGTGCTTTTCTCTGGACTAGTTTTATCAATACCTAAAGCATTCAATTTAACTGGGTCTAAGTCAC
>Ga0208089_1000431_pt1 | contig 10909 bp, 10 predicted proteins | sample LakMenEpi29Jun12_FD_150744 | JGI IMG/M metagenome (GOLD analysis project Ga0208089, IMG submission 150744) | Freshwater microbial communities from Lake Mendota, WI - 29JUN2012 deep hole epilimnion (SPAdes) | ecosystem: Environmental > Aquatic > Freshwater > Lake > Epilimnion/Euphotic zone ... | reverse complement strand
GAATATTCATCGAATGATAATAGTAGTATTGTGAAAACTATAAGTGGTGCGGCCGATGTGTATTGGGGTAATTGTGATAAAATATATAGAAATCATCCTGTGGCCGTTGCCGAAACACGAGCAGAAGGGCGCGCATTAAGACGAGCTTTAAAACTACGCAAGGTTGTGGCTGCCGAAGAAATTGCAAAAGATATTGAGGATAATCCTGATGGTGACTCGGTGTATAAGGTTAGTGCTAATCAGCTAAACTTTATGGATGTTTTGGCCAAAAGACTAGATATTAATATGGCTAAAGTTCTAGAGGATGCTGGACATAATGATAAAAATGTTTATAATATAGAGCATAGTATCGCTGTTGATATTATCAAAAAATTGTCATCATATCAGCAAAATATCCATAATATATCTGATGATATAAAAGGATACGATGCTGGTTGGAAATAAGGGCTATTTATGAAACTAATCTATAAAGCTAATGAAAAACTACAATTTGAACTTGAAGCCGAAGGTCAAAAAGAAATATTCAAAGAACTTGCAGTAATCCAGGAAATATTTAGCGAAGATAAATGCGCATTATGCAACAAAGGTAATATTAAATTTGTTGTAAGAAATGTTGATGGTAATGATTATTATGAATTAAGATGTCAGGACTGTGGAGGCATTTTATCTTTTGGTCAACATAAAAAGGGTGGAACATTATTTCCAAAACGCAAGGACGACAATAATGAATATTTGCCGAATAGGGGTTGGCATAAATGGAGCAAAGAATCTAAGGATAAATAATGTCTCCTGTTTATGTATCGTGTGATGGTAGAATATCACTAACACAACACGGTGTAACAACAGATGAAAACTGTTGTGGCGGATGCTGTTCATACATTTCCGCAAATATAGACTATGTAAAAAATGGTCTGCCAACTAGCCCACCATCGTACACTAATTGTATCCCTGATGGTCCATCAAAACCAGTTGTTATAAACGAAAATCCACCAGCAGGTATTTGTGCGCTACATGGTCTTCCTGGAAGTGATGGTACTTTTTCGCCCGGTTGTGATTGTGATTTTGCAAATAGAACCGATTGTTGTGCTTTCTATTGCGATGTTTGCAATGGATCCGCAATTGGTTGTGATTTTCCTCCTGAGTGTTTCGCGGAATGGACACCTCATGAGTATTGCTATTTGACCAATCCGGTATATCCAGAACAAATATATAATATGGAGCAATATGCATTAGCTTGGGCTCAAAATGCTGATTTTACAATTATTGACAGATTGAGTGGTGCTCTAAATGAATTAAAAACTTGTTTGGAAGATATGGGTTATCAAAACGTAACAGCCAATGCTGGTCTAAGTTATATGCCAGGAACCGACGAACATGGTCATTTTGCTCCTATTGTCGTAGATAACCAGCCTTGGGTTCCTGTGGACGAAACTGGACATACACATAATGAATACTTTTCTCAACAAAGATTAGAAGAAGAATATGGATGGGTATTTTATAATGGATATAATCCTGGAGGATGTGTACCTGATGGAGAGTGTCATCCAGATATGCAAGCTGCTTGTGGTGGGCCGTGTGGCGGCAATGGTCCGTGTATAAGTCCGGTTATTGTAGACCCGATTAGTAATTTGACGTGTCCTCCTCTGATAGTTGATTATGATAACTGTACACAATATTGCGAAAAACAAGACTGTTGTGTGTCTTTAGAACCTATTAGGATAACAGGAAATCTTTCTGCTAGTTGTTGTGATAATTGTGGGCGTCTTGGTAAGGCCAAATGCTGTACAGCATCCAGCGTTATATTTTCTCAACAGGATTTGGAAACTTTGAGTATTGGTACATCGGCCGGTAGAGGAGGAAAATGTGGAATTAATGGATGTTCTCCGGCAGTATCAGGAATAAGTGAATGTGATACGTTAGGTAATGGAATTTTAAATATGTGGTTCGAACCACTATACGAAGGATCAAATGAGTATAATCTTAAAATACTAGCCAGAGAATGTGCGGGATCAAATACTTGTGTAATTGGTCCATTAAGAGCTTATGAATCAGGATGGAATGAAAGTACACAAAATTATAATAAGCCTATAGATACTTGTGATTATTCTTTTGAAAATCAAGAAGCTTGTGAATGTGGCTATAGAGTTAAAAAATTATGTGTTTCTACAATCCAAAGAACTTTTAAATTTAATCTTAATACTAGACACGTTGAGTCTGTTTTTGATGGATTTATAGCGATATATGCTCCCAATAATCCTAGATGGATGGTTCCAGATCCTCCAACAACACCTTTTGAACAAGATCTTTATAATAGTATATATACAAATTATTGTGTTGATAAATATTTATGGCCTTCTTGTTTACCAGAGGATTATGGGATTGGAAATGATGGTTTTTATGTCAGAAAAAGATGCATAGAGAGTGGTCCGCGGCCGTACAATGAAGATGTTATTACTCCTGGCAATTTCGTTTCTGAATCAGAATCAGTTGATCCATCCTATCCATTTGCAGGTTATGCTTTATGGCATTTTAGAAATGACTTGGTTCCTGGATGGGAATTATTTGAGGTAGACGGACCAGATTCTCCAAGAACACAAGGTCTTGCTAGTACACGATCTGCAATAATGAGAGAAACGGTATATGGTCCTCCAGACGAAAGTGCCGCAACAACAAAATATTACTATACTGCATTTACAAGAAGAGGACTTCCCGATTGGGTGGTATTTACTGTTGGACAAGTAACAAATACAGATTGGACATATGGAGGTTTAACTACTGCTTGGCCCCTGGGTTCTGCTATATCGAATCATTATGCTGCTATGTGGGGTACTGCACCGGTCTGTGATGATATTGATAATCAATTACTGTTCGGTGATGGTGTTTGTGCTGGTAGATTTAAAGAATATTACTATCAATGGACAGTTTCAGAACAATTTCCTAATCAAGAATCGTCTTGCTCGCCAGTACTAACAAAAGACAATGAAATGAAAAACTGGGGCTGTGGAGTAATGATAGGCGATGAGTTTATGCAAAATGGAGCTTGTGAAACAGGTATTCAAATTGTTGATTTTGCTAACGAACTCGAATGGTTGAATGTAATGAACAATTTTAGACCAGTTCCCCCATGGAATATTGAATTATTATTGGGTACTGATGCTGTGGAATATACTTGTGGATCAGAGTGGGGGGTATGGAATGATCCTGAGTGTGTAGTTGTATATGATGAGGAACCAACATGCGATCCTACTCCAACACCAGCACCAACATCAACAGAAACTCCAGTAGCATTTACTCCTACTCCGGGACCTACTGAACCATGTCCAACACCAGAACCTACTCGTCATTGTGAATCGTTATCTCATGAGTTTGATAGTAATCAATGTCCAACTCCGAGTCCATCAGCTACTCCAACACCAACACCAACTGAAACTCCTACTCCGACACCTACTCCCACTGAGACTCCTACTCCAACGCCGTCGCCAACACCAAGTCCAACGCCATCGCCAACACCAAGTCCGACTCCAAGTCCTACTCCGAGTCCAACGCCGTCGCCAACACCGAGTCCGACTCCAAGTCCTACTCCGAGTCCAACGCCGTCGCCAACACCTAGCCCGACACCATCGCCAACACCGAGTCCAACGCCATCGCCAACACCAAGTCCGACTCCAAGTCCGACTCCAAGTCCGACTCCATCACCCACGCCAAGTCCTACTCCATCGCCAACACCAAGTCCGACTCCAAGTCCTACTCCGAGTCCAACGCCGTCGCCAACACCTAGCCCGACACCATCGCCAACTCCTAGTCCAACGCCGTCGCCAACACCGAGTCCAATGCCATCACCAACACCGAATCCGACGCCGTCACCAACCCCATAATTACTATATCTCTATATAATCAAAGGACTTAAATTCATTATGGAAACAATATTTATTCAAATAGCATCATACAGGGATCCTGAATTAGTACCAACTATTAATGATCTGATAGATAAAGCAGCAAATCCTAACAATCTAAGATTCGGCATAGCGTGGCAAAATAATAAAAAAAATGATGCTTGGGATAATATAGATTTATTTAAAAATGATAAACGATTTAGAATTATAGATATAGATTATAAACAATCTCAGGGAGTATGTTGGGCCAGAAATAAAGTACAACAGTTATATAATAATGAAAAGTATACACTACAAATAGATAGTCATCATAGGTTTATAAAAGATTGGGACATTTTATTGATAGACATGGTCAAAAATTTGCAAAATGATGGTTATAACAAACCATTGATCACCACATACTTGCCTAGTTATAATCCAAAAAATGACCCAAGTGATAGAGTTATGGTTCCTTGGAAAATGAATTTTGATAGATTCATACCAGAAGGGGCCGTTTTCTTTTTACCAGCACCATTTGACAATAATGATGATATTACTAAACCTATACCATCCAGATTTTATAGCGCACACTTTGCGTTTACATTAGGTGATTTTGTTAAAGAAGTACAACACGACCCTAATTATTATTTTCATGGTGAAGAAATAAGTATAGCAGTAAGAGCATTTACACACGGATATGATCTTTTTCATCCTAATATTGTTGTGGCTTGGCACGAATATACTAGAAAAGACAGAACCAAACAGTGGGATGATGATAAAACTTGGCATGTAAGAAACCAATTAAGCCATTTAAGAAATAGAAAATTATTTGGAATGGATAATGAAAAACAAGATATTGATTTTGAAAAATATGGTTTTGGCAATATTAGAAGTTTAACAGATTATGAGAAGTATAGTGGGCTATCGTTTAAATCAAGATCCATTACAGATGATGTGATTTATCATAAAAATCCTAATTTGAATAATATAGATATTCCTGATAAAGATTTTCAAGAATCATTACAACACATTTTTAAATATTGTATAAATTTACCATCAGATAAAATTAATGAAAATGATTATGATTTTTGGGTGGTTGCTTTTCATGATGCTGAAGATAGAACAGTATATAGAAAAGATAGTGATAAAGAAGAAATAAAAAATACAGTTTCTAACGGGCGACCGACCTTCTATAATATATGGAGAGAATTTCATGTTTCCGAAATGCCAAAAAAATGGGTGGTATGGCCGCACTCACTATCTAAAGGCTGGTGCGAAAAAATAGAAGGTTCAATAATATGAAAAGGGCATTGGTTGGTTTTGTAACAAATATTACAGCTAATTATTCAAAAATAAAAATATGGACTAATAGCTTTAAAAAACATTGTAAAAATGATGCAATATATCTTATTGCAGCAAATGCATCAAATGAAGAAATAGACTTATTAATAAAACTAGATATTAATATTCATAATATTATTATTGATGATAATGATTTACAATTTATCAACCATAAAAGACTTTACTATACATATGATCTTTTGTCTAAAATTGATATAGAATATATATTAGTTACTGATGTTTTTGATGTTATTTTTCAAAATGATCCATTTAAAAAATTAGACTTTAATAAATTTGATTTGTTTCTAACTTTAGAAGGAGTGTTGGTGAGTGAAGAACCTTGGAATTCTGATGTAATAAACAAAATTTTTCCAGAATACTATCAGTTATGTAGAAATCGAGATGTAATTTGTAGCGGCATTATAGCAGGAAAACGAGACCATCTAATTAATTTATTATCTAGCATGTATAATTTGTGTGAAAACTGTTCAAATAATCATAATATAAAAGATCAGGCCGCACTTATAGTTTTGGATACTATCAAACGTATTGATGCACATATTAAATATCTATCATTAAAGGATGGTTGGGTCGTGAATTGTGCCGTTGCTGGGCCAACCAATTTTTTTGAATCTTGGGGATTTAAGAATACTATTGAAAAAAGATACCTAGATATACCAGTATTAAGAAATAATAATATATATATTGGTGATTTACAATATGATATAGTACATCAATTTAATCGTATTTCTGAATGGAATAAGGAGTTAATAAAAGATTATGAGTAATGCAATATGCATGTGTACAACATCAGAGACATACTCCCAAAATTTAATAGATTGGAAAAAGAATTTTATTGATGAGAACACCTATTTGATTGTAGATAAAACTAAAAATAGTAATTTTAATTCTAATGATTTTATATATACAGAATCTGATATTAGAAAAAATCTTAATTTTAATCATGATGTTAGCAAAAAGCACTACTGGAATAGCTATGGCAACAGAAATATTATCTGGTTTTATGCGCATTTTAGAATGATTAATTTCTATTTAACCCATAATGATTTTGACTATTATTGGTTTTTTGACGATGATGTATATATGGATAATTGGCAAAAATTTATTGATACTACAAATAATTATGATTATGATTTTATGTCATATTTTTGTTTTAAAAAGAATAATGTAAAATCTACAGAAAATATACCATATATCGATCACAACACAACTTCTGGACAACTGTGGTTTGAAAGATTTCCTGGTCATAATGACATACTACCAAAAACAAATGAATATTTTGGGTCTTTTTTTCCAACGGTCAGGTACTCTAATAAAGCGATGAGAAAATTGATTGAAATTAATAGTTTAGGATATTTTGGTTATTCTGAGGGTTTTGTTCCAACAGTATTAAATATGTATAATTTTTCACTCAAATCTATTATCAATCCTGATAATTCATCAGATATGTTCGATATTAACGATATAAATATTTTACATAAAAATATAAGGATTACATGGCAATGGATATAAAAAAGCCAATATTAGTTACAGCTATTTATGATATAGGTAGAGATAATTGGGAATCATATAATCTATCATACAACAATTATTTAGCATGGATGCGCAATACTCTCTCATTAGATAGTTATATTGTAATTTATACAGAACGGAAATTTTTGTCTAAAATAGAGGAAATGCGTAAGGAATTCGATCCTACACTAGATAAAACAGTTATTATAACAACACCAATTGAGGAGTTGGATGCGTATAAACTGTACTATACTAAACTTTGTGATTTAATGTTCAGTAAAGAATTCAAAGATAAAATACATACTAAAGTTCCAGAGATGACCAAACCCCTATATAATGTCATCATGTTCAATAAAATATTTTTTCTAAAAAAAGCTAAAGAATTTTTTAATGGAGATTTTTATATTTGGGTAGATGCTGGTGGTCTAAGAGAGAATATATCCAATTATAATAATCAAAGATGGCCATGTTTGAATAAAATCAACGAACTAGATAACTCAAAAATAACATTTTTTAGCCATAGTCAAACTATAATGATTAGGAATCAAGATATCGAAAATCATGCGTTGTCTCAACAAAGATACATACAAGGAACAGCTTTTTTGATTCCGGTAAATTTGATAGATGAATTATTAGATAATTTTAATCAAACTATTAATGAATCTCTGGAACATCAATATATAGGAAGTGACGAAAAAATATTCGATATAACTTATTGCAAAAATAAAACCAAATATAGTTTAATTAAGTGTGATTGGAGGACTTACTTTAATATATTCAAAGACGATGGACTAAAACTTTTCGATAAAGACGGAAATAGACCTTCAAAAATATTTCTAGATCTAGGATCTCATCAATTACAAGGATTAAAAAAATATATTGATAAATTATATATAGATAATAGCTGGGAAATACATTGTTTTGAACCGAATTCTATGGTTAAAACAGAAGAGTTTATTGAAGCGATTAAAGAATTGTCTATTCAATTTCATAAAAAAGCAGTATGGATAAGAAATGGAAGAACTATTTTTAATCAACACGGAGAAAAAGGAGAAGGGCAAGGTTCTTTATTGGAAGAAACTGAAGGTGGAAAAGCGTATGGAGATTTTTATGCAGAAGAGGTAGTGGACTGTGTTGATTTGCTAGACTTTATAAAAAAATTAGATCCTAAAAAAGATATTTATATCAAAATGGATATAGAATGGTCAGAATATAAAGTTCTTAATAAATTATTATCTGATTGGCCTAAAAATATCAAAAAGATATGGATTGAATGGCATGGATCTAATAGCAATAAAGAGAATATAAAGACTCTAGAGGATGCTATTAAAAATTTAGGAACAGATCTAGAGGTAATTTAATCAATCTATTTTTGTGCATATTCTGATCTAGGATATCTTTTAGTATAGTGATCTATCTTTGAATGATGCATACAATACGGATTTGCAAAACCTTTATTTAAAGCGTTCAAAAGCCAAAACTCTCCAAAAATTCTAAATTCGATAGGCTGTAGTTGAGAATCTTTTCTTATATAACAACCATATACATCATTAAAACTTCTAATTTTTTTAATATAAGAATTTGATGCCCACCAAAAATTACCAGAAAAATGTGGATGTTTATGACCGTCTTGTATAGACTGAAGATTAACTCCACAAGCATCATAATTTTTTAAATATTTTGTTGATTCGTCCCATAATTCTATCAAGAAATATTCCATTAAGTCTATCCAATCCTGTATATTATCTTTTTCATTTTCTTTTGAGTGTGCTCTCCACACTCCTTTACTATGTAAATATAAAATATTATCTTCGTCTGAAAATTCCTTACATTTATTCCATAAAAAATCTAATGTGTGTCCTTCCGTACTTTCATTATTTGAATTAAATGATAGATGAATTTTATTATCGTCTTTTAGAAGTGAAATGATAGAATCATCAATATGTTTACCTATCATATTAATATATATTGTATTAATAGAATCATAAAGTCCATAATTTTTAATTTTATGCATGGTTTTTTGGAATCTATCAAAGTAGTCATTTATACAAAACATATGATAAAAGATATAGTTCATAATATAGTTTTAGTTTTTAAAAAAGTTGTACGCTAAATAATCTTCTATCTCATTCTGATTTCCTATATCGAAATGATGATCTCCTAATCTACCATCATCGATTCTATTATATTTTTTAACTTGAAATTCTTCCCTAGTTTTAGAATAATAGTGATTTAATTGAGCAATATCTGTTGGTACATCTAGATAAGGACAATTAGGGCGATGAACTTGCATACTAGGGGTGTTTTTATCGATTCTTACTATAGATTTTCCAATAATATCAGGATTAATACCTCTTTTTGTAAATCTTTGTAAAACACTATAATTATTATTTTCAACTTTATCCAAACCATTATTACCAAAATAAAACCATCTAAAACAAAACGCAGCATATTCTTTATAGTTTTTTAAAAAATCTTTTATATTTTTATGATTTTTTAGAACTAAAAATTCATCAATATCAAAAAAAGCAGCATATTCATATTCTGATTTATAATCGTCAATAAATTTATTATAACTATAAATTTGTCTATCTCCTCTATCTTCATCAAATTCTATTTTAATTAAATTAGGATGATTAAATTTTGTGCGCCAATTATTTTGATAAAGAAATATATTATCGAATCCTAATTTAATATGATATTCTACCCATTCTTGAATATAATAATCTTCATTTTTAGCTATACAAACACACGCTGTTTTCATATTTATTTGCACCAGTTTGTTGATCTGTTTCCACTCATGTACGATTCGTACTCTCCAGGCATCAACTGATTTTTCCAATCTTTGTACCAAGGAAGATGTTTAGAAGTATATGGTCCAGCTAATCTTATATATGGCCAATTAGTTGTATAGTTATTATTAATCAAACAAAAAGTGGTATCTATATCAGCCCAATACATTTCTATCTCTTCATGTATGACCTTATTTTGCCAAAATTTACTTTCCCATTGTTTTATAGTTTGATTTTCATATTTAACATCTTCTCGCAGATTATCACCAGAAATATCTAAAGCAACCCCTACTTTTCTAATTTTATATTTTTCAGAAGTTTCATACATTATTTGTATTGTTTTTTTATCTACAGCATCAGATATTTCAATATCAGGATCTGTCAATAGGAAAATGGGTCCAACTATTTTTTTAATTGATTCTAATTCATACACCCTATGTCCATGATTCTCCGATAGTCTAATAATGTTTAGTTTAGAATTATCCAAAAAATTTACCATTGGACCGTATGTACTATTATTATCAACAATGAATATATTATTAGTTATATTAATAAGTCTTTCACAAATTTTTTTAACATATGTATAATTATTATATGCTATAATTAAGCATGGTATGTTTTCTGTATTCATATTAATTCTTCATTAAAATTTAGAATAGTTGGCCATAAATATTCTACCATATAATTGGTCTCGTTTTTGACTTCATATGTAGGTAATAAGCTTTTGATTTTTTCATACTGATCAATATCTCTTTTTTTTATTAAATTTCTAGAAACAATACATTGAGCTGAATTAATAAACTTTATTGGTAATTTATAAGCAATATCGTGTTTTTTACATAAATTTATTGTTCTATCAAGAACTTCGCCACCTCTTTCGTATACTCTTCCCAATGGTACAAATTCTTTATCGAAGTTAAAATTATTAACAATATTTAAAAAAGAGGCACAGTGGAAAAAAGGATTATCTTGACTAAAACAAACATAATCTGGTAAATCATAATAATTATCTATTATATAACTTAAATAAGCTATAGTGTCAAAACCTACATTTGGTAAATCAATGTGGTATTTTCCATTATTAATAGGATTTTTATTATAAACAATGTATTCATGTTTTAATTCATTTATCCATGTAAGATTTTGTTCATAATGACAGATGATAATTTTCATTTTCATATTATTATACCTATATTGTGATGATTATATAATAGGGGTCTCGGTTGGTGTCGGGCTTGGCGTTGGAGTCGGAGATGGTGTTGGGCTAGGCGTCGGACTCGGTGTTGGTGACGGCGTTGGACTTGGAGTCGGGCTTGGTGTTGGTGATGGCGTTGGACTTGGAGTCGGGCTTGGTGTTGGTGATGGCGTTGG
>Ga0208089_1000426_pt1 | contig 11004 bp, 13 predicted proteins | sample LakMenEpi29Jun12_FD_150744 | JGI IMG/M metagenome (GOLD analysis project Ga0208089, IMG submission 150744) | Freshwater microbial communities from Lake Mendota, WI - 29JUN2012 deep hole epilimnion (SPAdes) | ecosystem: Environmental > Aquatic > Freshwater > Lake > Epilimnion/Euphotic zone ... | reverse complement strand
ACTTGCGATCGAGCAGTTCGGTGCAGGTTATTTCGGGAGAGGCGCTCGCCCTGGTGGTGTCTTGACTTTCCCTGGTCAACTTTCCCCAGAGGCACGTCAGAACTTGCGAAGATCATTCGAGGAGCTGCACGCAGGAGGGGCGAACTCTCATCGAGTCGCTCTGCTCGAAGCTGGCCTGAAATGGGAAGCGATTGGCGTGCCACCCGATGATTCACAGTTCCTTCAGTCCAGGGAATTCCAAGTGGTCGAAGTCGCTCGCTGGTTTAACATCCCGCCGCATAAACTGCGCGATCTTAATAAACCGAGCTACAACTCGCTCGAGATGATGAACATCGAATTTCTCACGGACACGCTTCGCCCGTGGCTCGTCAGATGGGAGCAGTCATTAAATCGGAAGATCATCCGACCGAAAGATCGAGGAAACTATTTCTGCGAGCATAATGTCGAAGGAGTTCTCCGAGGCGACATCGCCTCGAGATATCAAGCTTACTCAGTCGCTCGAAACTGGGGCTGGCTCAGCGTGAACGAAATCAGAGAGAAAGAAAACATGAACGGCGTCGGGCCCGAGGGCGATGTCTATATGCAGCCCTTAAATATGCAGGCGCTCGGCACAGCTCCGACCGCAGCTCCTGCGACTGCCCCCAGTCTGGTGGCAGCGCCAGCACCCGAACCAGTTCCGACCACCCCGACCCGATCCGATGAGTCGATTCTTCTGCGTCTCCTCGACGATGCAGGCGAAAGGCTTCAGAGCATTGAATGCAACGCAGTAAAACGCTTTGCGAATAAGCCGGGAGAATTTCTCGCAAAGATCGATCATTTCTGCGGTGAGCATCGCAGTCGAGTCGTGTCTGCTTACTTTCCAGTTCTTGAGGCGTTCGGACTCGAGGCCGATATCGAGAAGCACGTCCAGCGTCATCTCGATCAGTTCAGATCTGTCTGGCTTGATTTCTCAGGATCAGTGACCGCAGCGAAACTCGCTGAAGCAGTTTCCGAAAAAATCACCACCATGAAGGGAGTTAATCATGATAACTAATAACATCGAAAGACGATTCAGCGCTGAGCTCCGAGTCGACACCGCAGCGCAGAGGATCGTCGGCTACGCTGCTAAGTACGATTTATCTTCGGAGGATCTGGGAGGCTTTAGGGAATATGTTCGCCCAGGAGCTTTTCAGCGATCGCTCGACTCTGCTCCAGATGTGAGAGCACTCATCGATCATAATCCTAGTCTAATTCTTGGACGCACAGTCTCAGGAACGCTCAGACTCGAGAGCGATGCGATCGGGCTCAAAGTCACGATCGATCCTCCTGATACGCAATATGCTGCCGACCTGATGGCAGTCATGTCGAGAGGCGATGTCTCTCAGATGAGCTTTGCATTCACCACCAGCGAAGACGCTTGGGATCTCGTCGACGGGCAGAGAGTGCGATCCCTCCTCGCCGTGGAGCTCCACGATGTGAGCGTGGTTACTTATCCCGCTTATCCCGATACGACAGTCGCCGTAAGGTCGCTCTCGATTTACACCCGAGACGCTCTCGCCAGTGCTCGAAGGTTTCGGGAGCTCAGACTTCGCAGGCAGCAGTAAGAAAAACGTATCACTTTTTCTGACATTTCCGAGGGTGGGGGAAATCCCCCACCCTTTTAAAACCCTATAAAAATAGAGCTTTAATAATATTTTTAAAATATTCCCTGATTGTTCGTAATAAACTGTTCGCCACAGCGAATAATATAATACAATAACCACATGGCAACCGACGAGTGATCGGCTGAGTGAGGTCAAAAAAGGAGATAGAGATGACGATTTTTACAACTGTAAACGACTTCTACAACTGGCTTGATGAACGCATTGATGACAGTTGGTCAAAAGATGACAAAGAATCGGTGATTGACTCAATCAGAGGCCGCGCAGATTTCCCTGCGTGGGGTTCTGATTTTACTGAATTCCTTGACTCGATTCCTGATAATATGCTTGATCTGATTAACGAAAAGTCTGAGGCTTTTCATACCGGATTTGAAGCGGCAAAACAAAAAGACACTGATAATCCATACCAAAAAGGAAGTTACACTTACCACCAGTGGGAAGATGGTTTTGCTGCTGCGGGTGGTGTTAGGCCTGTTTCTAATAAGATCGAGTTTTTCACACATGAGAATGGCATGGCAGTCTGGGCTGGTGCTGGACGAGTATTAGAAAACAAAAGTATCGTTGACTGTCCTTTGGATTTCGGCACCGATAACCACGAAGAAATCTACGAAGCTATCTCCGAGCAGATATCTGCGGGCGAAACTGAAGGTTCGTTCTCGAATGAATACGAAGTGGAATACAATTGGGAAATCACCAATGACTAACCTTATCCCAGTCGGGAAAGCCGCTGCCTTCCTCGGGGTCACTCCGAGGCGGGTGCAGGCGTTGATTACCTCGGGGAAGCTCCGGGCCCAGCGCATCGGGCGTGACTACCTAATCGATCCCGGCGACCTTCAGTTTCTCGAGCGTCGTCCTCCAGGACGACCGAAAAAAGTCTAATCCTAGGCGCGCCTTAATCGGCGGGCCTTTTTTTTTTGGGTGCGAGTGTTGACGATTCGCAGATCCGTGGTTTAATCATTTCATCGAATCTAGTGCAGTCTTTACGCACAGATCCCGAACTAGGGGTTTGTGCGTTTTTTTATGTTCCTCACCGGAGCAGATGCACATCCCTAATACGCAAAATATTAGGAATAAATTCAATGAACGAAATTGAAACACTGCGCGCAGAACGCGTCGCAAAGCTTGCTGAAGCCCGAGCGATTCACGCCCGAGGCACTACCGAAAAACGAGAGCTCACTCCCGAAGAGCAAACCGCTTTCGATAATCTTGTCGCTCAAGTCGATGACCACGAAGTGCGCATCAGTGAAATGGAATCGATCATGGTTCCCGCTGAAGTCGCACCAGAAGAAGCAGCTTCCGCTCGCAGCTCAAAGCTTTCTGCTTTGGAAGCCCAGAGCAAGAAGCCCGCAGTGAGAAGGTCTTCCCCGATCGAAGCTCCTGCGTATGTGCGAGACTTTGGCGATCGTCAAAGCACCGCTGACCGAGCTTTGGCTCTCCGAGGCTGGCTCGGATTTCACAGCGTGAATGGCATCACTAATGAGCATCGTGCAGCAGCTCAGCGCTCAGGGCTCGAACTTGGCAACAACAGATTAAGCTTTAAGCTTAACCCTAAAGCTCCGAGATCAGCTTCCGAAGCTCGCGCTCAGTCCGTTGGCACTACTACCGCAGGTGGTTACACTGTGCCACAAGGTTTTTTAAATCAGCTCGAAGCTTCCCTTTTGGCATTCGGCGGGATGCGAGAAGTGTCGACTGTTTTGCGAACCGCTGAAGGAAATGACCTTCCGATTCCTACTGTATCGGATCACAGCAACGTGGGTGCGATCCTTGCGGAAAACACTCAGGTCGCTGAGCAGGACATGACCTTCGGTCAGATCACTCTGAAAGCTTACAAGTATTCATCGAAACTCATTAGGGTTTCTGCTGAACTCTTGCAAGATTCTGCGATCGATCTAGAGTCGTTCATCGGTGGTGCTTTGGGCGAACGCATCGCCCGCATCTTGAATACTCATTTCACCACTGGCGATAATTCTAGCAAGCCTCAAGGGATTTCTGCTTCGGGTGCAGGCATTACTGCTGCATCTGCAACAGCGATCACCTATGGCGAGCTCGTCGAATTGCAGCACTCTGTTGATCCTGCATATCGTGCAAACGCTCGATTCATGATGCACGACAGCACTTTCAAAGCGATCAGGAAACTGCTCGACTCTCAGAATCGTCCGATTTTCCAACCGGACATTTCTGCGTCTTCTCCTGGTACTCTGCTCGGTTCGCCAGTCGTGATTAATCAAGATTGCGCAACGATCGCAGCGAGTGCAAAGGCAGTTTACTTCGGAGATTTCTCGAAGTATATCATCCGAGATGTTCAGGACTTCACACTCCTGCGCCTCGAAGAAAGATATGCTGATTTCCATCAGGTCGGTTTCGTGGGCTTCAGTCGTCATGACGGAAGAATCCTCGATGCAGGCACTGATCCGATTAAGCACTTGGTACTAGCAGCAGCCTAATGAAAATTAAATTTCATACTTCTGTGGCGGGATTGTCGTTCACTTATGATGCGAATCTAGTGTACGACCTCCCGCTCGATGAAGCGGCGAACTGTATCCGACTCGGATGGGCGAGCGCTGAAGAAGCGCTCGTTCCTCCGGTCTCGGAAACCCGAGAAAACAAATCTGAGAAAGCAACCTCGAAAAAACAAAAAGAGAAACGCTAATGTTGACCGTTGTCACTCCTCCAGCGACCGAACCGATCACTTTGGCAGAAATGAAACTGCATAGTCGCATCGACAACTCGGATGATGACGCTCTGATCAATACGCTGATCACCGCAGCTCGTCAGCAGATCGAGCAGATGGCGAGCCACAAAATGGTGACGCAGACCCTTGCGCTTTCAATCGACGATTTCCCTGACAGCGGCATCCTTTATCTCGAAGGCCCAGTTCAGTCAGTGACCTCGATCCAATATTACGACCTCGATGGCAACCTTCAAACTTGGGATGACGAACTCTATCAGGTTGACACGACCTCGAACCCAGGGCGAGTTATGCCTGCTTACGATGAATCGTGGCCCGATTACTTAGATGATTACAACTCGATCGTTGTGACTTACGTCGCAGGGTGCGGCAATGCGAATCAGGTTCCAGCGATTTTAAAGCAGGCTTTAAAAATGCTCGTGGCTCACTGGTATAACCAGCGCGAGACGACTTCCGAAGTTCAAAGTTATGAGACGCCTTACGCGGTGGACAACATTGTCAAAATGTTCTCGCGAGGAATCGTGAACTAATGCTTAAAGCTGGCGAACTCACCCAGAGAATAAATCTTCAGCGTGATGACAGCACGACTGTCGACGACTACGGGCAGGTGACTCGGAGCTGGTCGACCTATCACACGACATGGGCGAGTGTCCGACCGCTCTCAGGCAGAGAGCAAGAGCAGGGCATGGCGAGACAGGCGACGATCTCTCACCGAGTTCGGATGAGGTTTAAAGGTGGCGTTCAGCATGGAGACCGCATCTCGATGGGAAACCGCATTCTCGAAATCGTAAGCATTCGGAATATCGATGAGGGCTCGTGGGAGCTCGAGATCGATGCAGTAGAAAGGGTCGCGTAATGCCAAGAGCAGAAATCAGAATAGATGCTTCCGCTCTTAAAGGACTGCTTACAGTCATGGAGCACATCGATAATAAAGTGAAAAGAGCAGGCCTCAAGAAAGCTCTTAAAGATGCAGGGGCTCTAGTGATTAACGACGCAAAGTCTATCGTAAAGAGAAAGCATTCGATCCTTTACGACTCTCTCGGCTCAAAAGAAAAAGTGGTTCTCAGGAAGGGAAATCAGTTCGCTTTCTCAGTCATCGGTGCGACTAGAAGAGCAGGGCAGAAAATCGGAGGCGTCGAAAAAATTCCTACGAAGTATGCGCATCTGGTGGAGTACGGAACAGCACCACATCCGATCGGGAAGAATGACGTCACCAGTGAAGTTTTGTTAAAGAGAAAGAATGTTTCTCGGAAAGCGCAAGGCTCACTTCATCCCGGTTCGCGACCGTTTCCGTTTCTGCGAAGAGCATGGGAGGGGAATAAAGCTAAGGCTCTCGACGTGATTGCAAAGGTATTAAAAGACACGATCGATGAGGGATCATTATGAGTGCTAGCAAAGCCCTTCGCGCCCGACTGATCGACGACGCTACCATGTTTGGTCTTGTGGGGAATCGCATTTATCCTGGTCGAGCGCCCCAGAAGCCTACGATGCCTTACATCGTTTATCACAGAATCAGCACCGTAAGGTCGGCAACGCTCGACACGGGCAACACAAAAGTTCCTGAAGTGCGAATGCAGGTCGATGTAATCGCAACAACTCAATCGGAAGTCGAAACCATCTTGAACCAGATGCGACTGGTTATGGACAACTTTCGCGGCACCTCTTCCGGGGTGACCGTTCTCGGCGTCAGTGTGGATGATGAGCAGGATCAACCCGAGTTCTATGAAGGCTCGGACACCGTGTTTTATCATTCGAGTTTGGATTTTTCCATCATCTATAGGGAGTCATAATTATGGCAGCAGTAATCACGCAAGGAACAGCGATCACCATCGGAGGCGCAACACTTACGGGCGTCACCGACATCACACCACCCAGCGCCACACGTGGCACTGTCGATGTGACTAATCTTCTTAGTCCAGATAAAACTAAGGAATATGCCGGAGGCCTTATCGATGGTGGCGAGATGTCAGCGACTGCGATCGTCGGCGTCGGCAATGGTGCGCTTAGCACTATCAGCGCTTTTATAGAGGATTACGGCGCGCCTAAAGCCTGCTCGATCACTCTAGCTGACAGCTCCAGTGTAACCTTTGACGGCATTGTAACAAAGTTTCAGGTCGACGGAATTGCGACCGGAGACAACACAGTCAAAGCGACTGTGGGCGTTAAACCAGTAGGCAAAATCACCTACGCTTTTGATTAAGGAGTTTCACATTTTAGATAAGCAAAAGTTATTAGGCGCAGGAAGTGCCTATAAGCTCGGGGAGATCGAGATCCCCGAGCTCGGCGGCAAAGTCTATCTTCGAGTGATCAGCTCCCGCGAGCGTGATCAGCTCGAAAGCGAAATCAGCTCCGGAGCAAAAGCTGGAAACCTGACGAACATCAGAGCAAAGCTCGTCGTGCGGTCGATCGCAGATGAAACCGGAAAGCGTCTTTTCTCCGATGCCGATGTCGAAGCAGTAGGAGAGATGCCTGCGCCTCTGGTGGGAACTCTTTTCGACGCCTGCGCTCGTCATAATGGCATGAGCGGTGGAGCAGTCGAAGACGCCAGAAAAAACTAATAGAGCGCCCTGGGCGTCGGTTTTTATTCAGACTCGCAGGGCATCTTAAGAAAACAGTTCGAGAGATACTCGATGAAGTCGATTCTCAAGAGCTTACCGAGTGGCAGGCCTTTTCAACGATCGAACCGCTCGACGGAGATCGAGGCGACATTCATGCCGCTCAGATCTGTTCGACGACTGCGAACGTCTGGAGAGGCTCAGAGACAAAAGCTCTCGAGGTGAAAGACTTCCTCCCGGACTGGTACGGCGAGAATAAAAAAGTCGAAAGCTTTGCTGCGCTAAAAGCCTGGGCGAGCGCGGTGGGAACTAAGAAACAGGAGTGACGACATGGCCAAAACAATCGGATCGCTAAACGTTTCGATGGGTCTGTCGATCACTGATTTCATCACGAATCTCGACAAAGTAAAAGAAGACATGGCAGGGCTCGAGGCGATCACCTCGCAAGCCTCAAAGCACTTCGATGATGACGTCGCTGGAATCATGGGCGACGCGCTTCATAAATTTGCAAAGACATCGAAGCTCGGAGCTGACGACGCTTTAAAATTCGCAGTGAGTTTAAAGAAACTTGGCCTCGATGCGGACACGATCACCAGCACTCTCGACAAGTTCGGCAAGGGAATCGGGAAGTTCGCAAAAAATGCGGGCGAAGCGAGCAAAGCTTTTGCGGGCATCCTCGGAAAAATCGGCGACAGCGATAAGGTTCTTTTGAAAGATATTCAGGCACTCGAGTCGATGGGCGTGAAAGCTTTTGACTCTCTCGCAAAAGAACTCTCGAAGGTCGAAGGGAAAGCGATCAGCACTGCGGATGTCATGAAGCGGATCGCATCGGGATCGCTCTCTGGAGCAGATGCGCTTAAGCTCTTGACGCAGGGCGGTCAGGCTCAAGCGGGTGGAGGCGTCGCCGCTAAGGAGTCGCAGGCAAAATCGAAGCTTACATCATTTCTAAATTACGTCGAAAATAAAATCAGCAGTGCGGCCTCGAGCATCTTTTCTAAAGTCACTAGCCTCATCATGAACCCAGTGACGCTGATCAGTGGCGCTCTCGCCTCTTATGGCGTCTACAAAATTTATGATCGCGCGGTCGACGCTTTTGCAAATACTGAGGAGATCCTCACGAGAATTAAAGGCCTCGCAGGAGATGCGAGCGCCGATCGACTCGGTGGTGTGATGAATGGGATCGCTAATCAAGGACGCATCGCCCAAGAAGTCGTCGGGAAACTGGCGACAGGATTTCTCGGTCTTGGTGTCTCAGGCAAAGACGCAGCTCAGATGATCGAGAGCTTTGGTCGCATATCGCTCATCGCAGGATCTGGAGCTTCCGACGTATTTGGGAAGCTCGGCGAGGTCGCCCAGAACATGACCCGGACGGGGCAAGCTTCCAAGGATGATTTCGAGGCTCTCGCAGCGATGGGTCTTCCAGTTTACGAGGCACTGGCGCAAAGGTTGTCACTGGTGCAGGGTAAAGCAATCAGCGCTAATGAAGCGATGAGAATGCTGGCAGAAGGGAAAGTCGGCACAGCGGACGCGCTTAATGCGATCTCAGGGATGAGTAATAATGCGGACGTGATTAAACAGTCGGAAGCGATGGCAGGAACGCTCAAAGGAATTTACGCTCGACTCGCAGGAGAGATCGAAGGTTTCTTCACCGAGTTCGGTGGCGTGATAGTCGATGCTCTCGACCTCAAAGGGTTCTCGAATGGGGTCATCGGTTTTATTCAAAACATTCGCATGAACTTCGATTCACTTATTCCAGCGATTAAAAACATCGGTATGGTTTTCGCAGTAGTTCGCGACGTTCTTTTTCAGGCTTTCGAAGGGCTGGTGAATTTCTTTACGACGATGGGAGGCGCAGACGTAGCGACAGGAAGCATTGAGAATATAAGATCAGTCGTTTTAGGTTTCGCTCACGGTGTCATAACTGCAATGCAATCTGTAATGTTTGCAGCAGTCGACATCTTAAACAATATTATCAAAACAGTCGGAGGCCTCGAGAAATTCGGCGCAATCGTCGCTGGTGTTTTTGCAGGAGCAGGAACTGGATTTGTCGCTGGTGGTTTAAGTACGGGCATCGGAGCTATTCCCGGAACTATTATCGGTGGTGTCACGGGTGGCCTTTATGCTAATAGCAAAGTATCTGGAGGTGGAGCGCAGATCGATCCTGAGATGATTAAAGATAAAATGCAGGGTGCATTTAAAGCGATTAACGATGCAATAGGAAACACCGGATCTGACGCTGCGGGAAATCTCGTCAGTCAGTTCGTTAAGAAATTTAATGACGCGTTTGCAGCAGTGGGCGCTGGAGAGTTTAATACGGCGACGGCACTTTCACAGATTTCAAATTCCATGATTAATATGTTCGATAATCTTGGAATAGGATTAGAGAACGGAACGATCGGACACTCAGCATTTCTTAAACAGCTCTCCGGAGGAACTGCCAGCGCGATTGCAATGTTTCAGCGACAGATGGCACTCGGAGCGATATCGACAGAGCAGTTCGAGACAGCGATGGAAAAGCTAAGAACCGGAGCTTTCGAGGCTCTCGATTCACAGCTCAGCGCAGGCACTATCACCAACGAAGAGTATGGCAACACGATCGTGGCGATTCAAAACCAGTTCGACTCCCTCAAGCCCCCCGACCTCGCAGGCCTCAACGCTTTTCTTGGTGGTGACAATATGCCCGCATGGATCAGGGAGCTTTCCAACATTGAAAGCCCGCTCGAAACCTATCGCAGAAAAATGGAAGAGCTAAAAATGACCCTTGCGGATCGACCCGATCTTTTTGCAGCGGGTGCGGCGCAGCTCACTGCGGAACTCGAGCGCAGCGTCGGAGCGATGGAAGAACTGAAGAACCCCGGAGCACTGATGCAAGGATCGGCAGCGGCGTTCTCGCAAGCGCTAAAGATTCAGAACGCTGGGAAGGGCGAAACCGCAGCAGAAAAACTTTTGAGGTTACAGCAGCAGGCTTTCGCTCAGCAGCAGGCGCAGACTGCTTTACAGCAGCAGATCGCAGCGGCGACTATGAACCAGGCGAATATGATCGTCGCTAACATAAACTAAGGAGCGCCCATGTCAGTCCTTAACACTTACGAAACTTTTGAAGGCCGCACCGGATCTGATGACTCGAAGCGCCAGGTCTCGCTGGTGCGCTCGTTCATTGTGCAGACCGACAACGTGACCGATGATGTTCCTGACCTTTTCGGAACTAATCTTCCTGCGATGTTTTCACAGCATCCTAAGTACGAGAGGGCTTTCTGCATCGGGCGCACAGCTTCCCAGATGGACGACCCGCACTTCTGGAAAATAACCTGCTCCTACAATTCCAACATCGACACCGTAGCGCCGAGCTCGACGCCGAGCGCTCCTCAGACTCCTGAAGTAGCGAATCAGAATAAAGGTGCAAGCCCTGAAGAGAAGGCGAGCGAGGCGAACGAAGACCCGTTGACGAGACCTACAGATGTGGACTTCTCGACGAGCGACAAAGAATATGTTCTTGACACCGACTACAACACTCCATCAAAGCCAATGGTAAACGGGAACAATGAACGGTTCGATCCTCCGGTCATGACGCATCGACCTCTCCTATGTATGAAACTCGAATTCAACAGCGCAACTTTCGTCGCACTCGACTGGATGGATCGAGTTAAGTGCGTAAACAGCGGAGCTTTTTCTGGCTTTCCTGCTCGCAGTATGCTGCTTGATAAAGTAAGCGCAAAACGAGTTTACGAGAACGGAAAAAAATACTGGCGCATTTCTCTTGAATATCTTCTCGATAAAGATAATTGGGATGCAGTCATCCTTAATCACTCTTATCGCGAGTGGAACGGAACTGAGCTGATTACAGCGAGAGACATCGCAGGAAACGTGCTTCCGAATGGAGTGATCATCCAGGGCGACACTGGGATTCCTCTTGATCCCGGAGTTAAACCGACCGAGCAGAATGGTGGCTTCCTGCGATTCCGAATTTATGACGATATTCCTTACAATTATCTGACACCTATTTACAGGAAGATCCTTTAATGAGCGCCTATGGATTTTCAGAAGACAGCGCCAGAAGGATTGCTCGCGTCGTGAAAGCGGTCGAGGGCGACACGACAGCACCGACGCGCATCGGGCCCAT
>Ga0208089_1000424_pt1 | contig 11014 bp, 11 predicted proteins | sample LakMenEpi29Jun12_FD_150744 | JGI IMG/M metagenome (GOLD analysis project Ga0208089, IMG submission 150744) | Freshwater microbial communities from Lake Mendota, WI - 29JUN2012 deep hole epilimnion (SPAdes) | ecosystem: Environmental > Aquatic > Freshwater > Lake > Epilimnion/Euphotic zone ... | reverse complement strand
TTATTTTTAAGACAATAAAAAAGGCTTAGATTTTACTCTAAGCCTTTGATTATATTGGAGCTGGAGATGGGACTCGAACCCGCGACCGGCTGATTACAAATCGGCAATTGATGTAATTTAATGAAACATTGTGCATCATTATGAAACATCTAACATATTGATAATTATATCAATATAACAAAAATTATGTTTCATTTTGTTTATCTAAATACTATACTGTTTCTGTCATTTTGTTACCTATGTGTTACCTAAAATTTGTTACTTAATTCTTATCGCCAAACTAATTTCCAATAATTCACTATCGAACTGGAGTAAATGAATGACTATGGAAATCCGTCTACTTTTACATGAGCAATTGGCTATTCCAGCTAAAATCCTAATACGCCTATGTCTTAATTCCGAATTGATTATTTAGGATGTAAAATGCCTACATGCTCATTCACCCACCGCTGGATAGACACAGTAAAAGCTCCCGAGAAAGGTCAAACTGATTATTTTGACGAACGCACGACGGGACTAGGTCTGCGTATTTCATCTGCCGGAAGAAAAAGCTGGTTTGTGATGTATCGTCATGCAGGACGTTTGCGGCGTTATACTATTGGCACCTATCCCTCCCTAGGATTAGCCGATGCAAAAGAACGTGCCAAAGAGTTACTCAATGATGCCGCAAAAGGCAATGATCCTGCTACCGATAAGCAAATTAGCCGTGAAGCTCCTACCTTTGGTGACATTGCAGGACAATATATTGAACTTTATGCAAAACCAAACAAACGTTCATGGAAAGAAGATCAACGTATTTTAGATTATGATTTACTTCCCAAGTGGAAAAACGTCAAAGCACATGAAATTAAACGTCGTGATGTGATTGCATTACTCGATAAAATGGTACTTCGTGCCCCCATTCAAGCTAATCGAACTCTTGCACTCATACGCAAATTGTTTAATTGGGCAATTAGTCGTGATTTAGTGGAGGCGAATCCTTGTAGTGCGGTGAAAATGCCTGCAAAAGAGAATCAAAAAGATCGAGTACTCACTGAAGAAGAAATTCAAATCTTTTGGCGTGAAATAGAAGTATCATCAATGAGTGAGTTAACCCGCCTTTGTTTGCAGCTACAATTAGTAACCGCCCAACGTAAAGGTGAAATCGTGATCACCGAATGGGCAGATATCGATCTCAATTCCGGTTGGTGGACTATTCCAGCCCAAAAAGCCAAGAACAAATTATCGCATCGTGTTCCACTGTCTCCATTAGCATTGCAGTTACTTGAACGTGTAAAGGCTTTGTCAGGATCATCAAAATGGTTATTTCCCTCTAGCCAAACTGAAAATGCCATGCTAAATACCAGTATTGATCATGCACTACGTCGAAATCAATCTCGTTTTGGTATTCCAACCTTTACGCCTCATGATTTAAGACGTACAGCTGCGAGTCATATGACAGGGCTTGGAATTTCGCGTTTAACCGTATCAAAAATACTTAATCATGTAGAAAGTGGTATTACTGCAGTTTATGACAGGCATTCTTATGATCAAGAAAAACGTAACGCACTCAATATTTGGGCAGATAAGATAACGTCAATTATCGCTTGAAAAATAGCTGCTTTGGCTTAGAATGTGAACCGATTCAAAAGAATCTAACTCTGGTTTAATCAGTGTTATGGGTTTTTCTGTGATCCTATTGCTCACAGTCCAACTTATGTTATTGTTTTGTAGTACACTAAAAAAACCGATTTATCTTACTTTATGACACAAAGAGCTTAGTGCTCGAAACCAGCCTTCAACTATCCATTAGAGGTATGGCTCGTGTCTGTAAAACTTTATACAATGAAAGAAGTTTGTGGGTTGCTCAAAAAATCAAGAACAACACTGTGGAGATGGATCCGTTCAGGTCATTTTCCACAACCACTGAAAATTGGACCTAATTCATTAGCGTGGACGGAAGATCAAGTTACACAATGGATTGCATCTAAATTTTAAGACTTCTTTTTTATGAGCCCACCGATATTGCATCGGTGGGCTTTCTTATTTCAATAAGTCGTTAATCAATGCAAAAAATACTATCTCTTTGAGTACCATATACTTCAATTGAGTAACACTATTTTTTAAAATGAAAATATTGATGATAAACCCGAATTAATACCTCGTGAGGATATTTCATTGTTTATGTTAGACATTGTCTTTTGCCACAACACGAAGCGATAATAGTGCTTAAATCATGTCTCAAACAGCTAAAAGGCTCTTGATACAGAATCTCAAGTTGATTGATAAATCATAATTTTTACATTAGGAATATTTTTATGTTAACCATTGAGTTAGATGCGGAATTAGAGCGTTCATTAGAAAATGATGCTAAAGAAAAAAATTTATCAGCTAATGAAATTGTAAAAAATCTAATTTGTCATTACCTGAATAACAAAAAATCACTTACAGATGAATCATTAAGTGATGATCAAAGAAAATTATTAGAAAGAATAAAAAATATATCTCCCGTAAAAGCCCCTTATCCGTCAGAAGAAATGGTAGCTATGTTACGTGCAGGAAACGAGCAACTTATTGTGGATGCACGAGCAACAAAATATGTACAATAAAACTATAGTTTTAGATTCTTGTGTATTTAATAAGCTTTTTTTAGATGAGTATGATAGTTATCAAGCAATAGCTTTAATCAACGAGGTTGTAAGAAAAAATGTTCGAATTCTTGCCCCCAGTTTGTTTGTATATGAGGTTTTATCTATCGCACACGTTAATACATTTTCTATTAAAGATGCGTATGAATTAATCTTAGATTTTCAAAAAACACAACTACATTTGGTTGAAGTAGATCAAAATTGCATAAAGAAGGTTATCGAAATTTGTGAAGCTGGTCATAAAAAATCGGGTTTTCCATCTTTTTATGATGCTAGTTATCATGCGTTAGCGATTGAAAATGAATGTTATTTTATTACCGCAGATAAACGCCATTTCGATAAAACAGTTCAACTTGGACACGTTAGTTTACTTAGTGATTGGGAAAATATTTTTTAAATTGATAGTGTGCTAAAGTGGTATAAAGTGATGTCTTTCAAATGCTCGAGAAGCCTATGTTTAGTCATTTCATCACAAAACAGTACACGCAGTGCCAGGTAAATCAATATTAAACTCTACTAAACGCTGTAACGAGTGTAATTACATTACATAGCATTACATTACAAGTAAAGTACGGCAGTGCAGGTAATCTCATATCATTAAGCCCTGTAACGGCTGTAATTACATTACATAACTTTACACAATATCATAGCAATGTGTAATGAGCTACTGTAATTACATTACAGATTACGTTACAGACTTAAAATTTTACTCTTCGTGTAATGGGAATATGTAATTACATTACAGATTACATTCTAAACCCACTGTGTAATGTAATGAGTGTAACGGCATTACAGATTACATTGCCTTACTCACAATAAAAAGTCTCCCTCTACTAAAGACTTAACGCCACTGAGCAAAATGGAAAATTCAGCTGTATTGTCTGCATTAGTGCTTGCATAAAGCATACTGGTTTTAGGATCAAATCGCAGTTGAGCTGTTGCATTCGCACTAAATACGCTATTACCTATGAAGCTAAAGGCTTGATGACCTTCTACTAAAACATCAGCATCTATTCCTGTTAGATCGATTTTGTCATTTTGAACATGTTTGAAATCCGTAATGGTGTCATTTTGTTTATTTAATGGGGTACTTTCATTTGTTGAGTTGAACTTGAATACATCTGCACCCAAGCCACCCGTTAATGTGTCTTTGCCAAGACTACCAATCAATGTGTCATTTCCAGCTAATCCCGATAACTTATCTGCACTGCTAGTTCCAAGAAGAAAATCATCATTGGTAGAAGGTTTAAAACTCAAAATGGTCTTGACCAAGATAACATTACTTTCGATTAGCTCTTTTACACCACCTAAGTCCGTATAACTGGCTTGAGCCGTTATTTTTCTTCCAGTATCATCAATGCTAAGTGTATAGCTATCTTGATTAGCACCTGATATTTTTACTCCATCTCTTAGCCAAGCGTAGTTTATTGTCCCCAGACCATCCGCATCTTGGAGTGTATTAGATATTGTTAGAATATCCGTAGGTGCTGTTTGACCTGAAATAATCAATGAACCACTCGGTAAATCGTTGCTATTTTTAACTTTTGCAGTTGCTAGACTCACAATGCTCTCTTGTGCTCCGTAGCCATCAGTATAACTGGCTTCGATACTTATTGTATTTCCTACATCTGCTTGCGTGAGAGTATAGTTCTCTTGTGTTGCATTGGAAATTAGTGCCCCATTTCGTAGCCATTGATAGCTTATCACCCCCATTCCATCGACATCGGCAATATCATTAAATGCCGTAAGTGTTTTATTTTGCTCAAGAACACCTGAAATCGACACGTTGCCTGTCGGTAAATCGTTGCTATTTGACACGACCAGACCTGTACTACTGACGGTTTCCTCTTTATTTAAACCATCTATATAGCTGGCAGTCACACTTATGGTTTTTCCTACATCTGATTGCGTTAAAGTATAAAATGATTTGTTGGCATTAACGATAGGCTGTCCATTATTCACCCATTGATAGGTAATAGAACCCAAGCCATTAGCATCAGCAAGATTGTTATTTGCTACGAGAGTTTGATTTTGTTGTGCAACGCCTAATAGAGTGACTTCACCAGTGGGTAGTGTATTAATAGCTGGGGGTTGGGGTGATGAAACAGAAAGACTGTAAGGTGACGTTGCTGTTGAGGTAATTCTTGAGATAACTTGCGCTGGTGTCCAATCTGGATGCTGCTGAAATAAAAGAACGGCAAGACCACTCACATAAGGGGTAGCAGAGGATGTACCACCATCTTCATAATACGCATAGCTATTATTTAACTGTACTTGCCAGCCACTTGACGGAGCAACCACATAGGGTACATCAACGCTACCGAGTTTATTGGAACTACTAAACAGGTTATAGCCATCCATATTCCAATTGCCCACGACAATGAAATTGTTTAATCCAATCCAAGCAAATGCAGGAATACCTAATGAATCTTTGAAATCATTTCCTGCTGCAACAGCAATTAAAACATGATGATCTTGCGCATATTTAGCGGCAGAATAGAGTTCATCGCTTTTGTATGCACCTGCATTACCTTGTGAAATACTGATAACTTTAGCCCCATGATCAACAGCATAGCGAATACTCTGAGCAATGGTTGAATCTGTTGCCCCAAAACCGTCATCTTTTTGATTTTTTATATTGAGAATGCTTGCTGCAGGGGCTACCCCAATTGTATCGTATAGACTTCCTTCCACCTTTAAGGTGGCTGAACCCGCTATAATGCCAGCAATACCAGTTTCATGGGGATGGGTACCTGCTATGGGGTTGGAATCATTGTTACCAAAGTCATAGCCTTCTATTATGCGTCCACTGAACTCAATGTTACTAGAATCAATACCTGTGCCTATGACAGCCACTGTTATTCCTTTTCCATCGTAGCCTTGTTTCCAGAGATTGTAATCATTAATGTATTTTAACGAAGCTGAATTGTCATAAGAAGAAATTCTACTGCCAGTAAAAGGGGCTTCACTGTAAGGAACATCGAGGGCTTTTGCTACGTTGATAATGCCATAGCCAAAGGTTTGATGGATATATTCATTGGCACTTAATAATGTCTTGGGGACGCTGAGATTTGTATCATCGAAAGTGAACTCAATACCTGTTTTACTTAAGGTAATTTGATCTGTATCACCATAAAATTCCGCAACAAAATTACCATCTAAATCTCGAATTCGCCAAGCATGTCCAATTGACGCACTTTGTCTCACAAAAGACCCACCTGAAGGAACTGTATCATAGGCAATTTCTTCACCATTTCTATCAATCCAGTAGAGTTTAATGGCATAACTGAGATTATTTGCAATGGACGTGAATCCTTGCACGCCAGAATTAAATGATTTTAGTGTTAAATTTGGGGTAGTTTGCGTTATTTTAATGATTGTCATACTAAGCGTAATGAGTAGTTCAAGGAAATCAATGAGCACATATTATATTGTTGATAGCTTGAAAGAACATACCTCAAATGCGTTAAACACCATAAAGCCCAGCTATATAAAGGGCTTCACACGTTGATAGAGATATAAATAATCATGGAAGCAAATTCCAAAACGGATTGATCCGCTTCCTGCTAAGAATAACCTAGTAAAAGGTCTCTTAGCCCATGAGAAATCAACCATGAACCGTTGAAATGAAGTGAACTCGCTGAGTCAGTCCTACTTCTGGTAGTTCTGGGACTTATGGGGAAGGGATTTATGAAAATTTATTCTAAGAGTATCTGACCTAGAGAAACTTATTAGATAAATAATTATTCAGATGAATAATCATTGAGATTTAATTAAATGATTTAAAAATTAAGATGATTAATTATTACTTAATCTAATTAAATAATGATTATTATTAATTATAATTAACTTTACTTAATTAAATAATCTATTGATAAATAATGATTTATTAAAATAATAATTAACTTTTTAAATTAATTAATTTCATTATCTCTCATTAATTTATCTAAGACAGATACTCCTAGATTTATTTTTTCTAAATCTTATTCCATAACTCCCAGAACTACCTGAAGTCCGAACTCTCATTTTCTTCTAAACCCTACCCCGTAAGTCCCAGAACTACCTGAAGTAGGACTGACTCATTCACGTTCATCACCATTCATGGTTTTCCTCTTCATTATTCTTAAATCTTAAACAAGGACTTATTATGTCATTTGAAAACCTTTACAGTGCCTACGATGAACAAGATATCATGGCAGACGAGCAGATTTACACGATGCAACAACAAAACAACCAAGACGATATCCCCCTTAAGCTATCCAAACCCAAGCCATTAAGCATTCAAAAGTATGAGAAATTACCCTCTATTGAACGTGAGCTTATGCCAGCAATACTCGCTGATCGTGTATTTGATATAGCTACGAGGATGAATTGTCCACCTGAATTCCCCTATACAGCTTTGATGATTTCAATCGCCACGCTCATTGGTACTAAGCTAGGGGTTTATCCTAAGAAAAATGACCCAGACTTTTACGTGAGTTCAACCTTATGGGGCATGATTATAGGTAAGTCAGGATCAATGAAAACACCTGCACAATCGATAGCAATGCAAAAAATACAGTCATTGCATAATAATATTTTCAAAGAGAGTGAAGGTAAGGTATTAGCACACAAAAAAGCGATTAAACGTATCCAAACTCAAATTAATCGCCATGAGAAGAACGGTGGGAATTTAGATGAGATTCATCCCCTTAATGATCAATTAGAAGATCTACTTGCTAATGCACCTACCTTACAAACCATTATTGTCAATGATGCAACAAGAGAAGCTCTGCAAAGTGCAGTGGCTAATACGCAAAATGGTGTCTTACTTAAATTAGACGAAATTAAGACGTTATTTAACATAATTGACAAATTTGGAAGTGAGGCTTACCGTCAAACACTACTGGAGTTTTGGAATGGTACTGAATCATTAACATCACTTCGAGTAGGGTCGGGACATACTTACACTCGTAGAGGATATGTGAGCATCCTAGGGGGTATTCAGCCAAAAACACTGATGAATTACATCAAAACATCAGAACTCAAAGGCACTGCAGATGATGGCTTCTTGTATCGTTTCCAATTAACTTTCCATCCTCAATTACCGCCCTTTAAGGACTCAGATCATGCGCCTAATATGGAAATAGTCCAAGAACTCGGTGACATTATGGAGTTTCTACTCAAATGGGATTCGCAGAATGACCCAAACAAAATGGATTATCGGACCAGTTACAATGAGCTTTTAGGAATTTCATTCAATCCCCAAGCTCAAGTGATATTTTCTCAGTGGAATGAGCAACTCATGACTCGTATTCGTAGTGATGCTGACTACTCTAAACGAGTTGATTGTGATGAAGATAAGCTAAATGAGTTGCTCAGTAAATATGCAGCCATCGTGTGCAAAATTGCATTGGTCTATCATGCTATTGAAGCAGCTCCTACAGGTGAAATTCCAGCTTTTATTAGCAAACTCAATCTACTCAGAGCCATTGTTGTCTCAGATATTCTTGAAGAACATGGTAAAAAAATATATGCCAGTGGTAAAAAAGGAGGTGATGGTGATACGAACTTGGCACTAAGGATTTTATTAAAATACCGATCAGAAACACAGAGATCAAAAGCCCATACAAGTGGCATGAGTGTTTCGAATATTAGCCGAGATTGGTTTTATGACAACATGGATAAGTCTGATATTGAAGATGCACTGGAACTGCTCATCAATCATGGCTGGTTAAAATCAGCATTTATAGGTGGAGCTAATAGACCTACAACTAAATACACATTAGCCCCACATGTGCATAAATATCTTGTTGAGGAGAAAGATTATCTCTCCAAATCAGCTGCCCCGCAATGGCAGTCGATATGGCAAGATGCACTAGAAAAAGAACTTGAAATGGAGTTAATGCTCTCTCAAAAATATGATTATTCAACGTCTGAGAGTGATCATGAAGAAGAGCCTCCACATCCTTATTATGATATTAAATAATTAATCACAAGCCTCTGGTAATCCACGTTATCAGGGGCTTTTTTACCAGACAATCATCGCTTAAGTATCGATGACTTAAGTGCATTTAGAATGGTCAACACTCTACCATTTTTATATCTCAATAACATACAGACAAGTATTCACACTCACAATACCACCCATTGTAAATCCTAGTTTATCTCTGTTCTTTTCAATGATTTCATAGAGATATTATTGATTAATAACGGCTATTTTCAGCTGTTACTTACCTCGGAGCATCTCCCAATGATGACCAATGCCCTTAGTTGGGACTGTTGGTATGGAATTGGCGAGATGGACTATGACAAATACGACCTCATCCACCAGATGCAGGTTGAATTGTATGGTTCACCTCCTACTTATCCTATTCAACTCAGCCTTGAAGAAGATATCCCGTTCTAACCCCACCTATCCCACTCAAAGCAGCAAGGACACTTAGGTTAATGGCTCATCGCTGTTAATCATGGCGTCCTTTTGCTTGAAATTTATTCACTTATGGAGGCGTTATGTCGGCATCAATTATGCCCATTAAAAAGCCAGATGAAATTGTAGTTGAGACTCCCTCACTGCATATTTTCGATCTTCCCGAACCGCAACTCAAACACTTACTTGAGCGTCGTGCTAGAAATAGAATTACGTTCTTAAGTATTGTCAAACATGCCCTCACTGAAGGCGTTGACTACTGCAATCTCCCTGCTAAAGGTAAGAAAGCCTTGCCCACGTTGATGAAAGGAGGAGCCGAGGTGGTCTGCCAAATACTGGGTTTAACACCTCGTATTATGATTGCCCAAAGTGATGACACCTCTATCACCATGTGCTGTGAACTTCTCAATGAACAGCAACAAGTGGTGTCTATGGGCTATGGCTCACGCATTTACAGTCTTGACGCCAGCAATGGCGGTCGCAATAAGACCACGAAAATGACCACAAAATCCGCTTATTTGGATGCTGTGATTCGCGCAGGTGCACTGAGTTCCTTGTTTACCATGGATCTTGAAGACCAAATCGAATCTAAGCCCCTTGAGCTGATTAGTCCAAGTCAATACGACACCTTGATGAATGCGTTAAGTGCCCATCAAGTCAACACCGACCGTTTTACCAACTGGGTGAGTAAAGTTTGCGAAAGTAAACAATTTCCCCCCATTCAGCAACTCTCTCATATGCCAGCCTCACTGTTTAGTGGTGTCTTGGCAAAAATACCCTCGTTTGCTTCTGCAAACTAAGTCTTAACTTTAGGAGATTTAATCATGGCAACAACTCGCGTACTTAATATCTGCTTTGGCAGCACCAATCCCAATCAACCTGATAAAAAGTTCTACTCCCAACATGGTGTTCTCATTTTTGGTACTAACGACCAAGGTGAAGAACGCATTAGCCTCAAACTGTCCTCACTACCCATTAGTGATGAGTTTAAAGGCTGGTTTAGTGTCTTCCCACCCAGAGACGATAAGTCTAAAGGGGTGGAGGATGTAAACGATGACCATATTCCCTTCTAGGAGATAACGTCCATGACAACGCCAAAACTTTATGAACTTGCCCACGAGTTTCGCACCCTCTTTGATGCCATTGCGCAATTCTGCGATGACCATCCAGACCTTGATGACCTCAGTAAACAAGCCCTCATTGATGAAAATCTAGGGCAAATTCAACAGGACTTTGAGGCGAAGGCACTTGCCCTTGCTGGGTATATTCAAAACCTCAAACTTGAGCAAGCCAGTGTGAAAGAAGTACAAGAGCGTTTCACCAAACGCCTCAAACAACTTGATCGCACGATAACCCAGTTAAATGGCTATTTGCTCATGCAAATGCAGCAAGTCAATGTCGCCAAACTGAGCAATTCATGGCTTACCCTTCAAGTGAAAACCAATCCTTGTAAAGTGATTATTGATGATGAATCCGCTCTCTCAGATGAATTTAAAACCATCGAGCAAGTGATCAAAATCAATAAGACCGCTATCAGTGACCAACTCAAAGCAGGAATTCTTATTCCCTATGCGCATCTTGAGCAATCCCAACGTGTGGAGATTAAGTGATGACCCTCTCAACCTTTCTAGGTGGCTTGTGGACGTCACTGCATTTCATGCTCGTTGTGGTGGTTCGAGGTCTTGCAGGTGTTTTTAACTTCCTTGCCATGATTCTTTAGTCCCTATGGGCAAAATGAAAACCCAGCAGCTCTCAGACCTTGAGAGTGACCCTGTGCTACATGAGCAATACTGGCTTGAGCAGATGACTCACCATCATTTCGAGCCAGTTCCCCTTGTCATTCATTTACTGGAACTATCCAATGAAAAAGATTTATCAATTTGCCAGTTTGACCAGCACCCGCTTTCTCTCCATCGAAGAGAAACAACACAGCTCAGATGAGATCACCCTACGCATTCAGTGTGAAGGCGATGAATAT
>Ga0208089_1000423_pt1 | contig 11034 bp, 12 predicted proteins | sample LakMenEpi29Jun12_FD_150744 | JGI IMG/M metagenome (GOLD analysis project Ga0208089, IMG submission 150744) | Freshwater microbial communities from Lake Mendota, WI - 29JUN2012 deep hole epilimnion (SPAdes) | ecosystem: Environmental > Aquatic > Freshwater > Lake > Epilimnion/Euphotic zone ... | reverse complement strand
GTTTTGCCATTGTGCTTTACTGCTTTTAGGATTTGTTTTCGGTTCTTGCTACTTGAGTAACTAACGTGAACCCACGATGGCGCAGTATCAGAGCCAAATTCCCAAATGAGTTGGTCAAAGTCTAAATTGTCCTTTATCCAATGAAATAAAACATCGTTGCCTGCTTCGCACTTGAGGTCGGCTGCTTGGCCTTGAACGTGCTGCGATGTCTTTGCTCCCCCTACTTTGCTATTCACCGCAGGGCTGCGGTATGCACTCGTCACTTTCACCGCACCTAATGCGTCTCTCGTGGGTTGTAAGACGTTTTCTGCAAGCGCACGGAGGTTGGGTTCCAAGTGCTTGGGTAAAGCGTTAGGAAGCCCTGTTTTTGTAGCAGTCAGTTCTGCGAGGGTAAAGTTCTTGGTCACGTTTTTAATATCAAAAGTTGTACGTTTTACACATTATGCGCATTTGAGTTTACACTTTGCACTTTTTGCATAGTGCTTAATGTGCCTTTAATTGCACAATTTGTAGTCATAATGTACATTAAAACGTACATTAACAGGTAAAGTGCGCCTTAATGCACATTTTAACGACCCTGTGACTTGTAGGGCTTTGAGTAGTTCTTACTCGCCTTATTGCTGCTTGCACTCTTGGAATGCTTGCCTCGCTTCTTGCTCTTACTTATTCGTTGACTTACCGCCTGTTGCTTCGCCATCTTTAGGGTCTTTTAAAAACATAAGGGCAAACGCACCCATCATAAACGCACTCACCTCCGTGAGCGTGGCCTTCTCGTAAAACACAAGCACAAAACAAAGGCCGATGATTATCAGCCCAAGTAGAGTAGTCTTCGGGTTACCGAAGATGCGCTCAATTAGCACCTTTGTCCCTCTTGTAGTCCCTTCGCCACTTCCAAAGAGTGTACGCAAGTGAGGTTACAAGTACGGCTAAACCCAACGCTTGATGGGCGTAGCTTACGAGAAGTCCTGCTCCCGTTAAAGACCAAGACGTAATTACGCTATCAGCCGACTCCTTTGTCATCTTTGTTTAGGGTGTTCTCGTAGGCTTGAATCAGTACACGAACCTCATCTAATTGCATTAGTAGATTCGCCTCTTGCTGCTTTAATGCCTCAAGCCGTTGTTGTAGGTGTTCCACTTACTCGGCTACAACTTCTGCAACGGGTGCAGGAATCATTGCCCAAGCATCGTTGGCAAGGGTGCGGTAGTAGCCATCAACTCCCAATACCTCATCGGCAGCAGGGTCGTTAACTGCAAGCACGGTGCGCCAATAAGATGAAGCGATAACGGCTCCGTCTTTGGTAACGTCTGTGGTTTTGCGGACTGCGATAGTTCCGTCAAGTTTGACGTTAAAGTCGCTGATGTAGATTACTTCTTCAATCATTTTGTTTAGTTTTATTTATTAAGAGATAAAGTAGGTAAAGTTTACAATTATTGCGCTATCGTTTGCAAAGTCAGCGTTAGTAAGGGGTGTTCCAACACCCAATATAGTAGTTTCTTCTAATGAAATAGTTGTACTGTTAATCGCGCCATTACCTTGATATTGATTTGTAAAAGTTACTTTATCAAACCACAGAGTAACCGCGCTATAATTTCCATAATCATTAAAAATCGTAAAAGGCAATCCCGTAATTTTTGCAGCACCCGTAGAGCTTCCTTTGCTTGTTAAGGTCAAATAACCTGTTACGTTTACTTGCCTTCCTATCTTGGTATATTTTCCCGTGTTGAGGCTATAAGTCGCACCAACAGACGCACCGCCAAACGATACACCCATAGTCCAAGTGCCTTCTTCGTAGTCATCAAGGGCGTTGGCTGCTGCGGTGTCCCCGTTGAATTGGATGCCGCCTGTTGATGCTGATAAACGAACATAAGCATCTGTTGTTACACGCATACGCTCGGTTGATGCGGTTTCAAATACTAAATTGTTATCTGCTCCAACAGATGCAACGGCTCCGCCTCTAATTCCCAAGTAACCCGAATTATTTGCCAAATCTGACCAATAAATTGCATTACCACCACTTGGCCCGATTACTGATAATTTTACATCGGGCACTACCGTACCAATACCAACTCGGTTGTTCGCTGCATCTACAAATAAAACATTCGTATCAAAAGCAGCGTTGCCGCTTACTGCCAAAGTTCCTGCGATAGATGCAGCAGAAGTAGATAAAGACAAAGAAGAATCGTTGCCTAATCCGTCAGTCAAAGTCTTTAGTGACCCCGTTAGAGGCCCGTTGTCCGTAACCTTAATAAGGCTGTCGTATGTGTCCTGTGGGGTTGTCCCCGTAAGTGTTGTTCCCATATTTAATTATTATTTGGTTCTTGGCAATAAGAAGCATCGGGGTTAGCAACGCAGTATTCTGATTCGTATGCTGATTCCCATCCTGCAAAGATATGAACTCCGCAAGGTGCAGGCCATACCACATAAGACGCAAACGAAGTTGTCATTGGTTCGGCAGTCCACAAAATGTCAACTGCGTACTTTGGCGAGGTAACCTCACAAACTTGGTTGCCTTCGGCATCTGTTCCCCATTGGGTGCAAAGATGCCCGAGTTCTACTACCGCAGTAACTAATTCGGGGTTCCAATAGGTGTACGTTTCGCCTTCGGGGTCGGTACCCGTTAACTCAATCTTTGCTTTAGCCGTTGCCCATTGGGTAGGCGTGAACTCGTATTTTCTGAAATTCATATCGTGGTTAGTTCAATGCATTGAGCATCGGTTAATAACGTGGGAAATAAAAGCGTTTGGCTTAATCTACGAGAAACGCCAGCCAAAGCATTAAAATGTTGAACTGATGCCAGTGTTAGTGCGGCTGACGCTCCAGTGACTACCTTAACTCCGTTTTGAAAAATATCCGCAGTTGTGCCATTAAACTTGATAGCAATTTTTGGAGTATTAGACGTTGGAGTAAATAAGTTAGATAGAGCAGAACCGTTCCAATATTGAATAGTTAAACGGCTACCAGCTCCGCCCACATTTCTCAATGCAATTGAACGAGCACCACCTTGAACTGACGAAGCAGCACTCTCACCAATGTAAAACTCGGAACCACTTGCATCACGGGCAAGAACTACGTTATCCGCTAATTCCAAAAACCAAGTACCACCAGAAGCCGAAATGAGGCCATTCGTGTAGATGTTGTTTCGTGTGTAACTATCCGCAACCCTTGTAACTGATGCATCAAGCGTGGGGATGTACGAGGTGGCGTAGGCTCCCGCTTCCACTTGGCAACCCCATAAAAGAACACCACTTGTACCATCGCCAGTAAAATTACTTGCTGAGGTTGGAACGTAAAAACGAACGCCCGTAGTGCTTGCAACGGCAGTGCATCGGTACCATCCGTTCCCCATTGCGGTAATTGCACCAGTGCCGCTTCCTGCGTTTGTAACAGTCCCGTTCGCTAAATTAAATACTGCGCCATTTGAACCGCTTGCCCTATCAAGCATATGAAACGTGGTGTACCCGTTTGCTTTTGCAAAAACACTCATTGCGCATTGCGATGAGGAAACTAAAGCAGCGCTAAAAATTTGGTGTGTGCCACTTATTGCAGTTGGCACGATATTATCCGCTGACTGCGTGCCATCGGGTGCTATGGCTGCGTTAGCCGTAACATTTATTTCCTGCGTTGACCAAGCAGCATTGTTAAACTGCTCCGAATATGAGGCTAAATTAGTCCGCTGCGGCTCCAAGAGAAGTTTGGGGCAAGTGCTATCGTAATAGTCCAAACGGGGTAAACCGCTCACTGGGCCAACTGATACCGCTGCGGTGGTGGTGGGGCCGATATAATCAGTCATTACTCCCGACTCCAACTGGCAACCCCACAAAAGCATACCGCTTGTATTATCACCAGAATAAGTGCCAGTAGTCGCACTTGCTTTTACTCGGTGATAAAGACCTATTGAAGAACTACTCGCTACCGAACCCGTAATGCTAACACGATACCATCCAGAACCTACCGAAGTGATAGAAGCAACCGAACCATTTACATAAGTAATTGCTTGCGTAGACAAATTAAAAATAGCACGTACGGGGTAATTAGATGCGGTATTGCTAAAAATGCCAAAGTCAAAAAAACTATACCCGTCTGCTTTCACATAAATGCTTGCTGTAATTTCCCCAACCATTGTAGCCATTGTAAGGCCACGATAGTGGTCATCAGTTACTACGGTCGGAATTACCTTGTCAGCCGTTACCGCACCATTCAAGGGATTTGCGGCAGCGTTAGCGGTTACGTTTGTTTGGTTCTGAACTGTCCAGTTGGTTTGGTCTTCGCTATACAAAGCAAGATTCGTCCGCACCTTCTCTATAAGCCCGTCACTTTGCACACGGGTAGCACTTGAGGCACGGGTGAAGGTTAAGTCCCCAGTACCATCGGTCGGCTTGACAGAATACACCTTGCCATTCTTGTATCCCGAAGGAATCAGTACAAGACTTGCGTCATCAAAATCGCTCACAATCAGTTGTAGTTTAGTCTGTCAATTGCATCCACCAAGCAGGCAAATGCCTCTACCGTTCCACCGTCTGCCAACACACGAATAGAATACTTCTCAGCATAAGTAAAGGCATTATCAAAGCAAGCAGGCACACCATCACCCGTTAAGGTGCGTGTGTTGTAATCCTCATCGCCAAAGTAGGATGAGCAATATACTTGCCCCCAGTTGATATTATTTGCCATTGTCTTTTAAATAACTCTTTAACTTGATGATATTGCTCTTCTTCGGCTCGTAGGTCTTTTTAGAGAACCCAGCTCGCAAAGTTCGCATCGGTGTCGGGGTAGACATCTGCATTGTTGTTTGAATTATATTGAGGGAATGATGCTTGGTTGTAGCTCATATAAGTGATGAACCTATCCGTATAATACTGCGCCAAGTCACGAGCCTTGCCTACCAAGTAGTCAACCTCAATCTTTTCAGCGGTAGTGCTATTCTCGGAGTTGTGCTTGAACACCCCACCGTTGCCGATGGTATAAGCAGCAAAAGGCAAGTACTCCACCATTGCCCAATGGATAAGCATCGGCTGCAAGTAGTCGTTGACCAACGCCAAGTAAGGGTTGGCAAGAGTTCCTGCAATGATGTCATCGCTTATCTTGTCATACAACTTCGTGCCAGTATAGTTTTGGATGTGTATCTCCTGTGCGATTTTAATAAACTGAATAAACTTGTCCGTGTCCACGTTACCGCCAATCGCGGTGTTGCGAACCAAGTCCTCTCGTTTAATCCATAATGCAGTTGCCATATCTTAGTTTTTATATCCTCTTGTTGGTGTTTCAATAGGGGCGATAGCAACGAGGGGGTCATTCTGCATAGGTCGGAATCCCATACGAATGGCTTGGTTCACGTTGATAATATCCGTGCCGTTCAAAGAGCCTCCCCCGTAAATCTTGCCCTCTTTGGTTAGCTTCTTGCGGTAGATTCTACGCTCCCAACGATGGTGGCAGTTAGCACCGCCTTTGAATAACCATACGCTATACCTTTCACCCTGTGCTTCTGCTCCTCCCTTTGAACTCAATGCCTCTACATCCTCCTTGCGGTAGACTCTTTTGGCACCTATCAACGTGCGGCATAGCAAACGGCTTTCACCCTCTGGGTCTTTTTTAGTTCCTATGGCGTAGAAGTAACGCACCTTGTAACGCTCCGTATCTTGCTCGCTCTCTTGTTGCGCTGCAAGGTCGGTGCGTGAGTTGAGGTATGCCTCTACATCGTATTCTGCTCCCTCATCCTCAACAAGCTCAGCGGTGATTAGGTCAAAGTCCTTCATCAGCTCCTCTTCGCTTTCGCCAAGACTCTCAATGTTCAGCAGTAACTCTGCTGCAAGCTCATCACGCAGGAAGGGGCGGTCATCATTCTTTGCAAATTTGACCTTCTTCTGCGCCTTCATCTGGGAGATGATAGCAGAGGAGTTGCCTGCAAAAAGAGCCTTTGCTACATCGGGGTCAAACTGAAGCATCTGCACCAAGAAGGTGATGGCTTGGTCTACCGTTAGAACGCCATCCTTTACGCTCTGCATAATCTGCAAAGAGCTTGCAATCTGCGCTCCGTTGTACGATGCATCCTTCTTGATTAAGTCCTCGTTTGCTTCGCTCACTTGCACGGTCTCAATGTCTTCTGTTTTAACGCCTGTTGATTCCTCAATAACCTCTGCATCTTGAATCTCCGTTTCGGTGAACTCCAAAGGCTGAAGGGTCTTGAAGTACAAGTTGAGGCTGATGTCGTTGTAGGCCAAGATTTGGTCTATGCCGTCAAGGATAATCTCCTGCTTGGGTCGGATGACAAGGTTATCTAAAAGCATAGAGGCGGTCTTCAGTTCATCGGCATTGTTGCCAAGTCCTGAATTGTCCTTGATGCCCAATAGCATAGGGCTTACAATACGATGCGAAACCATTATCTTCTGTGCGGCCTCATCAGATAAGAACTGATATTGAGCAGCAGCATCCGATAGCTGAACGGTGTCAATGGTGGCTGCAAGGTCTTTGTTGTCGTTGAAGGCAAGGATGAACTTACCAGAGTTTGAGCTGCCGCTATACTTTTGAGCAATCTGATTCTCTATCTGCCTGCGCTCTTCTTCACTCGGTACACCATTATTGAAGTTAATCAAAAGTGATGGGCTTAAAGAGTTCTGTACGTTGTTGATGTGGTAGTTGGCGATTTCCTCCTCAAGCTCTGAATATGGCAACGAGCCTTGATAATCCACAGGTGAGTACGCGTAAAAGCCTGCGCGATAGGGTTTTATGTAAAGAATCTCTAACCCTTCCTTGCTTGCTCCAAACGCAGGTATGCGCACTGGCGTTTCTTTTCTACTGGCTACGTCTGTCCAATTCTTGGCGTAGTAGTAAGCATCAATATCCCCCTCATCGTTTGTCCTCGCAGCCCTCAATGTCTCAATGGGAATGTGCTGCACCTCTACAATCATATTGTGGTCTGCGGAGTACACCACTTGAAATGCACATTGCCCCATCATAACGTAGTCAGCGACTATCTTCTGAAGGCAGGGCTTGGTAAACAACCCACGCATCGCAGCATACTCGCTCGGCTTTGAGGCAGAATCCGTTGCATCCAGTCCCTTACCAAAGGTCAAATCCATCAAAGAGTTGAGGATAGCGTTGTTGGTAGGTGAGCCGTTGTACCTGTCAATCAGATACCCAAAGTAGTTATTGTCCTCTCCGTATTCAATATAGTCCTTGCCCTGAACCTCTTTAATGACAGGTGTGGTGTAGGAACTGAAGTTCACAACGTGGACTTTAGATGATGATGTACTCATTGTTGTAGCTTGTTTCTTCGGTGTAGACGTTTTGGTTCACCGTAAATTTCTCGTAGTCTGTTTGCGAAGTTACAAAGACCCTGTCCCGATATATTAGATTTCCCGATGCGAATACCTTCAACCCATAGAATCTATTGTTGACAAGTACGAACGTGCCTGTAAGGGTCATAAAACCATTCGCAGAGGCAGCAGTAACCGCAGGTGTTGCGGTGGTATTTGTTGATTCATCAATCAGCGCAATCGTAACACTCGCAGGGAACTCACGCGGTATGATTACTATTGCTTGTGGCGAGGCTGATACTTGAAGGATATGCATCTTAAGTAAATAACCTTTTAATTCAGATTTGTTTGAAAATAGAAAAGGGGCTTACGCCCCTTCAACTATTTTACCTTGCGGTAGGTTACGAGTTTGAACCCACTACAATCGTGTCGTTAGCACCTGCAAGTCCTGCGAATGGATTGGCAGTAGTAGCACCTGCGATGAAGTTGGCAGGCATAACCTCTTGTCCCTCCATTGTCAAAGTGTAACCAGATAGGTCACCCATTGCAGCACCAGTTACAATCGTTCCACCTGTTACTTCAGCACCGTTGTTCATACCCATAAGGAATGCGTTGCCGTTGTAGTCTTGTACGATAACGTAAGGGCGGCCATAAGCAAGCAACTTCAATTCTTTGTTGTCCTCCTTCGTAAGTTTGGTCAACGTCAAATTCAAAGTCTGCGTGAAGAAGGTTGTGCCATTATCACGGCTTGAGTTAAAGGTTTGCTCAAAAGAGCTATTGCCTTTTACCAAGTATTGGTAAGCAGAGAATGTACCGCTGATGTTGGTCACCTCATCGTTGGTGAGGGTAATTGTACCCAAGTCACCATAATCTACAAAGTACACGGCACGGATGCCACCTACTACGTCTTTACAGGGTACCGCCCTGCCTTTTGTTAAATCACAAGCCATTGTTTCTTTGTTTTATTAGAATTAAAAAAGAGGGCGAGGACATAGCCCAAGCCCCCTCTTGATTTACATTAACTCGGATTAAGAGTAAAGGACTACGTCAGCTCCGATTCCGTACTGAACTCCTGCGAAGAAGCGAAGGATTACGCGAATATTGGCACTTCCGTCAAGGTCAGCCATATCAAGTACACGAACTTCGTTACGCTCATCAGCCAAGCCTGTTCCGAAGAATAGGTTTGAAGCTTCAGCAGCAACCATCTTGTTAGAAGGAAGACCGTTTGCCATAGCAACGCGGATGCCATCAAAGTACAAGTCTCCGTTGCCGTACCACATTGTGCCTTTGTTGTCGAGACCATTTGCACCCAGACCAGAAGTTCCAAATCCACCAAGAGCGCGGACATAAGCCTTTGCTACGTTCTGTGGGACATAGATAGTCAAGTCCTCCTTGCCGTAAAGGGCAGAAGGGATAGCGTCTACAACTTTACCAAGCTCTGTGATTACGTTTGCAGCAGTCACGGTGGTAGCGGTTACGTCAATAACGTCAGAGTCAGCAGTCATCAAAGAAAGGAATCCAGAGAACTCACCTGCACTTGCAGCGTTGCCGTTCCAAATGTTCTGCTCAATCTTTTGGGCAGTCTTTGAAGCAACGTGAGCGATAAGGAAGTCAGCGAAAGAAGCAGGAATGCTATCGTAAGCGGAGACTCCCATCTGACCACCAATCCAAGATGAGTAGTAGTCTTTCTTGCAAAGCTGCAAGTTTACCTGAAAAGGCTCAACGGCAAGTACGCGGTCGGTCAAAGTCAAGGTAGAAGTTGCATCAAAATCACAAGTTGCATCTTTTACGATGTCGTTTGTGTTCACCTTCTGAAGGGTGGTTTTGTAGTTTACGTTTGGAAGAATCTCAATGAGTCCTTTGTCCAAAGTGTTAGCAGAAAGAAGCGCAGCAGAGATATACTTCTGCGCAAAAATACCTGCGTAGTTTGTAGTGATTGAAGTAGTTGTGGGCATTTTTATTTATTATTTATTGATTCGTGCAAGGACTCGGTCAATCGTTTTTTGTGGGCGATTGGTACTCATCTTTTGGACTTGCTTTGTTTCGGGGTTGTGCTTGATGGCTTTCGCAGCAGGTGCGGCAGATAGTTCTGCTTTAACCGCAGCCATCTCCTCCTTGTTGGCGTAACCGCCCATCTCCTCACGCATTCCTTTCATCTCCTCGCGCATCATTGCAATTTCTTCGAGAACTCTCTCAATGATTGCAACAACCGCAGGGGCTTCTTCTGCCATTGGCATATCAGCAAGTTCGGTAGCTGCTTCGGCCTCAACCTCAACTTCTACCTCTGCTTCAGCGGTGGCTTCTTTGATTTCAGCGATTACGCCTTCTTCGGTGATAACGAGTACACGACCATCTTCAAGGAGGTGTTCGCCAACTGGAGCAGCAACTCGGTCATCGCCACTTACGACAAAGACTTCGTTACCTGCTTCAAATGATTCTGCCTCAAGAACGGCTCCGTTCTCAAGTGTCATTTGCTCGAACTTAACCTCACGGATGGAGGACAGTTCAGCAAGGATGCGGTTAAGTATATTATTCGCTTTCATATCTAACTAATTAAAGGGGTTTTGATTATTTGTAACATTTTTAGAGGTCTTGCCATAGAGTATTTGTGGACTCCCATAGCGTGTTGATGGTCTGCCACTCCTCGCCAAGTATGACAACGCTTGTGCCTTGACCTACTAACGAGCCTATCCCTTGCGCTTGCAATGAGCCATCGCAGCAGGTGGACTTGTAGGTGTTGTCTTTGCATAAGCATCCACGCCTGCCACCTCTCGGTGAAGCAACGGGGAGTTTTTGTGGTCTATACATTGTTAAGTTCTTTTAGTTTAGATTCTGCCCAACGCTTACCTGCAAGACCGCCCCATAGAAGGAACGATATTGTGCCGCAGGCTTGCGTGTCGTTCTCATCGTAGTATTCTTCGGCTCGCGATAAGTACGAGTACATCCGTGTAATGGTCTCCACGCTTACAGGCTTGCCCTGTGCGAGTTGCTGCGCCCTTACCTTACCGACAGGCGTTGCACACTTGTTGCCGTTCTTCTCGTTTAGTTCAATGCCACGCTTGGCGTTGTTGCGTACCGCATCGGGGTAGTCAGAGAACGACTCCATCTCGGTACGTGTTCCCGACTTCTTACGACCATCTCTTTTTATGATTGCAACAATCTGCGCAAGCATCAATGCTGCTTCCTGCTCCTCAAGATGCGCCATCTCTTGCTTGGCAAGGTTTAGCTTGTCCACAAAGTAGCCCTCAATAGAGAAGCCTTTGACCTTCCCCGTCTTGACAAAGTTTGTCCAAATCTCTGGGTTGTTGACTTTCATAGATACCATCCACGTTCCAACAGGCAAATCAAAGCCGTACTTCTTGCTCTTGTCGTGGACTTCGTCTTCAATAATCCAAGACTCTACAACCGTGAGGCCGTTGATGCCTACCTCGTGTTCAAGCGTAGCGTTGTTCTGCTTGGACTTCTGAAAGAACATCTCGCTTGCTTTGCGGATGGTGGCTTCGCTGAAGTAAACGTAGAACTCCTCTTGCCCTTCGGCTCGGTAGATGGGCTTGTTGGGTACGAGTGCTGCTCCCATAAGGATGCGCTTCTCATCGCTCTGCGTAGCGAACTCAACCCGTTGTGAGTTGAGCGCAATGAAGTCCTCCTCAATAGCAGGGTATTCTACAAGGGAGATTGCATCAATGCCAGTTAGCAGCATTGATTCATCAAGTATAAGTTCAATTAGTTTCATCATCCGAATGTTGCGGTTCTTACTCTTTGGCGTTGTAGTTGTTGTGA
>Ga0208089_1000422_pt1 | contig 11051 bp, 11 predicted proteins | sample LakMenEpi29Jun12_FD_150744 | JGI IMG/M metagenome (GOLD analysis project Ga0208089, IMG submission 150744) | Freshwater microbial communities from Lake Mendota, WI - 29JUN2012 deep hole epilimnion (SPAdes) | ecosystem: Environmental > Aquatic > Freshwater > Lake > Epilimnion/Euphotic zone ... | reverse complement strand
CGGCCGGGTGCCACATATCGGAAAATCTAGCGTGACGCGGACCAACTAATCCCCAGGCGAGGCGCGCGACGATGCCCAGCACCAAGGCGTAGCCAAGGTAGATGTGCAGTTGCCATAAAGCGGTTTCACTGCTGCCTTTATCAAACAGGTCGGACAACCAAATGGTGGTCATGAGAAATAGAATGGCCAGGCCATTCCATAGGTGAATGAGGCGTAACGCCGGATCGTAAACTTTCTGTCTTTGGTAAGTGATTTTTTCCATTATTTGCTCCTTTAATAAAGGGTGTAAGCAAATAATAGTTGGGCTTTCTTAAGGCAACCTTAACAAGCCTAAGCGCCTTAGCCTAAGGCTAAATAAAGCTTGGTTAGCTTGCAGGCGTAGGGTTTGGTTTAGCGTAATTGAAAGCATCGGAAAAAAAGGCATCGTCGCTTAAACCGGCCGCAACAAAGTCGGCATGCGCCACTTCCACCATGGCTGGCGCACCGCAACAATAGACTTCGTAGTCGGCGAGTCCGGTTTGGGCAAAATCATCCAACACCGCTTGGTGGACAAAGCCGGTGCGGCCTTGCCAGTTATCCGTTGCCAGTGGGTTGGATAAAACTGGAATGTAATGAATGTGATCGTGCTCTGCCGCCCAGGCTAGTGCCAACGCCGTCATATACAAATCTTGTTGCGCATGGGCACCCCAATACAAGCTAATCGGACGCTTGATGTTGTTATGCAGCATGTGCTCTATGATGCCTTTAATCGGCGCAAAGCCGGTGCCGCCTGCCACCATGATGATGGGCTTGCTGGAATCTTCTCGCAAAAAGAAACTGCCGAATGGGGCTTCTATGCGCAATATGGCTTTTTCCGGCATTTCATTAAAAACGTATTCGGTAAACTGCCCGCCGGGGATTAAGCGCAAATGCAGTTCCAATAGGCCGTTGGCATGCGGTGAATTGGCCAATGAAAAGGCGCGGCGCTTGCCGTCTTTTAATAGGATTTCCAGGTATTGACCAGCCATGAATTTTAATTGTTCGCCGCTGGGTAATTTTAAAAACAAAGCCATGACATCCGGCGCCAGCTGTTCTTTACGCTCTACCCGCGCCGGTAATATGCGTGGCAGGATAATGTCCGCACGTATTTCACGGCAAGCCAAGCTCAAATCAGACAAGGGGTAGGCGCAGCAAAACAAAGCTTTGCCGGCAGCCAATTCGGCCTCCGTCAGTGCGCCAGCGGCGTAATCTTCGTGATGCACGGAGCCGCTAAGGACGTCGCCTTTGCAACTGCCGCAAGTGCCATTGCGGCAACCGTAAGGCAGGTTAACGCCGGCGGCGATGGCCGACTCGAGTAAGTTGTTTGAGGCTTTGGCGCTAAATTGGTGGCCGCTAGCGGGTATGCTAATTTGGTAAGTCATGCCTTAATCTTCTCTATGAAATTCGCCTTCGATGACGTCGTCATTGGCGGCACTGGCCTGCTGATTTGGCCGCGCTTGCGCCGTAGCATTAACCGGGATCAATAACAGAATGGCGGCCAGGATGTCGGTCATGATGCCAGGGATAATCAGCAACACGCCGGCCATAATATTACGTGCACTGCCGAACAAGGCTTTAATTGGATTGCCGCCCGCGCTTAAGTGTTGCATCATGCGCCCAGAAAACGACTGCTTTTCATCGCGAATAAGCCGCAGGCCTAGCAGGGTAATGACCAGTAAATAGAGGATGAGCCAGCCACCGTATTGCTCGGCCAAATCCATTAAAATCCAAATTTCAGCCACTGGAAAAGCCAGTATGGCCAAGAAAAAAATAATGCGCATGCGCTTAACTACCTTAAACAATGGAACGTATGATAACCCTAGCCTATCAAAACCTAAGCTAAATAAAATTGAGCTGGTCTTAATAACAGGCACTTGGTCTTTTGTGGTGCCGGTATTCTATAATGACAAGTACCCAGCATGCCATTTGTTAAAACTATTTTCCATGGAAACACCGCTACGTGAAAAAATTATTGTTGCTACGTCTGTCTAATTTCAGCATCGCCGCATTTGCCGCGCTGATTTTGTCTTGCGGTTTTTTTAACCCAGCGTTTGCCGCAAACAGCAGCGGATTGACTAATTTATTCAGCAGCAATAGCGACCCCGTGTTAGCCCCTGAAGTGGCATTTCAACTGCAATTAAACCCGCTGGATAAGCAATCCGTGCAAGCGCATTTTAGCATTGCGCCTGGCCATTATTTATACCGCGAGCGCATCCAATTTAGCGTGCTTTCCCCAAGCAACATTACATTAACCGACATTCAATTGCCTGCTGGGGAAATCAAGGAAGACGCTAACTTTGGCAAACAAGAAGTCTATCACCGTGATTTTCAAGCCACCCTTAAACTTAGCGCGCCCACTGAAACGCTTACGCTGCTTGCCAGCTACCAAGGCTGCAGCGAAAAAGGCTTATGCTACGCCCCGATTAAAAACACCCTGACTGTGGCTTTTGATCCAATCGCTACCGCCGCACCAGGCGCACCAGGCGCACCGGCCACCGCGCCCAGCATCAATAATGAAGCCGACAGCAGCACGCAATTATTAAAATCCGGCCAGGTTTGGTTGGCCATAACCGGCTTCTTTTTTGCCGGCTTGTTGTTGTCCATGACGCCTTGCGTATTGCCCATGATCCCGATTTTATCGAGCATCATTGTTGGCCAACACCGCGTAAACAACGCCGCGGCCAAATGGCATGGCTTTAGTTTATCGCTGGCCTATGTATTGGGCATGGCCTTGAGTTATGCCTTAGCCGGGGTGGCCGCCGGCCTCACTGGCAATTTAATCAGCCAGGCCTTGCAGAATCCCTGGGTCTTAGGCAGCACCGCCGTGTTGTTTGTGTTGTTGGCTGGCTCCATGTTTGGCCTGTATGAATTAAAACTGCCGCAGCGCTTTGAAGATCAAATGCTGCAGACCACCAACAAAATAAAAGGCGGTCGCTTTATCGGCGTGTTTGTCATGGGCGCTTTATCGGCCCTAATCGTCAGCCCTTGCGTGGCCGCCCCACTGGCCGGCGCTCTGATTTACATAGGACAAACCCACGATGTGCTATTGGGTGGCCTAGGCTTGTTCGCGCTAGGGCTAGGCATGGGCGTGCCACTGCTATTGATAGGCGCCTCTGCCGGCAGCTTGTTGCCAAAAACCGGTGACTGGATGAACGGCGTTCGTCATTTCTTTGGCCTGGTGATGCTAGCCATGGCCATATGGCTGATCAGCCCCTTACTCACCATGGCATGGCAGTTAGGCCTTTGGTCGATTTTGCTGATCATGACAGCGGTTTACCACAAGGCCTTGGATCGACTTGCTGAGCACGCCAGCCATGCCGCTAGGTTGAGCAAAGGCGTAGCGGTTATTCTACTATTGCTCGGTGTGGCACTATTAATTGGCGCCCTATCTGGGGCCAAATCAATGACTCAACCGCTTGATGCCTTGATTAACAAAAGCGGATCAAACGCCGCATCAACCCATGCCCTTGTTTTTGAGCGCGTAAAAAGCGTGGCCGAATTGGACGCAAGGTTGGCCAACAGCCAAGGCCGGCCAGTGATGTTGGATTTTTATGCTGACTGGTGCGTGGCTTGCAAGGAGTTGGAACAATTTACTTTTAGCGATAAGAAAGTGCAGCAACTGTTAAAAGACACCGTGTTATTGCAAGCCGATGTCACGGCGAATTCCGATGCAGACCGCGCATTATTAAAACGCTTTGGCTTATACGGCCCACCCGGTATCGCCTTTTTTAATGGGCGCGGCCAAGAAATGCCTAGCCTAAAAACCGTGGGCTTTCAAAATGCCGAGCGCTTTAGCCGCACCTTGCAGCAGCGTGATGGTTGCTTAAGCGACGCGAACAATCAAGGAGCAATGCCATGCTAACCAAATTACGCGCCAATGCCATTTATTTGGTCCTTATGTTTGGCTTGGGCTTTGCTATTTATTACTTTGCCCTTAACCCCAACTCGCCACTGAAGCAATCCGCCCCCCCTAGCGTCTCGACCGCGGCTTTTTTTAACAGCCCATTAGTCAACGAGGACGGCATACGCCAAGATTTAAAGCAGTACCAAGGTAAAATTGTTGTGCTTAATTTTTGGGCAACCTGGTGCCCTCCCTGCCGCGAAGAAATGCCGGAACTCGCTGAATTGCACACGCAATACCAAGCTAAAAACGTTGTGGTAGTGGGCTTGGCGGTAGACGAATTAGCATTGGTTAAAGAGTTTGCGCTGGCCACCCCGGTTAGCTACCCTTTATTGGTGGCGGAAGACGAAGGTATGCAGTTGGCCAGCGAGTTTGGTAACAGCCAAGGAGTGCTACCTTATACCGTCATCATAGACAAAGACGGCGTGGTGCAAAAAAACTTCTTTGGCCGCATTTCAAAAGCCTTATTAAGCGAGGCTTTAGAGCCCTTAATTCAGGACTAATCTAAGCAAAATAATAGCGGCGTTTTTAAGCTAACGATATCAAGTACTTAAATCATGGAAGCGGTGTAATTTCGCTTAATTGCTGTAAATTTGCTGGACAAAACCGGCTAACTTCGGCAAACTTGCAATTATGAAGTTGCCCAAATTTTCGCTTATTAGTGTTAAAAAAGACCGCGCGTATGCCTGCTAAATCCATTTTAGTCATTCATGGTCCCAACCTCAATATGTTGGGTCTTCGTGAGCCTGAACATTATGGCAAAGCGACCCTTGCCAGCATCAATCAAACCTTGGTGGACATGGCAGCAAATGCTGGGGTAGCTTTAGAAACGTTTCAAAGCAATGCCGAAGCCGAATTGGTCACTAAAATTCAATCGCTGGCGACCAGCAAAGTGGATTTTGTAATTATCAATCCTGCCGCCTTTACTCACACATCGGTGGCCATGCGCGATGCTCTTTCTGCAGTAAAGGTGCCCTTCATAGAAGTGCACTTATCCAATGTGTATGCCCGAGAAGCCTTCCGTCATCATTCGTATTTTACCGACATCGCTGTTGGTGTGATTAGCGGCTTAGGTGCACAAGGTTACGCACTGGCGCTTGATTACGCAATCAAGCATAACGATCAAGCTTAAAAAGCTATTCTCAATTAATTAAATTATTCCTGGATTTCTAGAGGTTATTATGGACTTACGCAAACTTAAAAAATTAATCGATCTTGTTGAAGAATCAGGCATAGCCGAACTCGAGCTAACCGAAGACGGTGAAAAAGTGCGCATTAGCCGTAACTTCACTGCCAATGCCGCACCTCAACAATACAGCAACTACGCGCCACCTCAGCATTACACTGCTAGCGCCCCGACTGCGCCAGCAGCAGCCGATGCCGCAGACGCACCGGTGGTTGAAGAAGGCCATGCGGTTAATTCGCCTATGGTCGGTACTTTCTACCGTTCGGCCTCACCGGATTCCAAACCATTTGTGGAAGTGGGCGACACGGTAGCGGTGGGCGACACCTTGTGCATCATTGAAGCGATGAAATTATTAAATGAGATTGAATCGGATAAAGCCGGTGTGGTGAAAAAAATCTTGCTTGATAATGGCTTAGCAGTGGAATACGGCGAACCTCTTTTCATTATTGCTTAATCACGGGGTTTTAATCACATGGCTATGTTTGACAAAATCTTAATCGCTAACCGAGGCGAAATTGCCTTACGCGTTCAGCGCGCCTGCCGCGAGTTGGGCATCAAAACGGTCGCAGTTCACTCTGAAGCAGACCGTGAAGCTAAATACGTAAAATTAGCCGACGAATCCGTTTGCATCGGCCCGGCTTCTTCAGGTCAAAGTTATCTAAACATACCTGCCGTCATAAGTGCGGCTGAAGTAACCGATGCGCAAGCTATCCATCCTGGTTATGGCTTTTTATCGGAAAATGCCGACTTTGCCGAACGCGTGGAACAAAGTGGCTTTGTCTTTATTGGCCCACGAGCTGAAACCATCCGTTTAATGGGCGACAAAGTGTCGGCCAAAAATGCCATGAAAAAAGCCGGTGTGCCATGCGTACCAGGCTCAGATGGGGCGCTATCTGACGATCCGGTTGAAATCATTAAAACCGCCAAACAAGTAGGTTACCCGGTGATCATTAAAGCAGCTGGCGGCGGGGGCGGACGTGGCATGCGTGTGGTGCACACGGAAGCGGCCCTGATCGCATCGGTTAACATGACCAAAGCCGAAGCCCAAGCGGCGTTTGGCAACCCCGTGGTTTACATGGAAAAATACTTAGAGAAACCACGCCACATCGAAATTCAAGTATTAGCCGATCAACACGGCAATGCGGTGTATCTAGGTGACCGCGATTGCTCTATGCAACGCCGTCATCAAAAAATTATTGAAGAAGCGCCGGCACCTCTATTAAATCCGAGATTGCGCGACAAAATTGGTGAGCGATGCGCCGAAGCCTGTCGCAAAATCAATTACCGTGGTGCCGGTACGTTTGAATTTTTGTATGAAAATAATGAGTTTTATTTCATCGAAATGAACACCCGCTTACAAGTGGAACACACGGTCACGGAAATGGTCACGGGCTTGGATTTAGTGCAGCAACAAATTTTCGTGGCTGCCGGTGAAAAACTGAAGTTTCGCCAAAAAGACGTGGTGTTGAGAGGCCACGCCATCGAATGTCGCATTAATGCCGAGGACGCTTACAGCTTTGTGCCGTCCCCTGGCAAAATCAGCGCCTTTCACATGCCTGGTGGCCCAGGCGTGCGCATAGACACCCACGCCTATGCTGGGTACACGGTTCCGGCGCACTACGATTCGATGATAGGTAAACTGATTACTTATGGCGACACCCGCAACCAAGCGATTGCCCGTATGCGTATTGCTTTATCTGAAATGATGATCTCTGGCATTAACACCAACATACCATTGCACGCTGATTTAATGGCCGATGCCGCGTTTCATACCGGCGGCACCAGTATTCATTACCTGGAGCAAAAATTAGGCATCTACAATAAATAATGTTTAGCAATAAGCATGTTCAATAGGTTGGTATCGCATGGCTTGGCTATCGTTAAAAATTGCAGCACAAGACAACACGGCTGATTTAATCAGCGACACGCTAATGGAACAAGGCGCTCTGTCTGCCATCATTGAAGACGCCAACGCCGACACGCTAGACGAACAACCTATTTTTGGTGAACCCGGTGATCCCCCGCCCGGTATCTGGCAACAAAATTTAGTCAGCGCCCTGTTTGATGAAGGGGTGGATGTGCAGAAAGTCATGGCCGATTTAGCACGTCTGACCAAGTTACCGTCCTTGCACTACACCACCGAAGTCATACAAGAACAAGACTGGGTGCGCGCCACCCAATCGCAGTTTGACCCAATCAAAATTACCGATGATTTATGGATAGTGCCTACTTGGCACAGCGCGCCTAACGCCAACGCGATTAATATCGTGCTGGATCCCGGCCTGGCGTTTGGCACCGGCAGCCACCCAACTACGCATTTGTGTTTAGCTTGGCTTAGCCAAACCGTAAAAACAGACCAGACCGTATTGGATTACGGTTGCGGTTCTGGCATTCTCGCTATCGCTGCTAAAAAATTAGGCGCGTCTAAAGTAGTGGGCACCGACATCGACACCCAAGCCATACAGGCCAGCTTATATAACGCCGAGCAAAACGCCGTTCAGGCGAGCTTTTATCATGCTAACGACTACCAAACAGATCAGTACGACATCGTAGTGGCCAACATTTTGTCTAGCGCGTTGAGCGTTTTAGCACCGGCCTTGGCTAAATCCTGCAAGTCAGGCGGGGAAGTTGCCTTGTCAGGCATATTGAAGGAACAAGCCGAGGCCGTATCTGCTATTTATTCGCCGTGGTTTGATATGCAAGCGCCGGTTTACATGGATGCTTGGGTCTTGTTAACGGGCAGAAAAAAATGATCGTAAGCTTGGATTGCCCATCCTGCCAAAGCCGTTTTAAGGTGGCAGAGGATCAAATAAAACAGCACCAAGGCCTGGTTTGTTGTGGTCATTGTTTCACCCTATTTAACGCGCAAGGCCATACTCAGGCTAGCGCGGAAAACACCAAACACAGTAACGCCAATTTAAGCAAAAGTACAACAAAATCCATATGTAAAAATAGCCTGGCTGTTTTTATACTGCTACTTTTATTGTTAAGCGCAGTGTTGCAAACGGTTTATTTCTTGCGTGCCGAAATCAGCTGGCGCTACCCCAGCAGCCAAGCATACTTAAAGCTAGCCTGTAAAAAAATTGGCTGTGACATTGCCTTGGCCAAACAAATTAATTTGCTGGTGCTAGACGACACGGATTTGTTAGAAGACGAGCAACGCCTTGGCTTAATGTATTTATCCAGCTCTATCGTCAATCAAGCTCCGTTTAGTCAAGCCTACCCAACGATAGAATTAACCCTAACCGATATCGAGGATAGAGCTAAATACACGCGTCAATTTAGCCCGCATGAATATTTAGACCACTGGGCTGATGCTAAATTAGGATTGGCGGCTGGGCAATCGCTTAAGCTTAGGCTGCCTTTAGCCAATCCAGACCAAAGCATAGCTGGCTACCGAGTACGCTTATTTTATTAGCGCTACGCCTAAGTCTATCTAATGAAAATCATTAGCCGAATTTAGTCCGTTTACATAGCGTTGTCTTTACGTCCCCCTGTAATATAACTTCATAAGTTGTGTACAACTTAATTAATTAATGACTAGGAGATTTACCATGTGGACTACACCAGCAGCTACTGAAATGCGTTTTGGTTTTGAAGTAACCATGTACGTAATGAACAAATAATTTTTGAACTCTTAAGTTCAAATATAAAAAAGGACGCCTAGGCGTCCTTTTTTATTGGCCTTACTTAGAATCACGGTTTAATTGATTAAGCGCAAACAAGGCGATTTAATTTCCTTAATGGCTTCGGCTATGGCGTTAACCGCCATTTCTCTGGCATAACTTTTACGCCATGCTAAGGCAATGCGCCTAACTGGAACCGGCGCAGAAAAAGGAATCACCTTTACCAAAGGATTCACATAACGTTCTGTGGCCGCACTGCATGGCAGCACGGTGATGCCTAAATTGGATGCCACCATATTGCGTATAGTTTCCAATGAGTTGCCTTGTAACACCTGCCCTTTTTTTGATAAATCTGGGCAAGCCGCCAAAACCTGATGGCTATAGCAATGGCCACTATTAAGCAACAAGACATTCTCATCAACCAAATCATCCGCCACTATGCTAACTTTATTCGCCCAGGCATGGCTAATAGGCACCATCACCACGTATTCCTCGTCATATAAAGCTTGGGTTTTAATACCCGGTACATCAAAAGGCAAGGCCACGATGGCTGCGTCTATGGCCCCACTTTTAAGCTGCGCTTCCAACTGTACCGTTAGGTTTTCTTCTATGTCCAATGGCATGTCAGCACACATGCGACGCAAAATTGGAATGATTTCCGGGAGCAAATAAGGGCCAACCGAATAGATCAAGCCCAAACGAAACGGCCCGGCCAATTGGTTATTACCTTGCTTAGCGATTTCCCTTATGTGCGCCACTTCTTCTAGGGCTCGCGTGGCTTGCTCTATAATTTTTTGGCCAACCACTGTAGGGCTGATATCGGTATGGCTGCGCTCAAAAATAAGCACGCCCAGATCGTCTTCTAATTTTTTAATAGCCAAACTTAGCGCTGGCTGACTTACAAAACATTTTTCTGAGGCTTTTCTAAAATTTCGTTCTTTCGCCAACGCCACCACAAAACGCAATTCGTTTAAGGTCATGCCGCCACTCTCCACAATGATTAGTATTACTTATAGTAATAAGTTTTTTGATAAGTTTAACACAGGGACTTTGCTTTTAATTTGAATCCAATCAGGGCGCTCTGGAGGCCTAAATTAAACAGGCCTAGAGGATGGTATGTAAATTTACTTTTAAGTGCTAGCAGGCCCATTAACGCAGATATGTGTCGCTTTTTAAAGGCATTAAAAAAGCCCCTCAGGGCTTTTTTAATTGGGTGGGTCTAAGCTGCCGATTAAACGTCTAGGTTGCTTGCACCCAAGGCATTGCTTTCAATAAAGGCACGTCTTGGTTCAACGTTGTCGCCCATTAGCGTAGTGAAAATTTCGTCCGCGGCAATAGCGTCATCAATTTGTACTTTTAACAAACGACGCACGGTTGGGTCCATAGTGGTTTCCCATAGTTGCGACGGGTTCATTTCACCCAACCCTTTATAGCGTTGAATATTGAGATTGTGTTTGGCTTCTTCTAATAACCAATCCAAGGCTTGTTTAAATGTAGTGACCGGTAATTCTTTTTCACCACGTTTAATTAATGCACCTTCGCCTAATAAGCCTTGCAGCATGTTGGACATTTTGCTGATTTGTCGGTAATCGCCAGAGCCTAAAAATTCAGCATTGATCACGCAACATTGCAAGTTACCGTGCACGTATTTGTTCACTTCTAAACGGTATTCGTTAGCCTCGGCATCAAAACCAACGATCACTTCGCTGCCTATTGCGCCTAATATTGGACGTAATTTTTCAGCGGCTTTTTCTGTGCTTTCTTTAGTGGCTAAGCTTAATTCCCCTAAATCTTGCATGGCACGCAATACGCTTTCATCGTAATGCGAAGCAATGCGGCGTATGACGGCTTCTGTTAATACCATTTGTTTAGCGATTTCAGTTAATGGGGCATCGCTGAGGCTATCGCCGTTGGTTTTTGTAATCAGCTCCGCGCCTTTTAGTGCCGATTGCAGTAAATACTGATCCAATTCTTGTTGGTCTTTTAAATAACGTTCGTCTTTACCTTGCTTCACTTTATACAAAGGTGGTTGCGCAATATAAATGTGACCACGCTCAACTAATTCGGTCATTTGGCGGTAGAAGAAGGTGAGCAGCAAGGTTCGAATGTGGGCGCCGTCGACGTCCGCATCGGTCATGATGATGATGCGATGGTAGCGTAATTTTTCCACATTAAAATCCGCTTTACCTATGCTGGTGCCCAGCGCAGTAATTAAGGTTGCGATCTCTTGTGAGCCAATTAACTTATCGAACCTGGCTTTTTCTACGTTTAAAATCTTACCCTTCAATGGCAATATAGCTTGGAATTTACGGTCTCGACC
>Ga0208089_1000420_pt1 | contig 11068 bp, 9 predicted proteins | sample LakMenEpi29Jun12_FD_150744 | JGI IMG/M metagenome (GOLD analysis project Ga0208089, IMG submission 150744) | Freshwater microbial communities from Lake Mendota, WI - 29JUN2012 deep hole epilimnion (SPAdes) | ecosystem: Environmental > Aquatic > Freshwater > Lake > Epilimnion/Euphotic zone ... | reverse complement strand
ATTTGGCACAAAAACATGAACAAATTTGTCAGTTCGATTTGGCCCTTCTAGAAGGTGCACTCGAAAAACCAGTAAAGCAATCGCGTTGTATGGCAAAAGGCGATACAACATGTGAATTTTTATTTTAAAAACATGCTCAAAAATAATCATCGAAAAACAGTATCAAATCCAAATGATTTAAGGCGGCTTTATCTGATTTATTTCGAGAACGTATTATTTTTTGCTACCTGAGTTTTTATACTCTTGTTCTAGTGCATGCCCTAAAATGCGATGTTATCCTTCGAATTCACTTCTTCCAATTTCGCCAATTCTAACGCTTTCATAAATGCGTGTATTTCATCATTCTCAACACGTTGATACAGTTCTAAAACGGGCAAGGTTAAATCAATCGATTCAAACGTAATATCATCATCGATAAAATAAAAAACCGGTTGCCAATTCGTTGATCTTCGTGAAATTTCAATTTCAACACGATCTTGCTCGATTAAAACATATTCTTCTAAAGTTGGTATAGCTTGATAAATGTGACGTTTTAAATTTTTATCAAATTTCCGTGTGGAATTCGACAAGACTTCGACGATAATGCGTGGTGACTCGGTGTAATACGCATCTTTATCGTCATTTTGACAAACCACTAACGCATCAGGATAAAAATATTTTTTACCGCTATCCGCACGAACTTTAATATCTGAGCTGAACACTTCGCAAGCAGTGTGTTTTAAATGCGTTCCCATATTAATGACTAAATTGGAAATAATGCGTTGATGACTAATACTCGCTCCCGTCATCGCAAAAATCTCGCCATCAAAATATTCGTGTTTAATATCACGCATTTTTTCATCTTCAAGATAGGTTTCTTCGCTAATATAATCGATCTTGTAGTGAGGTAAATTCATACTATTCTCCGGTTGCTTTTTTGAGCATCAACTCAAACGCGTTAAACAAGGTTTTCATGTGTTCTGGTTTATACGGAAATAAATCAACGGGATCTATCGCGTGGACAATCATGCAACTATCAATTTCAAAAATGAGTAATTTTCCGTCTGGCGTTTCGCTGCAATCAATCCCCACATAATCAAGGCCTGTTCGCTCATAAATGGCTTGAAAAGCGACGGCGTGTTTTTTCGCAAAGGTTTGCTTAAACTCATTCATGGCTTGCGCTTCTTCTGCACGTTTTTGTGCATCATCGGCCATTCCTGCATTGAGATAATGAATCATCCAATGCGTTGACATCGCAAGATGACACAAAAAAGCGTCACCCGCGCATAAAATCACGCGATATTTACGATACAGTCCATCCGAATTTTTATAATCCACAAACGGTGCAATAAAAAAGTCATCGTAATGTTGCCCATTCAAATAATGCTGCAGCGCCTCCGCATTTTCAACTTTGTCTAAATCATGACCCGCGTGCGAATCAACAGGCCGAATAATAATCGGGTACGCAAACGCTTGCGGTTCAATAGTATTCAATGCATAGCGAATCGTTGTCGGCATGGCAATACCGGATGCATTCTCAAGTAATGCACATGCGCCATCACGCGACATTAATGCAATGCGCTCAGGTTTATTGAATACCGGTTTTGGCCATTTTGCGAGCAGTGGCGTGAGCTGTTTGAGTAGCGACAAATTCACCTCCGACTCAGCGATGGCGACAAATAACACATCATGTTCGGGCAAATCTTCATTAAACGCGCCAGCAACCGTGAATAAATCCTCAGTAACAAAAAACTGCGTCAGTTCAATAATCGAATTCTCAAGTAGAAATTCAATAGGTGTATTGGCCATTAAATCCCCTGCACTCAATAACGCCAGCACGCGAAGATTCGTGGGTGAATCATTTGGGACAATATACTCGCGCTTTAGCTCAATAGCTTGTGCTTGGATTTGCAAAGCCAAATCACGATTGCCTCGCAGTTGCAGAACCGTTGATAAATCGAGTAATGCATAAGCATCAAATGGATTATCAATGGTTTTTTGAATCAACACTTGCCCAAGTGGAGACAAATCCACGCCATGATGTGCAAGGCGCATCAGTTCAACCAGTCCAATAAAATTTCTATTTCTTAATTCGTTTAACGCAAGTTGCTCTGTCATAGTTTTAAATTTATAAAAAAGAAGTCGTCAGTATCGCACCCAATTTCAATGTTGATGCTAGTAATGTATCAATATCTTGTTGCGTTGTTCGATGATTGACAATAGCCGCGCGAATCGCAACACACCCATTTAACGTCGTTGAAGATGGCGCCGCATCACCCGATTCTTGCAGGGCAATAACAATCTCCGTATTGAGCCAATTCAAATCAACCTCAGTGCAGCGATAACGAAAACACACAATATTGAGCGCCACAGGCGCAAGTAATTCAAGTTCAGGCGTTTGCAAAACTTGCTTTTTCAAATACTGCGCTAAGCGGCAAGTATGCGAAATCACCTGACCTAATTTTTCATCCCCGTAAACGCTTAACGTAAACCACGTTTTCAATGCACGAAAACTGCGTGATAAATCTAGACCGAAATCACACGCCCAAGGCGAATTGGCTGATAAACCCCGTTCTTGACGTTGCAAATACGCTGCCGGTGACGCAAACGCTTGCTGATGAAGTTCACTATCGCGGACTAAAATAAACCCCGCGTCATAAGGCACCTGCCCCCATTTATGAAAATCAAAGGCAATCGAATCAGCACGTTCAATCCCTTTCAAACGCGGTGCTAATTCAGGCGAAAGCATCGCTAACGCACCAAACGCCCCGTCTATATGCAGCCAAATATGTTCTCTTGCGCATAAATCAGCAATGGATTCAATATTATCAATGGCACCCACGTCAACTGTTCCTACCGTAGCGATCACTAAAAAAGGCAATTTTCCCGCTGATTTATCATCGGCAATCGTTCTTTCCAATTGCGTGATGTCCATTTCATATTGCGTATTCACGGCAATTTTGCGTAACGCATTCGTACCAATACCGCTAATATCCAGCGATTGGGCGATGCTAATATGCGCCGCCGTTGACGTATAAGCCATTAAATTCGGTGATTGCCCTACCCCTTCTTTGCGTGTACTGACACCTAACACGCTCGTTTTTGCGCATAAACAGCCAATAAAATTCGCCATCGATGTTCCCGTGACAAAAATGCCACTTGCTGTATCGGGAAACTGAAATAAATCACGCACCCAACGCATTACTTGACGCTCAATATCTACTGGCGCTTGATTACGCCCGCCTAAGTTGGCATTGAGCCCAGCGGCAAGCATCTCAGCGAGCATTCCTACAGGCGTGCCACCACCATGCACCCACCCCATAAAACGCGGATGCGTATTTCCAACAGCATAAGGCAAAATAGTGGTCATAAAGTGACGATGTGCCTGTTCGAGTGTTTTTTCACTTACAGGTTGCTGTAACTTCGCTTTAAGCGCCTCAGGTAGCGGTTGCCAAACGGGGCGCATTTGAATATGCTGCGTGTAATCGAGCATATCATCAAGCATGTGATGCGCGAGAGCGCGAAACGCAGGCCAATCTTTTGGGTCAAGTGATTCACCGGCCGTTTCAAGCATGATCACGCCAATTTTTATACGGGTCACGCGCTAGATTATTATTGTAATAACGCAAATCCTGTGTCACTTCGTCACCAAGCCAATCCGGTTTTGAAAAAACTTCACCTTCTGCGCTCAATTCAATTTCAGCAACCACTAACCCTGCGTTATCGCCATAAAATTCATCTATTTCCCAAACATGGTCACCATCGATCACGAAATGGCGCGTTTTCTCAATAATCGGTTTTGCACACAATGTATCTAAAATCTCTTGCGCATCGCCAAGCGGAATTTCATATTCGAACTCTTGGCGCTGTGTCCCTATGGTGGCGCTTTTGATATTGAGCCACGCTTGTTTATCACTAATACGCACACGAATGGAACTTGTCGGTTGAGAACTTAAATAACCTTGTTTATAAATAACGCTGCGACTGACTAGCTCACGCCATTGATTGGTAGCTAATAAAAATTTATGTTCGATTTCAACTGCCATAATATATTAGCCAGCGTTAATCTTGGTGTTGATGACTGCCGTCACAATATGGCGCATTTTGTGTTTTTCCACAGGCACATAAATACACACTACCTGTTTGCTCTGGTACAAATTTCACAGAACGCTTATCAGTTTCAGCCGTTTTATGTGTCCCGTCACAAAAGGGTATCGTCCCGCTAAGTCCACAACTACACCAGCTATATTTTTCACCTTCTTCTACATCAACTTTAATAGGTGCATTTTTTTGATTTGTCATAAGTCTGTTTTGATAAATAGTGGTTATAATTAAAGAGTATGGATTATAAAATAATTTTAATCTGATACTTTATTTAATTAGCTAGCAATGCTAAAGTTATTTTCGTATGAAAATACTTGGTATTTACTTTTTGGAGATTATATGAGTTTTGAACTTCCCGCTTTACCGTATGCAAAAGATGCGCTTGCACCACACATTTCTGCTGAAACGTTAGAGTTTCACCATGGCAAACATCATCAAACCTATGTCACTAATTTAAATAATTTAGTACCTGGTAGTGAATTCGAAGGTTTATCACTTGAAGAAATTATTATGAAATCATCTGGTGGTGTTTTCAATAATGCAGCACAAATTTGGAATCATACATTTTACTGGCACTGCTTAGCACCACACGCTGGTGGCGAGCCAACTGGTGAACTAGCGGATGCGATCAATAGTACATTTGGATCGTTTGAAAAATTCAAAGAAGAATTTACAAAATGCGCCGTGACCACATTTGGTGCTGGTTGGGCATGGCTTGTAAAAAATGCAGATGGCAGTTTAGCGCTTGTTAGCACAAGCAATGCGGGTTGCCCTCTAACAGCAGGTCAAACACCTTTATTGACTTGCGACGTATGGGAACACGCTTACTACATCGATTTCCGCAATGCACGTCCTGCTTATTTAGAGGCATTCTGGGCATTAGTTAATTGGGATTTTGCAGCGAATAACTTTGCCGCTTAATTAATGTGTAGGGGTGGATAATTATCTACCCCTATTTTTTTACATACACTTTCTACCCATAAAAATTATTCGCATTGTTAAGGTGATAATCAAGATACAAAATGCGTTTAGCAAAGAGTAACGTAGGTTAATTTCCCTTCAAAATCAAACTCATCAACTGATTAATTATTCATTTTAAATACTTAAAAATCAATAATTTAAACTAATCGGTTAACCGATTAGTTAATTCCATTTTAGCCGCACTTAAAAACAGCAAAAACACTCACGCAATAACACACTCAATAACGACAACTTCTATGCTGAACACTCCATTCATGCTCATATGTGCTTATCATTTGCACCTAGTCTTATTATTCAATTCCTTGACATGAAATTTTGAGATAAACTATTCTCGCAGGGATTCGTTTTATCGATAAAAAGGTAACTACCACCTTGATTTCCAGGATATCAATCATCATTGATATCAATGCAGTGTAAGGAATAAAATAATGTGTGGAATGCTTATATGCGCAAAGCGAATTTGGCTGCAGGACAACAACTACGCAATATAGCATCATAAAAATTACCCAAGTTATTCTTTTTTACATCGTAAATCCTCTGCTATGCTCTGGAATAATTTAGTGCATCAATATCGTCTTTTTATTTTTTCGCTATCGCGTGCGAACACTATATCGTTGTCTTCGCAACTCTCTATAGCCCCCCTTTAATTTGTTTATTACTTGATAGTTATAAGGTTTATTTGCCCCCACCCATGCAGCAAAAAAATAATCTGACCAATAATTAAAATAAATATTTAATTTAATTATCCATTGGTCGCTAACCCGATTTTACAACTTGTTTCTCAACTTTTAAGGCAATTACTATGGCACTCATCAAAAAAACATCGAACGCTTCTAGTGTTGCTAAAGATAACAGCGCTCGCACAGATTCTGTCACCGCCTCGCACAACATTGAAGTGCAACGTAAAAGAGCGCGTACTTTAGCAAAACAACAGCAAGCGGCCGAAAGAATTGCCGCTGCAACAGGTCAGTTATCCTCAGGTATTAACGAAGCAGCCTCTGCTGCTGAAGAACTGCGTCGTGCTTCAGATCAAATCGCCGCTGGTGCGGAAGAAGCCTCTGGCGCAGCTGAAGAATCTACTGTGGCATTGAAACAAGTGGTGGGAGCCATTGGTCGTCAGCTACAAAGTGCAGAAATATCGCAAACGAAAGGTGATAGCGCCTATAACCTGATTGCTCGTGTGAGTTCAGACATTAATGATTTAATCAACAATGTGGGTCAAGCAGCTAAACGCCAAGCGTCATCTGTTGACATGGTTAATGAATTAGAAAGCCAAGCGGCCAACATTGGCGATATCGTCAAAGCTGTTGCGCGTATTGCTGATCAAACCAATTTATTAGCGTTGAACGCAGCCATTGAAGCGGCTCGAGCCGGTCAACATGGTAAGGGCTTTGCAGTAGTTGCTGATGAAGTGCGCACTCTCGCTGAAACTTCAGAAAAAAGTGCCAAACAAATTCAAGAGTTAGTAGCGCAAATTCAACGTGAAGTCACCGTCATTGCCGAAGGCATTAACACGTCCGCAAAAACTGTCGAAGTGGAAGTGGAAAATGGCTTATTGATTACTGAGCAACTCGAAAAAATTCGTTTAATTAGTGTGGAAGTGGTTGCAGGGATTCGAGAAATTGCCACCGGCGCTCAGCAATCGGTAACGGCTTCGCAACAAGCTTTAGTTGGCTCAGAAGCGATTGCAACAGCCGCCGAGCAACAATCAGCCGCAGCGGAAGAAACAGGTAAAACGGTTGAAGAACAAGCCCGTGCACTGTCTGAATGTGAACAACTCGCACAAAGCTTATCTGAGCTAGCTGAAGACTTAAAAACGTCAACAGATGTAGCAAAAAGCGCAGAAGAAGTGGCGTCAGCGGCCGAAGAGCTTTCCTCTGCTGTGCAAGAAATTAATCGCTCTGGCGGTCAAATTATGGCGGCCATCAATCAAATTCGTGAAGGGGCTCGCTCACAAGCAGCGGCAACAGAAGAATCGGCTTCAGCCTTAGTGCAAATTCAAAAAGGCCTTGAAATTGCCCAAGAACGTGGCACAAAAGGTTTGGAAGGCGTACGTAATATCCAAGAAACATTAGACACCAATAAAAAATTAGTGGATTCACTGATTAATGGTATTGGCAATTCCATGGCAAGTACGCAAGACAGTATTAAACGCGTCACCGATTTAGAATTGCTGTCGCGTCGCATTGATAAAATCGTTGATGCCATTGCTACGGTCTCAATTCAAACCAATATGCTTGCCGTAAATGGCTCAATTGAGGCAGCTCGCGCTGGGGAATTTGGTAAAGGCTTTGTTGTGGTTGCCACGGATATTCGTAACTTAGCACAAGATTCCGCTGAAAATGCAGACCGTATTAAAGATTTAGTCAAAGCCGTGCAAGATCAAATTGGCGTGGTGGGTAAAGATTTAGCTGAAATTGTAGTCAGTGCACAAGCTGAAGTTGAGAAATCAAAAGTCAGTAGTAGCAATTTACAAATCATTGAAGCGGATATTGTTGAAATCGAAAAAGGGTCATCTGAAATTCTCACTGTCTCTAATGAAATCGCAGCCGCTATTAATCAAGTGAAAACCGGTGTGGATCAAATATCGGCTGCCGCGCAAGAAGCGGAAAAAGCGGCCACTGAAGCGGCTGCCGCAGCAACACAACAATCCCAAGGCGCAGACGAGTTGGCCTCAGCAATTGAAGAGATTGCCTCATTAGCTGATGAATTACAAAGCGCGTAAGCCTTGTAACTCAATCTTTAGGAGATTGTTATGACTAATGAAAATCTAAACGAGTCGTCAAATATTGAATCGCTCGACAATTTAGAGGATGCGCTACCTGCTGATTCGACTCAAGAAAATGATGAATTATCAGTAGGCGAGTCAACAGTACGCCAATTTGTCACGTTTTATGCCGGTGGTGAGACGTTTGCTGTGGATATGGCGCCTGTACAAGAAATTATTCGTGTACCCAATGTCGTGCATGTGCCGCTAGTGCCCGATACTTTAGAAGGCCTAGCGAATTTACGCGGTAAGATTTTGCCGATTATTTCACTGCGACGCATCTTTGGGTTTCCCGATCATGAAAATGATGACGCAACGCGCGCAATTGTCATTGATTTGGGGCAACCGCTCGGATTTGTTGTTGATCGAGTATGTAGTGTTGTTGAAGTAGATTTAAATAAAATTGAAGGTGTCAGCTCTATTAGTGGCGTGGTCAATACCGATCTTCTGACCGGTCTACTCAAAGATGTCGGTGGCGTTGCCATGACGATGATTTTAGATTTTGGCATGCTTATTGAAAGTGAATTTTCTGATATCGCAAAAGCGTCAGCCACTATTTCAGCAACTCATGCGCTTTCTGAACAAAACAACACTGAAGAAAAAGAGATTGACGGTTTCAGTGATGAATTGCAGCTAGTGAGTTTTAGTGTGGCTGATCAGGAATATGCCATCAGTATTAGTGATGTGCAGGAAATTGTGCAGGTACCTGAGCAAATTATTCATGTGCCGCATTCGGATTCCCATGTACTTGGGGTGATGACGTTAAGACAACGTATGCTGCCGCTGGTGAGTCTGCGTCGGATGTTTGGCTTGCCGCGTCAGGAAGCTGACGAACATAGTCGTATTGTGGTAATTTCAGTCGGTAATGCGGCCGTCGGTGTCGTGATGGATACGGTAAATGAAGTACTCCGTGTTTCTAAAAACGATGTGAGTGCCATGCCATCGATGCTTGCACGTGACGGGGCTTTATCTGACATCAATGAGATTTGTCGTTTAAATAATGGTAAGCGTTTAGTGTCGATTATTTCAGCAGAAAATATGTTTCATCACCACGCCGTGCAAGAAGCGTTGAGTTCTATTGAAATGACACAGGATGAAGATATGGAAAATAATGAAAGAGCGATGATTGAAGATGACGAGCAAATGGTCGTGTTTCGATTAGGCAGTGAAGAATTTGGTGTCCCCATTGAAAGCGTGCAGGAAATTGTGCGTGTGCCTGAGGAATTAACACATGTACCCAAGGCACCTGCGTTTATTGAAGGGGTGATTAATTTACGTGGCGCCGTTCTGCCTGTAGTGGATCAACGTCGTCGCTTGGGGCTACCTACACTTGAGCGCTGTGAGCAACAACGCATTATGGTGTTTTTATTTGATGGTGTGCGCACCGGATTTATTGTTGACTCTGTTGCTGAAGTGTTGAAAGTACCGCGCTCAGCCATTGAGCCAGCACCGCATTTATCGGTAGATCAAGTGCATCTCATTTCGCGTGTTGCGAACTTAGAAAAACAAAAACGCTTGATTTTATTAATGGATCCATCGCATTTACTGGAATCCAAAGATGTTAAAGGATTGAGTTTATTGACAGGGTAAGTCGTCATTAATACGTGAAGAAAGGGAAAGATTTTTGCATATGATTAAATTATTGATAGTAGATGATTCAGCGTTAATGCGTCGTCAATTAAGCTCCTTTTTTACTGAAGAGGGAGATTTTGAAATTCATTTTGCGCGTAATGGCCGAGAAGCCGTTGAAGAAAATATCAATTTTCGACCCGATGTCGTGACATTAGACATCAATATGCCAGAAATGGATGGTTTATCGGCTTTATCTTTAATTATGGCGGAGCGCTCAGTGCCTGTGGTCATGGTGTCCTCACTTACTGAGAAAGGTGCGCTTGCAACCTTTGAGGCGCTAGCTTTAGGTGCGGTGGATTATGTTGCAAAGCCTAGCGGCACTATCTCGCTTTCTATTGGTGATATTCGAGATGAATTAGTGCGTAAAGTGCGCATGGCCGCAAAAGCGCACCTTAAAGCGCCTTCTCGCCTAACGACACCCGTACGCCAACCGATAGCGAGAAAAACAGCACCGGTTGAGTCTGCACCCATTATTCGACGAGGCGTAGCCAATAAAGGGATTGTTATTATTGGTGTGTCAACGGGCGGACCGCGTACGCTTGAGGATATATTGCCCCTATTTCCAGCCTCTTTTCCTTATCCTGTGTTAGTGGCACAGCATATGCCAGCGAGTTTTACGCTGCCATTTGCCAATAGGATGAACGATTTATGCGAGCTTCAAGTAGTTGAAGCAAGTCGACCAACGAGCATTGAGCCTGGATTTGTTTATATTGGTAAAGGCGGCGCTGATATGGTGGTTGCGCAACGAGGTGGCAAACCGACCATTATTCCCAAACCTGAGAATAGAGAGTTTTTGTGGCACCCGTCTGTGGAATTACTCGGGCGCTCGGTGCTTGAGAATTACGACGCGACGCATATTGTGGCGATCATGTTAACGGGGATGGGGTATGACGGTTCAGATGCCTTTGCTGAAATCAAAAAACGCGGAGGACGCACGATTGCAGAGAGTGAATCGTCGTGCGTGGTCTTTGGAATGCCAGCCGAATTAATTTCAAAAGGGGGCGCGAGTGTGGTGCTCCCTGCCGATAGGATAACGAAACAAGTTTTAGCTTGGCTAAAGTAAAAAGGGGGACATGATGGCTTTTATTAAACAACAAGCGCCACAAGAGGTCAGTGAAGATGAGCGGACGACTGCTCGCGATTTTCATGGTTTGAGCGCAGAGTTAAACAGCGAAAACGCCACTGCGCGTCGCTGGGCGGTGCGTGATTTAGTGAGTTTTCCCCAAGCAAGTGAAGTCCTCGTTGCCCGCCTTACAATCGAAGAGGATGCGAGTGTTCGCACGGCTATTTTAAGTAGTCTTGCGCAATTGGGGGATAAAACGGCTCTGAATGGACTAGTGACATGTTTGCGTAGCGATGAGGCATCACTGCGTAATGAAGCCATTGAAGTTTTAAAAGCCATTCCCGATGAAGTTGGCCCAATTATAAACACGCTGTTAAATGACAGTGACTCGGATGTGCGTATTTTTACGATTAATATTTTAGAGTCACTACGTCATGAACATGTTGAGCAATGGTTAATGAGTGTTATTGATAATGACGATCAAGTGAATGTGTGCGCAACAGCGGTCGATTTACTCAGCGAAGTGGGCAGCGAACTTTCAG
>Ga0208089_1000412_pt1 | contig 11133 bp, 9 predicted proteins | sample LakMenEpi29Jun12_FD_150744 | JGI IMG/M metagenome (GOLD analysis project Ga0208089, IMG submission 150744) | Freshwater microbial communities from Lake Mendota, WI - 29JUN2012 deep hole epilimnion (SPAdes) | ecosystem: Environmental > Aquatic > Freshwater > Lake > Epilimnion/Euphotic zone ... | reverse complement strand
TGTCAAAAATGGTATTAACACTTGGGCTTGCAACGGGTTTGCTTGCAAGCTCTTCTTTATTTGCTTTGGACACCACGACACAAATAGCGGCGGCAGAAACTTCGAAAAAAGAGTCTTCGGTCAAAGAATCCATCGTGCCGAAAAAAGCCGATGGTGAGTTTGATAGCCTGTGTGTGATGGGTTTAGCTGAAGGAAAACGCATTAAAACCGATTGTTCAGTGAACACGGTGTTTGAAGGTAAAACCTATTGTTTTCGTGCGGAAGATGCCAAAACCGCTTTTAACAAAGACCCAAAACGTAACTTAGAACGCGCGAAAGATCATTTTGCCGCAGGTGAAGTCACGCAAACAGGCGATGACATGGGTAAATACAGCGTGGACGACGTGAAAACTTGGATAGATAAGCATATTCAAGATGAGGCTAAAAAAAATAACGGTATTTACTTTGTACATGACTCATCTACGGGTGAAAAATTGGCGTTGAAATACAAAAATATCGACTTCATGCGCACTTTGCATGGTTATGGCTTTTTTCCAGAAGCCATTTTTGTGGCTAAAGATGACCCTAACAAAAAATACTTAATAGATTTTTGGGTGAAACCAAAAGGCGGTCAGTTAGATTTATTTGATGTACGCATTTATAAATCCCCTAAAAAAGATGGCGCGAATTGGACCTTGGTAAAACGCCAGCCCAAGCCGTGGTGGTGGATTCCAGCTTCTGAGCACCCAGGGGAGTCTGAGCAAAAACGCAGTTGGGAAGTGATGTCGGCCATTGAAGAGCATATTGTTTCATCCAAACAGGCGACAGGTTTGTACAAATTAACGGACGATAAAACGGGCAAAGAAGTGGAGCTAGAATTTATCGGCGTGCATCAACCTGTGCGTAAGTTAAAAGAGGGCGGGCAGTTTTTTGCTTGCACAGATTTTCGCAGACAAGGCAGCAAAGATGAAATCTACGATATTGATTTTTGGCTGGACGAAAAAACAGGCAAAGTGAAAGTCAATAGCGTGCGCGTGCACAAAGTGCCTGAAATGCGCGATGGCGATATTATCCAAGTGCCGCGCTACAACCACGACCCAAGCAAAACAGAGCTTGTGCCTTAAGTTGAATCAACACATTTTAGATGCCTCTGATGATTGGTAGATTGTGAACTTACTGTTTTAAATACAGTCGAATTGCTCAGTCTATTCATCATAAAATTACATCAGGCGGTTTTGCAACCCTGTTGTTTAGTAACCTTACCTAAGGAGGTTAATATGTTCAATAAATCACTGATTTTAGCTGTACTTTTATCTTCGACTGTTGCAATTGCAGATAACCTGCCAGTTAATCCTTTAGAGGGCACATGGGAGTGGGTCAATATTAAAAATGGCTGCAATGAAACCTATATTTTTGCGGCGGATGGCTCAAGTCATATTACGAGCGGCACTGAGGTTTCCGATGCGAGCTATATTCTTTCGGAAAAGCCATCTGTAAAAGGCTTTTATAAAGTGACGCTCAAAATACTCAAAGATAAAGGTGGGAAAGATTGCTCAGAGGATGTGAGCGACAGCACGGGTCAGGAATACACCAATTACCTTGCATTTCATCCTGCGGGCAATCAGTATGTGGTCTGTGAGAAAGAGTCAATAGATAGTTGTATTGGCCCGCTTAAGAGAGCACAATGATCAGTAATCAAGGTTTTACATAAACCGAATTCTTTAAAGTAGGCTGATTCAATATTAGGGTTTAGGTTGATGTAAATTAGATAGTAAACTCAATTTTGAGAATCTATCATGAATATTCTGCCTGTCCGTACCAGAAGATTTCTACGCAACTTAGTAGGTTACGGTGGCTTAGTCTGCGTCTGTTTTGCTCATGCGCAACCTGATGAAACACAGGTATTGAAGCAACCGCAGGAGGGGGGTTATGTAGCACAAATTGCCTATGCCCCTAGCTACAATGCGTCTGATAGAAATATTATCAGCCAACCGCCGCAACAAACCAAGTTAGCAAAAACTGAATTTGTCTATAAAAACGGTTACCAATTAACTCTGCTGGATAATTTCGCCATTCATGCTCGCGTGCTATCAAGGCGTATTTATCTGGGCGATCCGCGTGCCGATATTGCACCTGTCGATATGGCGGTGGGATGGGGAAAAATGTCTGATCAAGATATTATCCAGCATATCAATTTCAAGCAAAACAGACGGTTTTTATTTTGGCATGTGGATGAGTTTCCTTTACCACGTAAAGAGCTGGAAGCATCTGCTAGTAATCTTCACTTAATTCCTGCGGATGGAGCCATTGAGCGGCAGATAAAATCTGCTACCAAAGGCCAGATAGTTTCTATGAGCGGATATTTAGTGGATGTGAAAGCTCCTGATGATTTTGTTTGGGCTACATCGAGAAGCAGGGAAGATTCTGGTGATGGTGCCTGCGAAATATTGCTGGTCACTGATATTAAAATTAAACCATTGTAAGAAACCTACTCGCATATGTCGCGAGTTCGGTGTCTATAAAACTCCAGCAACATCTTAAAGCCTAATAGCGGGAAATAATCCTATGCTATTTTGGGATTTATTGTGTATCTACGGCACATAAATAAAACTATGATGTATTGCATCACTCTCCAAAGTGTGTAGCCAGATGCCTGATCCGTGTCTGGCTTTTTTTTTACAAATTTAGCAAGGTGAATTAAAGATGAAATCAAGCAAGGTGACATCCATGAAGTTTAAACAAACTACCATATTGCTTGTGGCGGCTTTATCTGCCAGTGGCCAGGCATTGGCAGCACCGTATGCATACGTACCTAACGAGAAAGATGGGACGGTTTCAGTTATTGATACAGCGACCGATATGGTAACGCATACATTGCCATCCAAGGGGTCGCTAGGAAGTAAAATTCAAGGGATTGCACTTGATTCGGCAGCAAAAACTTTATTTGTGGTAGACGCTGAAAGTGGAGCGATTAAGGTGGTGAACCTTACTACGCATAAACTACTGAAGAAGATCCCTGTTGGCGAGAGCCCAGAAGGAATCAATATTTCACCAGATGGTCATACTATGGCGGTATGTTTAGAAGAAGAAAATGCCGTGGCCTTCCTTGATATTAGCACATTGAAAATGTCGCATAAGGTAAAAATCCAAGGAAAAAATCCAGAGCATTGTGTGTATTCACAAGATGGAAAATGGCTGTTAGCGAGCAATGAGGAAAGTGGCGATGTTGATGTCTTAAATGTAGCGACCCACAAATCTATTGCGCGCATCAAGTCAGCGGGGCATCCAAGAGGTATAGGTTTTATGCCAGATGGAAAATTTGCATATATCGCCAATGAAGAAGCTAACTTAGCGGAAGTGATAGATACAAGTAGTTGGAAGGCGATAAAAAGCATACCAACTGGTTTAAGAGCAAATGGAATTGCTGTTTCGCCAGATGGTGCCAATGTGTACGTTTCAAATGGCGGTGATGGCACGGTGAGCGTGATTGAAACTAAAAGCAACACAGTTGCAGCAACCATCAAGGTCGGAAAACGACCATGGAACATGGCCTTGACACCTGACGGTAAGAAACTTTATGTCGCTAACGGCCGCTCAGACGATATTTCCGTCATTGACACAACGACACAGCAGGTCGTGCAGACGATCGCTGTTGGTAAATTACCTTGGGGCGTGGTAATACGCTGACCTAAGTTTTGTACTAATAAAGAAGTGTTTTAAATAAAACACCACTAACGTATCAGAGTCGTCGTCTGACTTGTAGAAGGTTGAATGTCTCAAATGGGTCGAAAGTGCCAATAACGAATGTCCGCAATAGACACAAAAAGGCCTGCAACAAGCAGGCCTTTTTACTTACATTGGGGTACTAGCCAGCCAGCATGTCAACAAACTGGTTGACTGGGGTGGCTTCCAATTTGGCTTGATCCAAGCACAAGGCCAAGATGTCGGCTTGTTTTTTGGCGTCGAAGCGACGGGCTAAATTCACTTTGAATTTTTTCACCAATTCTGGGATGCCTTGGCCACGACGACGACGGTGGCCGATTGGGTATTCCACGGCGATGTTTTCCGAGCTGCTGCCGTCTTTGAAAAACACTTGTATGGCGTTAGCGATAGAGCGTTTTTCTGGGTCATGGTAATCGGTGGTGTACTGGGCTTTTTCCACGCAAGTCATTTTGGCGCGTATGGCGTCTATTCTTGGGTCGCTTGCGGCCGCATCTTCGTAATCTTGGGCGGTTAGGTTGCCTTTCAATAAGCCTATGGTGGCCATGTATTGGATACAGTGGTCGCGGTCAGCTGGGTTATCCAATGGGCCGGTTTTATCAATAATGCGGATAGCGGATTCGTGCGTGGTGATCACGATTTTATCGATTTGCGCAATTTGCTCCATGGTTTGCACTTTGCTGCCTACTTGGGCGTGCAATTGTATCGCGCATTCCACTGCAGTTTGTGCATGGAACTCGGCTGGGAAGGAAATTTTGAACAGCACTTGTTCCATCACGTAAGAGCCGTAGCTGCGTTGGAATTTAAAGGCATTGCCTTTGAACAGCACGTCGTAAAAGCCCCAAGTTTTGGCTGTTAAGGCTGATGGGTAGCCCATCTCACCTTGTAGCGTCATCCAAGCCAAGCGCACCGCGCGGCTAGTGGCATCGCCTGCTGCCCATGATTTGCGTGAGCCGGTATTAGGCGAATGGCGATAGGTGCGTAAGCTTTGGCCGTCGACAAAGGCGTTGGATACGGCGTTAATGATGTCTTCTTTGTTGCCACCTAGCAATTTGGTGACCACCGCGGTTGAGGCGATTTTAACCAAGATGACGTGGTCTAGGCCGACGCGGTTGAAGCTGTTTTCTAATGCCAACACGCCTTGAATTTCATGCGCTTTAATCATGGCCGTGAGCACGTCTTTGATTGTGAGCGGCGCTTTGCCTTCGGCCACATTTTTACGCGATAAGTAATCCGCGCTGGCTAAAATGCCGCCTAGGTTGTCCGAGGGGTGACCCCATTCTGCTGCTAACCACGTGTCGTTAAAATCCAACCAACGTATCATGGCGCCTATGTTGAAGGCAGCTAAAATTGGATCCAATTGAAAGCTGGTGCCCGGCACTTTGGCGCCATTGGGCACCACGGTGCCGGCAATCACTGGGCCTAATAATTTGGTGCAAGCTGGGTATTCCAAGGCTTCAAAGCCGCAACCCAATGTGTCCATTAAGCAGTTGCGAGCGGTGTCGTAGGCTTCAGTGGACTCGATTTTATAATCGGCCACGTAATTAGCGATGTCGACAATAACTTGGTCGGGAGCGGGGCGTACGTTTGAAATATGAGCTGACATAATTGATAACCTTAAATAATAATAATTTTGTTGTTGATTGTGTCTGGGGCTGCGTTCACTTAGCGCTTGGCCAGTGGCACGTAATCTCGGTTGTCCGGCCCGACGTATTCGGCATTGGGGCGGATAATTTTGTTGTCTATGCGCTGTTCAATCACGTGCGCTACCCAGCCGCTGGTGCGCGAGATAACGAATATGGGGGTGAACATGCCGGTGGGGATGCCCATCATGTGGTAGCTGGATGCGCTGTACCAATCTAAGTTGGGGAACATTTTTTTCTCACGCCACATCACGCTTTCTATGCGGTCAGAAATATCAAATAGGGTCATGTCGCCAGCATCCGCGCACAGTTTGCGGCTAACGGCTTTGATTGATTCGTTGCGTGGATCGGCGATGGTGTAAACCGGATGGCCAAAACCTATGATGATTTCTTTACGCGCCATGCGCGCTAAGATGTCGGCTTCGGCTTCGTCCGGCGTTTTGTAACGTTCGATGATCTCCATCGCCGCTTCATTAGCGCCGCCGTGTTTAGCCCCGCGTAATGCGCCGATGGCACCGGTGATGCAAGAGTACATGTCGGACAAGGTGCCGGCAATCACACGACCGGTAAAGGTCGAAGCGTTGAATTCGTGTTCGGCGTACAACACCAATGAGGTGTTCATGGCATCGATGTGCAATTGACTGGGCGCTTTGCCGTGCAAGACGTGCAAGAAATGCGCGGCGATGCTGTCGTCGTTGGTGTTAACGTCCACGCGTTTACCATTGTGGCTAAAGTGGTACCAATACAGCAGAATCGAACCAAAGCAGGCGATTAAGCGATCGCCCAAATCTTGGGCGGCGCTGGTGTTGCGGTCGGCGACTTCTGGCTCTAAAGTGCCCAGCATGGCGCAACCGGTGCGCATCACGTCCATGGGATGGGTGTCTTTAGGGATTTGCTCGAGCACGGTTTTAAGCGCGGCTGGCAACTCACGCAATTTTTTTAGTTTGGCATGGTAAGCCGCTAATTGGCTTTTGTTAGGCAGTTCGCCGTGTATCAATAAATAAGCCACTTCTTCAAAGCTGGCGTGCTTGGCTAACTCTATGATGTCATAGCCGCGGTAGTGCAAATCGTTACCGGTGTGGCCAACGGTGCAAATTGCTGTGCTGCCAGCGGTCACGCCGGCTAAGGCCACGCCTTTTTTCTTTTTAGGCGCTTCTGCTGCTGGGGTTTGAGCCGTGGTTTGCATGACTACTTTTCTCCTTTAAAAAGGGCATCCAATTTTTGTTCAAAGGCGTGGTAACCCAAATGCTCATAGAGGTCGGCGCGCGTTTGCATTAGATCAACAACGTTCTTTTGTGAGCCGTCACGGCGCGTCGCTTGGTAAACGCTTAGGGCGGCTTGGTTCATGGCGCGGAAAGCCGATAAGGGGTAGAGCACCATGCTCACATCGGCGCCACGCAATTCGTCTACGGTGAATAAAGGCGTGCTGCCAAATTCGGTGATGTTGGCCAATACCGGCACTTTTACCGCGGCGGCAAATTGCTTGTACATGCTCAATTCGGTGATGGCTTCAGGGAAGATCATGTCGGCACCGGCTTCTGCACAGGCACAAGCCCTATCAATGGCCGATTGCAAGCCTTCTACTGCCAGGGCGTCGGTTCTGGCCATCACGACAAAATCGTCGTAGGGTTTGGCATCCACCGCGGCTTTTACTCGGTCGACCATTTCTTCTAAGCTGACAATGGCTTTATTCGGGCGGTGACCGCAGCGTTTGGCGCTGACTTGGTCTTCAATGTGCACCGCGGCGGCGCCAGCCTTGGCTATGCTTTTAACACTGCGTGCGATGTTAAATGCTCCGCCCCAGCCGGTATCGATGTCCACCAATAAAGGCGTGTCCACCGCGTCGGTGATGCGGCGTACGTCTATTAATACGTCCTCTAGCGTGGAGATGCCCAAATCAGGCAAACCAAGTGAGCCGGCTGCCACGCCACCACCCGACAAATACAAGGCCTTGAAGCCACTTTGGGTGGCCAGCATGGCGTGGTAGGCATTGATGGCGCCTATGATTTGTAACGGTTTTTCGGCTTTAAGGGCGGCACGAAAGCGTGCGCCTGCAGTTGCGGCTTGTGTCATGGTGTTTACCTAATGGTCTAAGGTTAAATAAAATTAGCTGAAAAATGCGGCTTGGGCTTCAGCCGGTATCGCCACTTTGGTGAGCTTGGCTTTTTGCAAGATTTCCCAGAAATAGCGGTAAGTGGCTCTGTCGTGCAATTCGCCGTCGTATTGAATCGGGCCCCAATCGGCTTTTTGTGCGGCCAATAAAATGTTGGCGCCGTCTTGCACTTCATCAAAATTCGGTTTCATGGCGCTAACGATGGCTTCAATTTGCGTGGGGTAAATGCTCCACATGCGTAAAAAGCCAAACTCATTGCGGGCGCGCGTGGCGTCGCTGTGGGTGGTTTCCACGTTTTTCAAATCCAAGGTGACGTTGTGCGCCGGCACCACGCCGTTAGCTAAGGCGGCAGCGACCAATTCGGCTTTAGCGCGGGCTAATAAGCGGTGGTCAAATTGGCCTGGGCTGCGCATGGCGGAAGCCGGAATGGCGCCGTGGTGGCCGCTGACAAAATCCATTAAGCCAAAGTCCAGCACTTGTAGCCAAGGCAGGGTGGCGATGTCGTGCACGGCTTTTAAGGCGCCGTGGGTTTCCACCAAGATGTGAACTGGAATCTCACGGGTGATGCCATTAAAGGTCGCTACTTTTTGAATGTAGGCGATCATTTCTTTGGCTTGCGCATGGCTGGTGCATTTAGGAATGGTGATGTAGCTCAACACTTGCCCTGCGCCGGCCACCAAGATGTCGATGTCTTGTTTCCAAGCCGGGTGGGTGTAATCGTGTATGCGTGCGCCGGCCATTTTGTGTTTGTTATCGGCGCTGGTTAAAACGCGCACTATCATGGCCGCGTGGTCGCGTTCTTGACCGGCTTGCGCGCCGTCTTCGCAATCGCAGGTGATGTCAAACACCGGGCCTATGCTGTCTTGCATGGCTAAGGCCTTAAGGATTAATTTCTCACTGCCGGCAAAATGCTCGCAAGACGGAATGATGGGAAAGGATTTTTCCCCGCTAAATAATGCGTCGTTTGGGTGAACTAGGTTGGTCGCAGACATGGTTTTAATCCTAAGGCAAAGTTAAGCTTGTTTACGTGGCATCAGCACGGTGTAATCGAGGTCTAATACCACTTTAGGGTGGTAAGTGGTTTTCTCGCCCTGCGTCACGTGGCGGCTGCTCAAGGTATGCGCTGGCGTGTTTTTCACACCCACCATACGCAATCTAAGGGCGCCCACGTCTGCACGGTTAGGCAAGGTTTCTTTGCCTAACACCTCGGTCCAAGTGTAAATGGTGTCATCACCAAAGCTTGGGTTGCAGTGCGTGCCGGCATTGATGGCGAGGATGGACAAGGCATTTTCCAAGCCGTCATGCGATAGGGCGCGGCAAACGGAAATGATGTGGCCGCCGTACATGAGGCGTCGGCCAAATGCAGTGGGTTTCATCATTAGTTCATCAAAATGCAAGCGAGCATTGTTTTGATACAGCTTGGTGGCCAAGGTATGGTCGGTGTCGCTGATGGTCATGCCGGCTGGGTGATTGATGCGTTCGCCCACTTGGTAGTCGTCCCATAGAAACATACCGCCGGTCTGGGCGGTGTTAAATTTTCTGGCATCCAAAAAGGCAGGCACAGCCAAATCCGCACTGGCGACTGCGTCGGCTAAGTTAGGAATAACGGTAGCAGGGGCGGGGGCGTTGTGGTCTTTTTTGTGCACCATCACCCAGCGCACCCATGAAAATACCGGTTGCTGCAATTGGTTGGTCGACACCGAGCGCACATACACCACGCCGGATTGGCCATTCGAGTTTTGTTTTAAGCCTATGACGGTGGAGCTGGTGCTCAGCGTGTCGCCGGCATACACCGGTTGTAAAAAGCGCACCTCGGCATAGCCTAAGTTGGCTACCGCATTCACTGATATGTCCGGCACGGTTTTACCAAAGGCAATGTGAAAGGCCAATAAATCGTCCACCGGCCGTGCTTTGTAGCCTAAGGATTGCGCCAGCGTGTCCGCTGAATGCAAGGCTTGGCGAGCGCCGGTCAGTGCCATGTACAAGGCCACTTCGCCTTCGCCTATGGTGCGTGGCGTGGCGTGCGTGATCACTTGATTGAGTTTGAAATCCTCAAAAAAGTTACCCGTAGGGATTTTGTTGCTATGCGTTGTATTAGTCATGGCTTTCTTCCAAGGTGCTGATCATTTCACTTAATTTAAGTAAGCGTTCGGCGGCGCGCACATGGTGGCGTTCGACTAATTTGTCGTTGACCACGACCGTGCCTTTGCCCATTTCATTGGCTGCTTTTAAGGCGGCGATGATTTCTCTGGCGTTTTTCACTTCGCTGGCTTGCGGCGTGTAAGCGTCGTTGCTGTAAGCCAATTGCGCGGGGTGCACCAAGGACTTGCCATCAAAGCCCATGTCGCGACCTAAACGGCAAGCGTATTCAAAGGAATGCATGTTTTTAAAATCGCTGGTGATGCCGTCCACTACCGCATGACCGTATGCGCGTGCCGCTAATATCACCAAGGATAAAGAGGTGAGGATGGCGGAGCGCTCGTGCGTCACGCGTGCGTGCAATTGCGATATCAAGTCTGAGGTCGCCATCACCATGCAAACGATCCGATCCGATGCGCTGGCAATTTCTTTTGCGTTCAGCACGGCAATTGGGCTCTCTATCATGACCATGATAGGCAAGTGACTGCCACCGGCGGCATCCAATAAGGATAGGGCCGTCAGCACGTCTTCTTTACTTTCTATATTGGGAAACAACACCGCGTCGACTTTGGTTTTGGCCACGGCTTTGATGTCGTCTGGCCCCCATTGTGAGGTTAAGTCGTTGACGCGCACCACCACTTCTCTTGAGCCGTAGCCGCCTTCATTGACGAAGCGCACGACGTTGTCGCGCGATTCTTCTTTGCACTCAACTAATACTGGATCACCAAGATCGAGTATCACGGAGTCGGCGTGTAGTGTTCTAGCGCGCTCTAAGTAATGCGTGTTGCAGCCAGGCACATATAGCATGGAGCGGCGTGGGCGAAAATATTGTGTCATTCGATTACCTTTATCTGGCCTATGAGCAAGGGTATTTTTTAAGCTGAAACGATTATATAGAGAGTACTTAAAAAATGTCAATCTATATCTTATGTCTTATATAAGATATAAAATGCTAGACTATTAAAAAATAGCATGCTATAAATAAGCCATTGCCAATTCGCGCTAAATGAATAGCCAAATTTTCAGGTCATTCAATTTTGATGAGATCAATAATCATGATAGACAAACATTACAATTCGCCAAGCTACAAGCCGCTTTACGACCAGATTAAAGTCTTGTTAACGCAAAGTTTAATTGGTGGGGAATGGCGTCCTGGGGACATGATTCCCAGTGAGATTGATTTAGCCGGCCGCTATAAAGTCAGTCAAGGCACGGTCAGAAAAGCCATCGATGCTTTAGCCACTGAAAATATTTTAATTCGCCGTCAAGGTAAAGGGACCTTTGTTGCCACCCACAGTGCGGACAACATGAAGCTGCGATTTTTACGCTTAACCTCCATAGATGGCCAAAAAGAATTATTAAAAAACGAATTTATATCCTGCGTTAAAGGCAAAGCCGATGTGCGCATGGGGCAGGTGCTGGATTTAAAAGCCGGCGCTTCCACCATAGAGATCAAACGTTTATTAACGTTTTCTGGTCGCCCTTTAATTTTTGATCACATCATCGTGCCGGCTGCGGCATTCAAAGGCTTGAACGGCA
>Ga0208089_1000411_pt1 | contig 11182 bp, 13 predicted proteins | sample LakMenEpi29Jun12_FD_150744 | JGI IMG/M metagenome (GOLD analysis project Ga0208089, IMG submission 150744) | Freshwater microbial communities from Lake Mendota, WI - 29JUN2012 deep hole epilimnion (SPAdes) | ecosystem: Environmental > Aquatic > Freshwater > Lake > Epilimnion/Euphotic zone ... | reverse complement strand
CCCTTGGCTCACTCGACGCTGTACTCGTTGCTGAGGGTCTGCTCCTTATGCAGCACACCCTCCTTCTCGAGCGCCTGCCGCAGTTGACTTGCATTGAGCAAGTCGCCGGCGAGCGCGGCGCGCAGCACGAGTCGAGTCCAGGTGGTCTCGTCAACCCCGCCGGGGCAGTCAAACGACCCCAGCATCTCAGCGGCAACGTCGGCAACGATAGCCACGTGCCTCGCCTTGCTCACCCCGGAGGACGGAGCGCCCTTGGCAATCTGCTTGCGGACGATGTCGCGCGAGGCGAGTTGAGCGGCGGCGGCGATTTCCTTAGCTTGGTTCTGGTTCATCATTGGAGCGGCGAATCGCGCGGGATTGCGCGAGGATCGCCGTGCATATGCTATCGGCTCCGTGGTTTCCCGCCGGAGGCGCCCAACCCCTCCACCTCGCCGGGGTTCCTTTGCCCAGCGCCGGGTGCCTGGTATCTCAGGTCCCCACTACCTGTGTTTTTGAAATTAGGAATTCGGGCCACACCATTGCGGCAACCGACGCCGCTGTCAATGCCAGAAGCTATCACGCATTTGTCCGGCCCGGTCGCTTACCGCCGAGCCGTTTGCATCAATAACTAATAGCCACCTAATCGCAACCGCATCCCGCGCCGTTCGCAAAATTAACAAAAATCCGCGAATTCAAAATCCGACCTTCACCCTGGGCGTGGCCTGGCCTACTTTGATCGCCGTGAGCACCGCCTCCCTAGCCTCCGCGCCCTTGGAGCCCCAGCCCTCTGAGCTGCGGATTTTTCAGCCCACCGGTCTGTCGGTCTCGATCGGTTCACCGCTTGACGCCCTTCCGCCGTCCGCACTCGCTATCATCCGCCGTGTTAACCCCGCACCCATCAGCTGAGGTCGACAACCGGACCCTGCGTCAGATTAACCAGGACCGTCGCATTGAGCAGACGGCCCGGATTATCAACGACGCAGAGACCCGGAACGAGCCGCTTGGTTCGCACCTACTCCTGGAGCGTCCCGAGCACATCGCTGTCGCCTACCTGATCGCCGCGGGTCGGACTCGTGAGGAGACCAGCCAGGTCACCGGCATCTCGCTTCAGACCATCAACAACATCGCGCGTCAGCCGTGGTTCCGCGACCGCCTGAAGCAGATCACCGAGTCCGCGGGCACGGACATGGTCAAAGCCTTCCTCCAGGGTGAAGTCCTGCCGTCCCTCGAAGTCCTCCGGGCGGTTCGTGACAACCCTGACGAGCGTGGCGCAACCCGAGTCTCCGCCGCTAATTCTATCCTGGACCGGTTTATGGGTAAGCCCACCGTCCACGTAGAATCCAAGACCAATCTCAACATTCACTCAGCCGCCGACGCCAAAGACCAAGTACAGTCCGAACTGGAAAAGGTCGATGCCGAACTTCGCCGGCTGGGTGTCTCCTCTTCCAACCCGCGTGCCAACTAGTGAGCTCGATCTCGACTTCGAACTCCAACAACTCTTGCAGCGTAAGCTGGAGTTGGAACGGCGGCGTCTTGACCTCGCAAAGCGGTTCGGGCTTCTCTACTACACCCCATACCCAAAGCAACACGCTTTCCACGCTGCCGGTAACTTCAAGCACCGGATGTACCGCGCAGGAAACCGTTCAGGCAAATCTACAATGGGTGCAGCCGAGGACTGCTCCTGGCTGTTGGGTTATCGGCCGTGGTGCAAGCCTGACGACCCAGTCCGCACCCTCGGAATCCCGCAGCACCCTAACAAGGGTCTAGTCATCACCAACGACTGGGACAAGGTCGACGAAATTTGGACATCTCTCGAAACTGGTAAAATCTGGCGATTTCTCCCTGACGGGTTCGTTGAAAAGTCAATCAAAAACCATGCCGGAGCAATTGACACAATCGTCTGCAAAAACGGATCAGTCCTGCGATTCGATACCGTCGAGTCTTTCAAACGATCCCCATACGGTTCCGAATCTTCCGACTGGGACTTCATTCATGTCGACGAGCCTTGTCCTCGTGAAATGTATGTCGCTAACGCTCGTGGGCTTATTGATCGCGGTGGCTCTGATTGGTTTACTCTCACACCTCTTAGCGAGCTTTGGATAAACGACATGTTCTTTCCGTCGGACCTGAAGGACAAACTTCCTTCAGCCTGGTCCGAGATTGGCACCACCTTTGATAATCCTTACCTTACCGCAGCCGGCATCAAGGAGTTCGAATCCCTCATCAACGAGGACGAACGCCAGTGCCGGTTGCACGGTCTCCCGCTCGAACTTTCAGGTCTAGTCTACAAAGAATTTCGCAAGGACATTCACGTCTTCGATAATGTACCCTTTGGCTGGTCAGGCTTCTCCAACCCGCCAAAGGAGTACATGATCTACACTGCGATCGACACTCACCCAAAAACACCACACGCTGTCCTATTCATTGCCGTAGGACCATCAGGCTTACCAATCGTATACGATGAAATCTTCATTCACTGCTCCGGGACGGAACTCAGTCGGCTCATCCTTGGAAAACTGTCGGGTCGCCAATATGCACCTCCCAAGTGCGAGCCCGCTGCCTGGATCGAAGACCCAGAAACAGGAAGAAGCCTCGCACAAAGCTTCGCTGAAGGGGGACTTCCTGTTCTCAAAGCATCTAAAGGAAAAACGCACGGGATCCTCCACCTAAAGGGTGTCCTCAACCAGCGTGACCCGTTGGGCATCAAGTTCTGCCCAACAGTTCACCGCACTCTGTGGGAAATCCAGCGTTACTGCTACGACACTAAAACCAACCTGCCGATCGACAAAGACGATCATATGATGGAGAATCTCTACCGTCTAATGATCAACAACCCGACCTGGCAGAACCCCGAAGACTACCCTGGCCCCATCGGTGACGACGTTCTCGACCAAGTTACTATCTCTCCCCGCGACGAAGTCGACGGCGATATGAGCTTGGATTAATTAGTCCGTATCAATAACTGATCATGACCAATACGACAATTTACAACGCTGTCGCCCTCGGAACTACTGCCGAGGTTCGTGGCGGATCTCCCACTAAAACCACGTTGCAGGCTGGCACTACTTCGCTGGTCATCAACGTTCAAATCGTTTCTGGCGACAATCAGAATCAGTCCGATCAGGTTGAGGTTTACTACGCTGTCTCGCCGTTCAATCTTACGGCTGACGCCACGCTGATCCCGAAGCTTCGTCCCCAGGCTGGCCTGTTGCGTATCAAACCCAACCAGTCTGGCTCCGGCGAGTCTTACGACACGACCGGCATTATTTTCAACAACGGCGGTTATCTTTACACCTGGTTCAACTCGCCCGCGATGGCGCAGTCTGGTGCCGGTACGCCCACGATCACCCTCATCTCTGTTGAACAACCATGAGCCTCGGTTCAATGAAGTTTGAAGTCAATTCCGACACTGGCTTTGTCACTGTCGGATACGGCGCTGGGTCTAGCCCGACGTTTACCCGGGTGTTTCTGGGTAGCGGCACCACCACAGCGCCAAGTCTTGCCTTTACAAGTGATACTGATACTGGGCTTTTTCTGTACGGAGCCAATCAGATGGGTTTTGCGGCAAATGGTGACTGGTCGCTAATTATGGCGCCCGGCGGCACTATTTACGGTCGCCAAGGCAATAACCGTTTGTCGATGCCGGCTGGCGGTGGTGTTGATCTAGTTGCCGCTGGCACTAATCAAAACATTACTTTAACTCCCGCTGGGGCTACTGATCCTGGCGGGCTTGTGATTAGTCGTACTACGACTACGTCTCAAACTCGGGCCACGCTTAATTACACCACCGCGGAAGTTGCAATGATCGTCGGTTCCGGCTTTTCTGGTATCCTCGCCAGCGCCGGTTTGCCGATCATTATGTACCCCGGCAATGCCGAGTCTTTCCGGTTTGCGCCTACTGGCGAATTGTTTTGCGGTACTACGACTAACGCAAACAACGGTAAAATCCAGCTTGCAAACCACACTGCGATTACTGGCGGTATCGGTTTCGGCACTGATACTTCACTCTATCGCACCGCGGCTAATTCGCTTGGTATTTTCACCAACAGTGCTCACTCTTTTACCTTCAATCAAAACGGTGCTAATAGTGTTCTCACGTTCAACACCTTCCCCGGCATTATTGTAAACTGCACTCGGATTCAAGCGCAGTTTGGCACTGATTTATTTCTTGGTGGTTTTGGCGGCAGTAACGAAAACACTGTTTTGCGAGTTGGCGGCACTGGTCAAGTGTTGCTGACTTCTAGCACCGGACCTGCCATTAGTTCTGCGATCACTGGCCGTGGTGCTCGTCAAGCTTTGTTGTTTGACGGCACAAAGGGTGTCGCAATCTCAACGGCTGTTTGTACTTTTGGCACTCGCGACTTCACCATTGCCTTTATCGCCCGGCGAGATAGTGCTGCAATTCAACAGTATTTGCTCGGCAACGACATTGGTCAATGTTTTTACATTGGTTTTCGTACTTCTGGCGCTTTGTTTTCTGGCCAAGCTGGCGGCTCGCCAAACGCTGATTTTGATCTCAAGAATGTTGTTGGCAAAGAGCAACACATTGTTCTTACTCGGTCAGGTACTACGTTAACTTGTTATTCTAACGGCGTTTCAGTTGGCACAATCACTGATTCTAATAACTACAGTGCCGGCGCGATTACTTTGTTTGCAGCCGACGCCGCTGGCGTTGCGGCTCTTCAGGGTTCTGGATCGTTGGAAGGTGTTTACAATCGTGCTCTTTCTGCGACTGAAGTTGTAGCATTGTATGAAGCTGCCGCACCTGCCCAGCTAGATTACGGTCTTGCCACTAACGATAGTTCTGTAACCGTTTATGCGGGTCAACAGATCATCAACGGGGCCAATTCCACTTTTGCTTCCGGCACCGGGTGGGGTCTTGCAGCTGGTAATACCATTAGCGGCGGCAAGCTCAATATGGTAAACCTTGCTTACGCTATTTGCAACAACACCAACTTACGTAAGGGACGTCGTTATCGCGTAACAATCACCATTGATTCGATCACTGGCGGTTCGCTGCGAGTGTATGACGGTGTAAATTACACCGGCAACATCGGGAATACGGCTGGGACAAAGACGCTCGACTACACGATGGCGGCTGACTCTCCCGTGTTTTTGCGAACGGAAGGTGGCTCTGCAGTGGTAGATGACATTACCATTACGCCACTTGGTTTGCTTGTAGCCCCAGACTCTAAACAAGCTGGCGGTGGGTTGGCTTGGTACGACACCTCTGGCAACGGCCGCACGATTACCTTGCCTGCTACTAATGTGTCGTGGAACGCGGTAACTGGTGGTCAGATTACTCTTCGCGATGGCACTGCCGCCGCTCCGGCAATGTCTTTTGTAAGTCAGGCCGATATGGGTTTTTACAAAATCTCTTCGGCAGTTTTAGGTCTTGCTGTTTCTGGCGTTGTTCAATTAAGATTTGATCCGACTGGCTCGATTTATGGTGGCGGCGCTGGTATAAATAACATCGTTCAACTAGCGTCTACTGGTGCGATTAATTTAATCGCTGCCGGCACAAATCAAAACATCAGTTTGTCGCCAAGCGGCAACGGATGGGTCGCGGTGCCGAACAATAACAACCTCCAACTTGGGCTTACCTTCGGCCAGGCGGTTTCCAACTCTTCAAACTACCTCAACAGCGGAAACGGCGCCGGCTGGGTGATGCACTTTACCACAGGCTCGGCGCAATACAATTCTTCGAACGTAAGACTTACAATTACAGATTCGAACCTCTGGACGCCCTCCAGCATAAATTTACTTTTAGGTACCAACACCGACAGCTCAAACGGGCGTTTGCAGCTTGCAACGCACACCGCAGCAACCGGCGGGATTGGATTTGGAACCGAAATCTCACTTTATCGAGCCGCGTCAACCCAGCTGACTGTTACAGTATCAACTATTGAAGTAGCTTCTTTTATTCGTAACGGTTCAGGAACATCTTTCCAGGTAAATGGCGGCAGTCTTACACAGCCAACAATTCACGTTAACGGGGACAATAACACAGGTTTGTTTTTTGAACTTGGCGATACATTTTCTGTTGTTACTGGCGGAACACGTGCTATTTCGTTTGATGGTAGTCAAAACGCGACTTTTACTGGTACGGCAATTACTGCGGCCAGCGCCACAGGCAAAGCCGGCCTTCGACTCCCGCACGGTGCTGCTCCCACCGCTCCCGTCAACGGCGACATCTGGACCACCACCGCCGGCCTTTATGTTCGAATCAACGGTGCTACCGTTGGACCTCTCACCTAACAATCAATCCCGCCTATGAATACCGACATCACTCCAGTTCAAGTCTATCCTGGCACCGCGAATAGTTTGTACATTCGCGCCGGCAACCTCGGGCCGCCGCCGTCCTACTACTATCAACTCCAAAGCGTCACTGTCGTCCCGCCTGTTCCCGAACAGCGTGACCCGGTGTCGAACGAGATTATCGTGCCCGCATCCCCTGAGACTACTGAAGTTCTAGTTCTTAAGGACGGCAACATTGACATGACTGAGGCCCAGTGGGATGACTGGGCGGCTGGCCCGACCAGCGAAGACGAAGACTATCAGCTTGACTGCATCAGCGCCAACCTCGGTCTGACCCGCGCCTGACCTGTGAGTTGGCTGTCCTCCCTGTTTCGTAACAAATCCCTGCCAAAAGGTCTTTGGACGGGGAGGGTGCTAACTGCTGATGAGTTTCGTAACCAGCTTGACGCTAGCAGCCGTGGCTGTGACGAAACTTACGCAGTTGTCAACTCAGCAGCTCTTTCCGATTACTACTCCTGGTACCGCCGCAAGTTGCACGATCTGGGCCTAACGCATTGGGATACTCGCGCAGACTGCGACGACTTCGCCAATCTTTACGCTGATCTGCTTAACTTGCGGCTGTACCTTGGGCAGTGGGAACGAGAGAATCTACCGAACGCCCAGGGTGTTGCGGTAGCTAGAATCCATTACCGGCCTGACAATCAAATTGTTGGTCACGCCATTAATGCAATTTCAACCGACAAGGGTTTGCTGTACATCGAGCCTCAGACTGGTCAGTTTGTAACTTTGTCCGACTCAGAAGAACTTGCCAGGTTCAACATCATTTTCTAATGCGTCACATATTCCTTGGTTTCTTAATCACTGTCGCAGCGGCTCAAACCGGCGACACGCTGACGGTTAACACCGGTCAGCAGATGGCGTTTTCCGCGACGGCCGAAGGCACGTCTCCGTTCACCTGGCAATGGAGCAAGAACGGTACGGCTATCTCCGGGGCTACGAACGCTAGTTACACCATCTCCTCTGCGGCTACCACCGATTCTGGCACCTACCGAGTCAAAGCCACCAACTCCGCCGGTAACGCTGATTCCAACGCCTTGGTCATCAACGTCGTTGTCCCGGTTATCGCCCCGAAGAACGTCGTAGCTAGTGTCGTTATCACCACGCCTACGCAAGGCTCCAATTCTCGTCCCCGTACTCCGAAAGATTAATCCTATGAACAAAGAAAAAGCTCTCTCGATCCTCACCACCGTTGGTAAGGTTCTCGGTTTCATCACCGGCCTGGGTGCCATCCCGCTGGTCCCGCCGCAGACCGGCATCCTCATCTTCGCCGGTGCTTCCACGCTGAAGGAAATCGTCAAGTTCGCTGGCGATATCCTCGACAACGGCAAGAAGGACGACTCCTTCAACACCTAATTTTTTGAGCATGGCAAAGGTCAGCTCTGCTAGCTACTAAATCATACTCAAATGCCTTACACAGGAACTATCGACGGCCCGCGGCTGATGCGTCAGTATCTCGGGCTTCCCAGCGTTGCCGACATCCAGCAGGGTGACAATCCCGCTCTTGAACTCACCAAGAGCAATGTTGTCGCCGGCTCCGGTGCGACGGTTACGCTCACGCCTCAGCAGTCCGCGTCGACCATTATGTTCGACCGCGCTGCCGGCATCGTCTACACGCTGCCTGCGCCTGAAATCGGTCTTCGTTACCGCTTTCTGGTCAGCGTCGCTGTGACGTCTAACACTTACAAGATCATCACGAGCGCGGGTACGATCTTTACCACCGGCGCTGTGACGATCAACACGGTCAACGCCACTCCCGCCGCCAACGACGGTCCCAAGACCTTCCAAGGCAACGGTTCTACCCACATCGCTGTGAGTATGAACGGCACGACCACTGGTGGCCTGATTGGCACCTGGATCGACTGCGTCTGCGTCTCTGCCACGGCCTGGCAGGTTTGCGGTCACGTTGTCGCCTCCGGCGTCGTTGCCACTCCGTTCGCGACCTCCTGATACTAAACTTTTGGGGCCTGACGGCATGGTGTCGTAGGCCCCAATTTAACATGCCCGAAATCAACAACAACATCAAACTCAGTAACGGTTCCATCGAGATGCTGGCGTCCATTCTTGGCGCCGCCGGATGGACCTCTAAGCGCCGGGAGATGACCGCAGCTGGTCAGATCGGTGAGCGCCTGGAGCAATACACCGACAGCCGTCCGGTTTACACCGGCGAAGTCGTAAACAACACGCCCGTCGACCAGATGCAGTTCGCCAACTTCCGGCGAGTTGTGCGTTCTTGGGAGCGCGAGGCTGTTGATCTCACTATCACGGACTCCGAGTTCCAAGCTTGTATGTCGTGTCTGCGCCACTTCACGGACGAGAAGAAGATTCCCTCGAACTATCACGGCGCAGAGCTTTTGACGACCTTCAAGCTCTCCGAGTAACGACCAAGAAGATTTTGGCGGCTGTGTCGAACGAATACAATCCTAACTCCGTGGACGCAATGTTTGCCAGGCTGTTTGAACGGCTTGACCAGCAAGACAAAATGCTACGGGCGATTGACGACAAAGCCGCCAAAATCAATGGTCGGGTTTACAGCTTAGAACGCGAGAAGTGGAAACAGCGTGGTTTCATCGCGGCGACTCTTATTCTTGCTGGTGCCGTTTGGCACCTAGTCACATATCTCCGCTAAGTCAGCATCAATTTCTGATACACACCCGCTATGGCAATGCTTCCTGAAGTTTACGAGGTTCTTGCACAACCGACCCACAATGCTCAAATTGCTGGGCTGTTGCAGCGTTGCAAGGATTACTTGAAGCTGTCTCGGGTTGAGATGGTTAGGCATTATCCTGACTGGGATCGGCACGATCAGGTTTATCGCGGTGAGCGGTACCCTGATGACGAGGATGTTAAGGCTCGTGAACGCAAGGAGCCGATGAAGATGATTGTGCCGCTGACGTATCAGCAGGTACAGACTTTTGTTAGTTTTTGTTACGGTGTGTTCAACCAGCGTGACTTCTTTTACGAACTGGCTGGTGCGGACTCTGCGAGCGAGCAGGCTGCTAAGGTTGGTATGGCGCTGCTTGAACGGGATATGAATTACAACCGATTCAAGTCCGAGAAACTGACGCAGTTTCTTACGGACATTGGTCGGTACGGCATCGGTGTGCTGAAGGAATCTTGGGTGCACGAAACTGTGCCTGTCGTCCAACAGGTGCCGGATCCGAACTTTGTGCAGGACCCGAACCTGCCGCAGATTGCGCCGCCGATGGTGACGCAAGTGATTGACGCTACCAAGTTCAAGGGTAACAAGATCATCCCGGTCAATCCGTACCGCTTCTTCCCGGACCCGCGTATCCCAATCACGCGGTGGCGCGAGGGTGAGTTCTGTGCGGACGAGATCGAGTACGGTCGTGGGGACCTGGAAATCCTTGAACAGCAGCAGCAGTGCGCCGGCGTGCAGTACATCCCGGCTTTTCGTCAGGAGGACTTGGACGGCCGCCGTCTGATCTGGATCGGCAAAGACCCGATGCTGATGTACAACAACGTTCCGCGTTTTGTACTCATCAGCGAGTTGCAGATTCGGCTGAACCCGGCTAAGTTCGAATACGCTCCCGGCAAGTTCTTGAACCCCGCGATCGACCGTGAGATCAAGTGCCTCGTGTGGATGGCTAACGATTCTCGTATCGTGCGGCTAGAGGAACTCGGCTATGCTCACGACGAGTTTGGTTACAACGTCGCGCAGTTCAGCAACGACCAAATCCGTTTTATCAACTTCGGTCTGGCTGAGGTGCTTGGTCCGCTGCAGGACACCATCACCTGGTTCATCAACGCCCGCATCACCTCCGTCCGCAAGGTCATCTCGAACCGACTGGTCGTTGACCCGTCTGGCATTGAGGTAAAAGACCTGCAGGACCGCAATCCGATCATCCGTCTTAAGAAAACTATGGCTGGTTCCGGTGTCGACCGGTACATTCAACAGCTTAAGGTTCAAGATGTTACCCAATCCCACCTCACCGACTGCTCGTACCTCACCAAGTACGGTCAAGAAGCCACCGGCATTACAGACACCCTGCTCGGTCAATTCGCCGGTGGTCGTCGGTCAGCCACCGAGGCTCGTCAAGTCGCTCCCGCAGCCGCGGGTCGCTTACTGCTCACAGCCCACGGTATCTGGGACTCCGCCTTGCTGCCGCTCGGACAGAAAATGCTGTCCAACCTGCGACAGGGACTCGATGAACCGACGCTAGTCAAGGTCATCGGGGCTCAGCAGTTGATGACTGACCCGCTGACGATGCAGGGTGCGCAATTTTTCAAGAACGTTACGAAAGCTGATCTGGTAGGTAATTATGACTTCCTAGTCTTCGACGGTACTCTTCCAACCGAACGCAATGCAACTGCCCTCACCCTCCAGGAACTCCTTGTGGCTATGGCTAAGGACCCACGTCTGGCCTTGGTCTTCCAAAAAGACCCGCTCCTCCTCATCAACGAAGTCCTTGATCTCCGAGGAGTCAGAAACGCCGAACGATTTAACCTCACCCCACAACGCGCACAGGAACTTATGCTTGTGGCTCAAGGAATACCAAACCCAACGGCACCTGTCGGACCTGGAGGCGCTGGCGGAGTCGCTCAACCAGTTGGTGTTGGACCGGGTGCCGGCCAGTCGGGAGCAGGAAATGCTCCGCGAGCAGTCAATCGGGGAAATCCGCGGGCTGCGGCGGCTGCACCAAATGCTGGCGGGCCGCAAGGAGGAGTTGGAGGAGGAAATCCGCCAACTGGAACAAACCAAGGGACCATCCAGTAACTAATTTCCTATGCATACTGCACTTCGTAGCCCCGACACCGAGGGCCAATCCGGTGGTGGTTCTAATCCGTTTGCTCCTGGCGGGTCGACTCCCGAGTCGTCCAGCCCGGCGCCGACCCAGTCGATGGAGACCTCGCCGGTCTCTGAACC
>Ga0208089_1000405_pt1 | contig 11355 bp, 5 predicted proteins | sample LakMenEpi29Jun12_FD_150744 | JGI IMG/M metagenome (GOLD analysis project Ga0208089, IMG submission 150744) | Freshwater microbial communities from Lake Mendota, WI - 29JUN2012 deep hole epilimnion (SPAdes) | ecosystem: Environmental > Aquatic > Freshwater > Lake > Epilimnion/Euphotic zone ... | reverse complement strand
GAGTAAAAATGGCAGCGTTAATAATTCAGATAAGGTGACAGTTCGAATATTTTCAGCCTCTACTTATCAGACCAAAAACCAAGCGACGTTAACCATCGGCGGTGTATCGGCGACGTTTAACGTCAGTACAATGAAATCAACCGATAAATTTTTACTTCCTGCAACGGATGGTGGAGACCCTGCATTTTATAACAAAAGCTATTTTCAAGGACCTGTAGCCTGTGCAAATTGCCATGATAATTTGGTAGATAGCACGGGCAAAGATGTTTCGATTCAATTGGATTGGTCAGCTACTATGATGGCGAACGCTTCACGTGATCCTTTTTGGAAAGCCAAAGTACGCAGTGAACTCACGCGTAATCCACAACTCGCCAGCACCATTAATGATAAATGTTCGCGATGCCACGCCCCTATGGCAAATTTTGAAGCTAAAAAAGACAATACTATTTTAACGCAGACCGTTTTTGATGATGGGCAAGACGGACTTTTAAACCCGCTGCACCCTAAACATGATGCAGCGATGTCGGGGGTAGGATGTACGCTGTGTCATCAAATTCAAAACGCCGATAATTTAGGTAAACTAACTAGTTTCACCGGTGGATATACTATCGGTGATAATATGCTACTGTATGGACAATATGAATATCCTGTCACACGTGAAATGATTCGCCAAACCGTCGGCTATACGCCAACGTTCAGTAAACATGTTGAATCATCGAAGCTTTGCGGCACTTGCCATAATTTAAAAACGCCTTTTGTAGATCAATTTGGAAAAATAGTAAGCACCACGCCCGAAACTGAATTTCCAGAGCAAATGCCCTACACAGAATGGGAACAAAGCAATTACGCAAAACCTGAGAATGCAAAAGAATGCCAAGATTGTCACATGCCACGCTCAGACAATGTGAAAATTGCCACGATCCCCCAATCTCTTTCTCCACGTGATAATTTCCGCAAACACGATTTTGTTGGCGCCAATAAATTAATGCTCGATATTTTTAACAATAACAAAAAACAACTCGGTGTACTCGCCAGCACAGCCGATTTCAACGAATCCATTGAAAAAACACAAAGTATGCTGAATAGTGCTGCCAATATTAGTACCGTTAATTCTTCACTGACGAATTCGACCTTAACGTTTACTCTCAACATTACCAGCACAACAGGTCATAAACTCCCTACTGCTTACCCTTCCAGACGGGTGATACTGCATGTTAAAGTAAAAGACGCAACCAATAAAATTGTTTTTGAATCTGGACGAATCAACCCTGATGGCAGTATTGAAGGTGTTGATGCCGATAGTGACAATTCAAAGTTTGAACCTCACTACGATGTGATTGATTCTGAAGACAAAGTTCAAATCTACGAAGCGATTATGGGAAATAATCAAAATGAGGTCACCTACACTTTACTTCGTGGCATGACCTATTTAAAAGACAATCGACTTTTACCTGCCGGCTTTAATAAATCGACAGCACCTCATGATGTAAAAGTCGTAGGTGACGCGTTAAACGATGCTAATTTCATTGGCGGAAGCGATCAAGTGAGTTATAGCATCAAAGGACTTACAGGAAAACAATATACCATTGACGCCGAATTGATTCACCAACCCATTTCGTATCCTTTCGCCCATGATTTATTCAAAGAACCTACAAACGAAGGCGATGATTTTAAACTTATGTTTGATAACTCAAACTTTAAAAGCAATCAAATGACATCTCATTCATTTAACGTGTTGAAATAAGTTTTTCGTTGTTTTAATGCTCTTGCGTTTTTTTGTAAAGCATATCCCCTATACAAGTAATAAAAATATGGGATATGCAACATTTATATTTTTACGGACCACAAAAAACAGCCAAAATTTACATGTATATAACTGATAATTAAATTATTTTTAATCATGGCTTCTCGATTGCTTAAGTGTATTTGTTTTTCATAAAACACACTTAAAACAACTACTCAATATGTAGGAGGTACATGAACATGTCAAACACCAAAATACTAGCGCATCGGCGCACAGGCAGAATTGGTTTACTTGCCCTCGCGCCCATGATGACGTTACTGTCTATCAATGCAAACGCTGCGCCAGCATCTATAACCGCTACTGCAAAACTCGACATCAAAACCAATCAAGTTGTCGTTACTGGCAAAACAGCGGCCACTATTGATGCGGGTGCAAGAATTTCTGTTTATGATGTGAATGAGCATATCGTGCTTTATTCCGCCATGTCAGATGCAAAAAAAGCATTCAAAATGAATTTACTTGGCACAACCACCGTACCTTGTATGGTGCGAGTGGAGGCGACAAATCCCAAAGATAATGCACTATCACAGGTTTTACTTCCTGTTTCAGGTGCACCGGCATCCTGTAAAACCACTCAAGCCCCGCCAGCCTGCGCGATTCTTAGTCCATCAACGGATACTGAAGTCGTTGATAATAGCGTGGTGAATTTTGAAAGCGCCGCTTTAAAAACGAACGCAACCTATGAATGGTCGTTTGGTGATGGCTCTGTAAATGCACTACTCAACAAAACAAGTCATCTCTACACTACTCCCGGAAAATATCGCGTGACACTCAAGGTGTCGAGCGGCGCCTCTCGATGCTTAGATGAAACCTTTGTTTCCGTCATTCCACCCAAAGGCACCAATCCTAATCCCAAAGTCCTTGAATCAGAAGCCCCCAAACTAGGTGAAGCAATGCCTAAAGCGGATGGCAGTAATGACGTTAATGCCTATGTCGTATTGCCTTTTGAAGATATGGGAATGCAAGGCGGAAGCCAAATTCAAATTCCTTATAACAATTTAGTACCCTATAACGCGCTTAATGCACAGGTACTTCAAAAAATCCCACATAAACCCCCACTTATCGAAGATACAAAAGTGGGTGTGTCCTATTCCGCCGCCTCCAATCCAAAGGATCCAGCCGCGCCTTTAGGCACTGCATCCATTAACTCCACGAGTCAAAATCTATTTGATAAAAACCAAGTAGGCGCCAATTTTGATCCCAAAGCCACCGCAGAATTAGCGACAACAACAAAAGAAACAAAATATGTTGATGAACGCTCATACAGCAAAGCGTTAATTGCCAAAACAGAATTTTGGGATAAAATTCATCAAGAAAATGCGTCTAAAATAACCGATGCAACAGGAAAACCATTAAATTTAGTCGAACAAGGTCTGTCAAAAGCCGATACAGAAAATACCTTTATTGGGCAAGCACTAATGCTACCCGATCAAGGGATTCGCGGACAATCTGATAAGGGTAAAGAAGTACGCGCCATGCCCGGTATTTCAAACCCATACATTGACAATAAGCCACAAAAATTAAGCTATAATTCGACCCTCCAGTCATTTATCGCTCAAAATATTCCCGCGACATCCACTGATGATCAAGGTCGAGTAAACCCTTACCCCATCATGCGTGTTGAAGCAAAAGTGGGTAATAAAGTGGTCGCAAAAACGGATGCCGTTTACACAACAGCTTCAGAAACACAGTGTCGCTCATGCCATATTCGAGGTCAAAAAGGTGCTGATCACACTGTATGGCGCACACCTGTCACCATTAACGAACTAGTCAATCCTGATGGTTCAAGAGGTCCTGCCACAGGTGAAGGCGCATTCCCCTTCCCTGCAACTTACCCAAAAGAAATCAAATTAACAGGAGATGCGATTGCTGATTTTAAAACCTACGGTTACGGCCCCGCTGTTCACCAAACGTTTATTGGTGACACTTTTGTGTTGAATTCAAAAGCATCCATGGTCGCTCCGGGCATTAAACTTGAATTTGATGAAAATGGAGTACGAAAAGATCGCGTAGAGGAATCACGTTGGTTAAAACCCGATGGATCAACAAGCAAAACAAATCCAACTAAAGATCCCACATGGAAAATACAAATCCGTCTTAAATTCAAAGATTCCAAAGACTTCGGTGAAGATACGTGGCAAAATCAAGAAAAAGCAGCGCGATTTAATAATATGCTCATGCACGATTACATGACGCCAATTAACTACAATAACGCGCGTGATGATATCTTTGCTGATTATGCTGAGGACAAATTCACCACGCGAAACTCTGTGACCATGTGCGCATCACATCACACAAGCACACTCAAAGCCGATGTAGGCTCTGGGGCTTACAGTCAAGTTAAGACACTCTCGGACTGGACAAGAACCGCGCACGCATTCCATGGCAAAATGCAGGTGTATAAACGAGATGTATCAGCCAGTGAATCCGCTGATAAACAAGCCCATAAACAAGGCGATTTAATTCGAGATGAGCGCGGCCATCCAAAAATGCTTGGTGGACGCGGTTGGGATACGATTAATAACGACTTAAATGGTTTGCCTTACACAATCGACCCTGCAACGGGCGGCTACACCAAAAAAGCCACTGTCCCTGTGTTTGCTGAACGCAACAACTGGCGCCCCGATTTATTCCCCGCACATAAACTTGGCGAAGAAATGCTGCCTGTGGGTGAAAACATTCCTATGGAGAAAAATTGTTTAACCTGCCATACCGGTAACACAGAAAAAAGTTACCGCGATATTCACGCCACTGCGGGCCTTAAATGCGATAACTGCCATGGCGGTATGCTTGCTGTCGGCTTAACCTATCCAAACGAGCTTTATAACGGCAACTTAACACGTCCCAATTTAGGCGTGGATGATCCCAAAACATTAACAGCACCTGATTTCCGTCGCGCATGGATTGATGAGCCTGATTGCGGCTCTTGCCACATGGGTGATGGCAATATGGGCAAAGGTGAAAAAGGGACTTTCAGTGCCGGTGTGCTGCGTAATGCGTGGGCAGACGGTGATAAAGCCGCCGCTTCTATTTTCCCTGAAAATGCCCGTTTTGCCGTGATGCCAACAAAAGAAAAACGCCTTGAGAAAGCAACTGTTGATGGAAAAACGACCTATCTTCCTGAGCCTGTTTCACAAGCGCTGTATCGTAAAAGCGCGGATGTTCACGGAACTGGCCCAAATGGCACACTGACCTGTTCAACTTGTCATGGCGGCTCACATGGTATTTGGCCAAACCAAGACCCTAACGCAAACGATAACCAAACCGCTCGGCAGCTGCAAGGTTATGACGGCAACATTGCAGAATGTTCTGTTTGTCACGTTAAAGACGACTTTAAAACCGGTCTTGTGGCAACTGATGGTGGTGCAAGTGGTTTAGGTGTTGGACAAGGTGTACGTGATGGAACTGTCGTCGATTCAAAAAGTGACAAAGCGTATCTGGCAGGCCCACATGGTATGCACCCTGTTGGCGATGAGTCGTGGTACAAAAATGCTGACGGTGCGGCTGCGAATACGGCAAAAGATGCAAGCAGAAACTTCAATGGCGGTTGGCATAATGACTTTGCGAAAAAAGCCGGCCCTGATGGTGAAGATCAATGCGCCGCTTGTCATGGCGCAGATCACAAAGGCACACGTTTATCAAAAACCTTAACCGACCGCACTCTTATGAATGCGAAAGGGGCAGCGGTAAAAGTGGTTAAAGGCCAAGTGATTGGTTGTGATTTATGTCACACCCTTGCAAAAAGTTTCACTGATAGTCCCAAAGGTGAAGCAAAATTGCATGCGCCACCTAAACCCCAAACTTTTAGTTTAGAAGCAACACCTGCAACGGGTGGCACAACAACTGGCACTTCCACTGGTGGTATGGGCGGAATGAACATGGGTGCACCTGCAACGGGTGGCACAACGACCGGCACTACCACTGGTGGTATGGGCGGAATGAACATGGGTGGAACCTCAAGTTCAACAACCTCAGGGTCAACTATGACAATGAGTCATTAAATATTAGGACTAAAGCGCGGTGCAATGCCGCGCTTTTCTTATGTAGATAAAAAATTGCGCAAAACCTACTTTAGGCTAGAAAGTAAAAAGTTTCTGATACAAGAAAAAACACTAAACAGCGGTGTAATCAATGTGAATTAACGACAGTCACTTGCTTGTTATATTTGCGAAGTTATCCATACACGGTGTAACGCCAACAAAAAATCAAAATAATTCAACCCCAATAAACACCAATAAACACCAATGCTTAGGGAATTTAAAATCCTCGGCAGATGGGATTGACGATGAGAAAGCATCACTTAAGCATTCGTCTCAATAAACCTCAACATTGATGCGTCATTTCACACATTATTTAAAAATAATAGGTCAAATGAAACATTTTAATAATAAAGGTATTTAATGTTCACATCTCTCTAAACCCCTATTCATTATCAAATTCTGAGTTTAATTAAATATATAATCCTATGATTTATTTAATTTTTTTATAATAAAGCACCATTAAACAACATGGATGCATACTAATTCATTAAGGCTTAAAACTTGCGGTATAAGAATTGCTATTACTTATTATATGGATAAATTTTCAACAATCATTACGCTCTCACCCCTTGTGAATTCAAGTATTCGTCATGCAAAACTCGTTGCAGGAACGGATATGACTGTGCTTTTAAAAGGAGACACGGGAACTGGCAAAGAGGTTTTTGCACAAGCAATTCAACAAAGCAGTAAGCGGGCAAACACAATTTTTTTAAAATTAAATTGTGCCGCTTTGCCTGAAAATTTGATTGAGTCAGAATTGTTTGGCCACAAAAAAGGCTCTTTTACTGACGCAAATAATGACGCAATGGGGCTATTGAAATCAGCGGATGGCGGTACGCTTTTTTTAGATGAAATTAATTCTTTGCCAATTTCTATTCAAAGTAAATTACTCCATTTTTTAGATTCAGGTGAATTCATACCCATAGGTGAAGTCATTGCTCAGAAAGTGGACGTGCGAATAATTGCGGCAACCAATGTCGATTTGACTACGCTAATTTCCGCTAATCAATTTCGATCGGATCTTTATTATCGCTTGAACGCTTTTCCAATTAACCTACCCTGTTTAATGGATCGCGAAGAAGATATTGCGCCTTTAAGCCTATACTTTTTTGATGTCTTCGCTGAAAAAAATGGAGGTAAACCACCTGTTTTTAGCCAACAATGTATTGACGTTTTACAAAATTACGATTGGCCGGGAAACATCCGTGAATTGAAGAATATTTGTGAGCGTTTTAGCGTGTTATTTGCTGGAGTGGAAATTCAACCTGAACACCTGCCTGCTGAATTCAAAAGAAATATCCACAAACCTAAACTCAAGCATTTTACACTACCTGAAACAGGTATTAAATTAGATGATTTAGAAGCGAATCTCATTTATCAAGCTCTTGAGCGGACGCAAGGCAACATTTCAAAGTCAGCAAAATTACTTAGTATTTCAAGAAATACACTGTCTTACCGTATTCAGAAATACGGTCTTTCCACCGAATTTTAAACTAAAAAATCGAATGATTATCAAATTTGGCGAAACTAAAAATTTAGTTACGCACAGTAGTGAATAACGAGGAATACTCATTAACGTAATTCCCATTAATGTGTGGGAATGTTTAATTCAGATAAAAATAATAACTAAACTCAACACAAAATTCCACGCTAAATTCGCATGAGTCAATTCTGCGCTACTATCAAACACAACAAGCAACCACCATCGAGAGTTTAATGTTTCTTGCTCAAGCTTTGAATCAAACACCTTGGCATGAGACCCAAAAGACAGAACATTAAACTCCCAATGTTACATTAATTTGTATTTCGGTTACTGTTTAACTGCATTAGTCATACCTGAAACGGTTTCTGTTTCGAAACGCCCCATGTACGCATTTTTATTGGTTGTGATTTGAACTTGACCAACAAACGAACCTAAATCTAAGTTAATGTCTGCACTGCAGTCATTTTTCACAATGAATGTACCGCCTGTTGGCATTTGTGGAGTTTGAAATGTAACAAATTCACAAACACTGGTTACAGGATTGACAACGCCTTTGGCATCGACAATTAGTTTACATTGCCCAACATGACTTTCTTTATCTCCAAATGGCGTGACAAAAGCCGCTTGGTATGCGATCCAAGTTCCTTTCGCGTCAGCTTGTTTACATGCTGCACTTGCTTGCTGGATAGATAAAACTAAAATTGCAAAAGTAATAATATTTTTCATGATAAATTTTTTTGTATAACCTAAAATTGAGTTTTTTGAAATCCCCGTTTGGGAATGATTAAAATTTCGTAACAAATAAATTGAATATTAATTGCCTCCTCATCGGCTTTATATTATTTAAGGTAGTTTTGAAAGGGCTTTAAGGGTTCAGAGGTCAAACCCTCTTTACCCACAGCAGGTATGAATAAATAGTTATCTTCCATAAGACCGCCACTAGAAGATTGTGTGTGACCATTTGGAACTTTTAATGCTGGATGGTCAAAAGGTGCTTTTTCCCAACGCACTCTTTCGTCAGTGAGTGTTTTTAAGAAAGCAACTAACGCATCTTTGTCTTCTTGTGTGAAATTTAATTCAAACACTAATGTCGCCGCATGACGGCGGTTTTGAACATTGCCACCACGATTGTAAAAATCAACGACTTCTTCGAGTGACTTCATACTCCCGTTATGCATATAAGGGCCGGTTAATTCAACATTTCGTAACGTTGGAATTTTAAATGCGCCTACGGTTAACGTTGACATACGGCCTTCATCCCAACCTGACGATTCTTGTTTAACAATCTGCGCTTTAGGAACAAACGCATCAGATTTCGAGGTTGCGCAACCTGCTGACGTGGTTGGAATGGTTTTTAATTCGCTTTTTTTGTAGTCCAATGTAAAAGGCTGGACAAAAGCACAAGGGGAAACCATAAAACGATCCACAAACTTTTTAGGATTCAAACCGATTGAATTGACATATTGCATCGAATAAGACAATGGATTTCCCCAAGGGTCCGCCCCACCTAAACCTATATCAAATTCATCGGGTGTCACACTGGTATTAAAAAAACCATTATCAATCAATGTCGCATCGACTTCTGTATTGCTGTTAGAAGGCACAAAACCAATGCGATCTACATACGCACTGCCCACTTTTTTGTAGACATTAGGCGTATAAATTTCACGATTCGATGCCGCTGTAAAAGTCGCACTATCATGACAAAAATCACAATGACCAATAGAAAAATTTTCTAACCCTTTTTGTTCTTGTGGCGTAAAACTGGGGGGGAAAATCATTTCGTCATTATCTGCCGCTTCCATTTCAGCTAAGGCTAAATCTAATTTACTTTGATTTGATACCAAGGTAGATTCATACATTTGAATCGCTAACCCAAAGAAAAACGAAAAATTGGCTTCTATTTGAGCATAATTTTTGCCACTGTCTTGCACCGTGCCTTTGCCTGACCAATAAATCGGATTAAATGCTTTTTTAATTAACGCTTCATAAGTACTTGTCAACCCCAACCCTGATGAATCGCGTAATGTTGCCAATACACTATCTGTTGGGTGAACTTCTTGGCTCGCTAGCGGTTTTTGCGCTAACAATTTTTTTGCAATATCTTTAAAAGTACGACCACCACACGACATTTCAATCATATCGGTTGGGGGACCAACGGCTTGTGAAGCCAATGACGCATTCACTAAATTTAACTTTTGACTAACGGGTTTGCTATTTTGGTTTTTTGCTACCCAAATTTTTGCTGCAACATCTCTAGGACCAAAATGTGACACGCCGTTAAATTCATTATTTGCACGACCGTCCCAAAAATTACGATGATTGAAAATCGCATTGATAACAGTTGGCGTATTGCGTGTTGTGGTTTGTCTCGTTTCAGCATTACCAATGTGATGAATTGGGTCATTCAATGGACTGCATACATCTTCCTCTAATCGATTAACATCAATTGCCGTAAAAATTTGCTTATAAACCCCTGCTGAACCCACTACGTCATCCGTCATAGAAGACAGCGTTGAACGATAATCAGGATCATCAAATTTAAAAAACGGAAAATCCGTGGCTTTCAACTCGTAATTCACGCCACCTTTGTTACCCAATAAATTAAATGTTTTTGATGATGCATCGCCGAGATGCAACGTACCCGGATTTAATTGATTAGTTGTTCGACTATCTGCGCCCGCATGAAAATGACAGCTTGCACACGCCACGCCATTACTGCCCACATTACTGTCCCAAAACAAGGCTTTACCTAATTGGATTGCCGTGGTTTTATCCACAATAATCGGCGATTTACCCTCTAGTAAACCTGGGGTTGTTGGAATGTTGTATTTCTTTAAGTTTTTATCAAGCATAGACTGATAAGACAAAGCATGAGCTAAAACCAATTCAGAGGCACTCCAACCGCTTAGCAAAATGAAAACACAAAACCTTAAAGACATAAAACTGACCAACTTGATATTAAAATAAAATAACTCGATGCCCATGAAAAAGCATCGAGTCATCAGAAAACAATTATTTAACTGTAATGGTTATATCCATATTATTTGGAGTTGTCCAAACAGCAGGCGCAACACAAGCAGCTTCTGTTGTTTTAGTTGTGTCTGAACAAGCAGCTTTAGATGTCGCTGCTTTTGAACCCGTATCAGGTTTCAGCCCGCCAACAACAATTTGATAAATACCTCCTTTAGTTGCTGTGAAACTTGTCGTGAGTTTTCCTGGCGTACCTAGTTTCCAAGTAGCAGGACTGACACAATCCGCCTTCTTTGTCTTTGTTGGATCTGAACAACTGTCTTTATCTTCTAGCCCATTAGATGCACCTAAAATATTGTAACCCATAGGTAAATAAGGACCCATGAATGATGTTTCTGTCGTAGCGGGTTTTAACATACCCGTTGCGCTATCAACAGCAAATCTATCTCCTAAACCTTTTGCATCATATGCACTAGTGACATATTCCAGAATGATATTACCAACTGATTCACCCGCTGCCACTTTCTGACCGTTAAGCGCGGAAGCAGTATCTGCTTTTGCATTAGACACGTTGACACTTTCAGCTTGCTTATAAAAATGGTCATGTATCCAGTAGTTTCTAGCATCCGTCACTGGGAATTTTGTCATGCGATTCCATACAGTTAAACCAGGGTGAAAACCCGTTGATGTTCCACCGTTAGGTGTTACTGAATCTAAAGTGATAGTAACCGTTTTGCCTTTGAGAACATTGAGGAATAACCATTTACTATTGTGCGTCCAGCCTTTGTATGCCATAGATGGACTTACCCAACTCGTTGTTGCAACATTTTTTAATTGAAGAACAGGCGGATTTGGTGTTTTTTCTGTGTCAAGCACTAAATCAGGTGTAAAAGATGTCGCTGCGTATGCTTCAAACGATAATGAAACAAGGATTAAAGGAACAGTAACCGCTAATTTTTTATAAAATTTCATAATAACTTCCAAATATAAAAGAAATAAACAGCTCAAATAATAAGTATTCACTTAAAATATGCTGATATAAAAGAAATAAACAG
>Ga0208089_1000401_pt1 | contig 11418 bp, 1 predicted proteins | sample LakMenEpi29Jun12_FD_150744 | JGI IMG/M metagenome (GOLD analysis project Ga0208089, IMG submission 150744) | Freshwater microbial communities from Lake Mendota, WI - 29JUN2012 deep hole epilimnion (SPAdes) | ecosystem: Environmental > Aquatic > Freshwater > Lake > Epilimnion/Euphotic zone ... | reverse complement strand
TCATTTACCAGAAGGTGCGGGGCGGAGCCAGCGTAGGGAAAAAATCCAATTAGGGATCCCACGCTGTGATGTCCTGCAAAGGAAGGATGCCGACCGAAGTGACACTATGACGACCATGCTAGGAGCGCCGGGGTGGCTTAAGGAGGTGCAGATACCGGTATGGTGGGAGCCCTTGGTGCCGGGCAGTGCGATGGAGCGGGAAAGCTCAGTATGCATCCGTTTTGAACAGTTGTGGGCACCACAGCGGGACGCGGAGGCGATGGCTACACGTCAACAAATCCGGTCGAAACTGGTTGAGATACTCAACCAGATTCAACAAGTGAGTGGAGTGGACAATGCCCCCTTTGTAGCCACGGATGTCAGCTACATCGCATACATCAATAAAGCGGGCAAGCTGGAAGGTCTCATCACAATCCAGAAGCGCACGAAGGAGGTGCTTGAGGACGACATCGCCATCGGGGCCATGCTGGCCTTCCACATCGGAAATGACGTACAGAGTGAAACAGCACGAGGTTTCAAGTGGTGCCCAGTGAGCGGGGAATATGGACGCACGCAGTGTGGTGTTACAGAAGTCACAGCGGCCCACACGTGGGCAGGTCTCTCCAGACGGAAGGTGACTATGGGCACGCAAAAAGCCGGACAGCGCACATGGATAATGCGTGACCCTAAGGAGGGCACGATCCGCAGAATCATCGCCCTCCTCAGTGGAAGAAATGGGGATCGGGCATCTCTGCTAGCGAGGCTCAGGACGACACCATGGAGTAGAAAGAAGCAACACATGATCCGTACGGGTCAACCGCGGGCATCTTCAGAAGCAATGGGGGCGGCATCAACTTCGGCTGGACAGCTGAGAGCAGAGCAAGATGGCAAAGAGTCCGGGATCGCTTCGCAGAAATCGGGAAAAAATTCCGGGTTTCTTGGGATGGAGTGGCACCAAATGTGGGAGCAAGGGTTGGGTCCAGTCACGATCAACGAGCACCGATCACCAGGATCTCTCAAGGAAGTTAAAACAGCGTGGCTTCGAGAGCAAGGTGATTGGAACGGTGCTAAGGCGGCGAGTGAAGGATGGGTCCTGTTGGAAGGGCGCGCATGTGAAATTGCGCGGGCTGAAGCACGACTCAGTCTACAGCAAGCCTGCAAACAGGGTTCCATACCGGATTATCTACAGTCCCTGCGACAGCGCGGACACGTGGGGCTGGCAAACATGGGTCTGACTGTCTTGCCTGGGGACGGCACATTGGGAAGGGAGTCGGATGAGCATCGATGCCAGGATCAGGTAAATGAATGGATGGCCTGGTTAGATTGGTCGGTGCGGTTTGTGCGCCCGACATGGGAAACTAATGTCACAACATGGAATATGGGTCCGATGGGGTATGAGTACTCCAGGACTCAGTTGCAGCACCTGCTGGCAAGGGGACAAGCGATTGTCATGGCGCAAGAAGTACGGTTTCCCTCAGGAGCGAGGCAGAGGGTAAAACGCGAGCTCAAGCACTTGCACCCGGAGTATCACTGCTTCCTAGAAGCAGGGAAGGACCCGCTCCCCTCAGACGGGAACGGCTCTAATACAGAAGGACTGAACAGCCCGTGGTGCAATCGAGGACACTTTGCAGTGGCCACTTTCCTCCATCGAGAGGTGTTTAAGACAGCCCAAAGAAAAGAGTGGCACGTTGATGCAGAAAGGAAAGGGCTAAGACACATGACAAGAGGCAGGGTGTTACGGGTAGAAGCGGAATTGCATGATGGGCAGCGAATGCAAATTTTTAATGTGCATCAAGCAACGTCAGGTGACGTACAGCTTCAGCAGCACACATGGCAGATCCTAGCCAAAAGTGTCACAGAGTGTAAACACCAGCGCATCCTTTTGGGGGGCGATCTCAACGCGAGTGCAAATGGCACCAGGGAGGGTTATGCGGAGTCTAATGCCGAACACATGGCGAAAGTGGACGCACTCCTTCACAATTTCGTGCATGACACACAAGGTGAATTGATGTCGCCAAGTACGGCGTCTTGGAGGAGGGACAACAAGAGTGCCAAGCTGGACCATGTCGTCACATGGAACCTCCCCCACGACAGTAACGCGGGCTCTCTGGGGGCGTGTTGGCGGAGTGTCGGAACAGAGATCCCGGAGGGATGTGAGGTGTTGGAAAGCCCGGAGCTGGCGCAACGGCTGAAGAACACGCTCACTCTTACGCAGCATGAGCTCTCTCAACTCCTGCCACCAGGCCTGACTACGCGAAGTGTGGTGAGAGTGGAAGATCAAGTCCTTCAACCGGTCCCACTGGGACAAGTGGATTGGTTGGGAGGCCCCCAGCACGATCATGCTATGGTAGGCTTTCGTATCGCGCCACTAGTACTAATGCACACTCGTAAATATGCTCCACCAGAAAGAGGACGGGCGCGCATCCGCCTGAAAGACTGGCAGAAAATGGCACCAGCGCTACAGAAAGAGCTGAGTGGAAATGCAGAGGCAATGGGTAAGGAAGTCCGAGCAGGGACCGTTGATGTAGGTACCGCGGTGCAGAACACACTACGGGACAGACACCAACTGGCTCAGAGCTGGATGGCGCCGACAATTCGGTCCAGAGAACATCAACAACGTCGATCGGCGCACAGAAGCCATGAGCAAATCCAACTCCTTAGAACAATCGCGAGGGTGGACGCAGCGTTACGAGATGGCCCACAGGCTGCACGGGTCACAAGATCACAAGATCTCGTGCTAGAAGACATGGACGTGGCATGGAGCTCGCCACTCAGCCCCCAAGAGAAGTTGCTCATCACATCAACGGAGCTCTGGAAGGAGTATCTGACGGCCAGTTTGAGAATGTGCAAAACCGAACTGGAGAAGCAAACCAATAGTCAAATTCGAGAGAACAGACGGGCGATGGATAAGCGAGCCAGGAGAGCATTTGAAGACGAACACAAGGGACCAAGCAAATTTGCGGGCAAAAGGGCGGAACACCGCACTCAAGAAGAGCTGAGGTGGCGGGTACCACATGGACTTCAGTGGGTGGAAGAGCATGACGACCATCGAGATGCAGTGTGGGCTACCAGGCTGGCCCACCTACAAAAGGTATGCCCTAATGTCAGTGTCCAGCACATAACAGGTGAAGCGTGTGTGGGAGTGATGCAGACAGGTAAACAGTCAGAAGAAGAAGTCCGAAAGAGAATTGAGGATGCAGGGAAGCGGTGGCGGCACCGAGCGGTGGTGCAGCACAAGCTCGAACTCGCAAAAGCCATTGGGAGCATCGCCATCAGATGGAAGCTCATCCCAGGGGACAACACCAGACTGGTGGATTTGCTAGATACAGCGGTACTTGAAGTGTTACAATGGCCGAGAGGTGCACACATGCAGGCGAGGATTGGAAGCATGGGCCTGAGGGGATCACAGGAGTATCGGTGGGTGACGACGGGCTCAGGAGCGCAACAAGAAATGGAAGAGTGGTTGCAGTGTCTCGACGTGAATACTGGTACTCTACGAGTCTCTCCCTTCCAATTGCAATGGAACCAACGTCAGCTTGTACTCAGCCATGGTGGGCTTCGATGGAAAGCTGAAGTGTCGGGTAGGGAAGTGCATGAAGGAGAACAGGCAGAAGAGATAGCCCCAACTCAACCCGAGTGCGGCACGGGGGAGTCAAGTGAGCATGGAAGGACCAGCGGGGGAAACCGAGAGCAGACGAGAATAGTGCCATCCACGGTGACAACAAGCGCACCGAGCGGTAACAGGCTTGTGAGAATCGTCACGCTAACAACACCATCACTGGCCATGGTCGATACCCTCTTGACGGAAAGTCAAAAGTGGGACTCAGCAACACTCCTTGATCGACAAATCCTGGTGGATGAAGGGCCGTGGCGAGGTACAGATATGACGATTGCGTGGGAACTGTACTTCCAAGCACAAGGATTGGCACCTGCAGCTAGATGCGGACAACAAGGCTGCACTCTCAAGCAGCCACACGTCATTGTAGCTAAGGCCGACGAGAGCGGGCATCATGAACAACCCAGACGGCAGCTAACGGGCTTTTGTGAAGACTGTTGGCGGCATACGCACCTCCGCTATGGTCGAGAAGATGTCGCCGACATGAGCTTCCTCTTCAATGCGGGGGTTTTTAAAAAGAGTACGAGGATTGACCCCAGGGCAAGACTCAAAGGCAGGGTCACCGACAACGAGTTTAGAAGTTTCGTAGACAGCTGTTTGAAGGCGAACAAATCGCCGGGTCCTGATGGGTACACGAATGAGTGTGTAAAGACGATGTCGCACGCAGAACTTGAAGTGCTCAGAGCATGGGCTAATGAAATTTTAGCCCTTGAAAAAGCACGAGTGATGACGGTGGAAGAAATGAATGGCACCATCAGCCTGCTCCATAAGGGCGGAACCACTGACGACAAACCGCAGGATTGGCGGCCGGTGGTTCTGCTTAACTGCACCAATCAGCTAGTAATGCACATTCTCAACGCACGGCTCAGAAGCATTGTAGAGAAGGCAGGTATCTTGGAGCCGGGCCAATCAGGGGGGAGGCAGGGCAGAAGCACAGACATCAACCTAGCCAAGCTTGAATGGGTTACGCAGGAAGCAGTAGCTCAGGGAAAGAGGATCTATCGAGTTGATGTAGACTTTTCCAATGCCTTCAATGCCATGTCGCAGGCAGCCCTCTGGGCGGTCATGCGCGCATATGGCATTCCGGACGTGGATTTACTGGTGTCACTGTATGAGCATTCCACTGTTAGGATGGCGCCGAACGACCCGCAGTGCGCGACAATTGCCTTCGACACCGGGGTCGCACAAGGTAGTGCCCTGTCTCCGTTGCTTTTCCTAGTGTTTATGAACGCACTACTAGGATTGATCACAGCTCGGGGACGACGCCTACGTGTCTCGCATGGACTCAAGTGTGGAGTGCAAGTACGCAAGAGAGGTAGGCCTCAAGACACAGAACAGGTAGAACATGTAGGACAGTTCAACCTTATCGGTTTTGTCGATGACTTGTCCCTCTTCACGCAAACACTGGGAGGGGCACAAGCGCTTTTAGAAGCGATTCAGGAGTTTGAGCTTTGGAGTGGGCTGAAGGTCAACAGAAAGAAAACATGCGCAATGATCATTGAGCGGCAAGGATCAGGGCAGTGTCAGACGAATGAAACGCTAACATACATGGGACAAAAGGTGGCTCTCTTAGCACCTTCGGTGGCGTGTAGGTATCTGGGGGTCTGGGGCACACCGACCGGAGATATGACAGCCACAAAGACGCGAATTTTCAAGAAAACAGAAGAAGCACGGGATCTATTAAAGCGCCACCCTCTCACCCCTGAGCAAGCGATCGACCTCTTTACGAGTATTGGAGTGGGAGCGTTCAGATACTCAGCGGCGTTGGTCCCGTGGACGGAGAAGGAACTGGAGAGGCTTGAGGCCGTGTGGATCCAAGCTTACAAATGGGCGTGGGGGCTACCGAGATCCACGGCATCAGATGTCTTTGTCCTACCGGCGGGCATGGAATACCTCCGACCGGTGGGAGTAATGGCGCAGGAGCTGTGCCGCCATCTTCAACGGTGTCTCAAACATGACGATGTAGCCAAGCAACTGACACTGCGGGATCTCCATCTGGCGTGTGAGCAGTGGGCTTGCGACTCACTACGAGAACTCACCGAGGAGATGGAAATGTGGAAATGGGATGACGCGTTGGGCAATAAGTGGGCCCGAGTAGCAATGTGCTCACAGAGGCTGAACATTCCCATCAACATGCCGGAGGGTATCAAGGAAGAACGGCGAGGTACGAGCTGGGCGAGAGCCACACGCGAGCTGAGGCGACTGCGGCATAGGATCGAGGCGGTTGGGGGAAGCAAAGATCAGTGGGAAGCCGGCGTGTGGCACATGGACAAAGAGCAATGGAATCTTTTGTGGACTGGGGAACAGGCATTCTGGAGAGCAGTGCCCCATCTAATGGCAGCGGGGCATCACACAGCAGAGGCCCTCACGGAGCCTAGAAAGCTTGACGCTGGGCGACCATACAAGATCCCTCAATTAATGGCAGCGCAAGAGGGGGAGCGTACTCAGCTCATGCGGATCCTGGTGTCGAGAGGCATTGGAGGGATTGACGAAAGGACGAGGTGGCTCACTCAACGGTGGTTCGATATGGTCGACTGGAGGTCGGCGCAGGTGGGTAGCGTCAGATTGGGAGTAAGTCGGAGCATAGAGGGCTATGCACGGAAGCTGGAGGGCGAGGTGAATGGGCACCACCCGGCTCGCATATGGGTAGAGCGGCAGGAGAACAAATCTGTGGTGGATGAGCCAGGGCGACTGCCAACTGCAAGTGAGTGCGGACACCAACTGCTGAAAGTTGTCACGGGATGGAAGCAGGGAATAGGGGGGGCAGCTGAGGAGGCGAGTTGGAGGATTGCTGACCCCAGCAGGTACCCGCAACAGGTGTGTAGAGGCTTAGTGCAGCTCCTGCTACGTGAGCAAGTGAACAGCGAAGAAGCTCAATGGCTGGCTAAGCAGATCGGCAGTAGGCTTCCTCCAGGGTGGGGAGCGACGTGGACAGAGAGGGGTTGTGGTGAGCTTACAGGGACTCGAGATGACCAACGGCAACTTGTAGTGAGCTATCTGGGCGCCATGGAAGTTGGGTGTGTAGGGTGTCAAGTACGGTACAGGGGGACGTGCCAACAGTGTCAGCTCAGGTGGTGTACACTCTGTCAACAAAACAGAGAGGAGTGTGACGTGTGCGGAATTCCATTAATGCTCACGGCGGATCGAGAGGCAAGTGGGGCGAAGACCTCCACCCAAAGGCCGGCAAAGCGACTGCGGGATACTGAGGTAAGGACTGTCAACATGCACAGGTTGGGGGAGAGTTTTGTTGAGAGGGTAACCGATGTACGGAGGCGAGTCACGGTAGATGGCAAGGTAACTGCTCCAGGAGAATCGATGGAATTTTTGGCACTCATTCAAGGGTGGCAGTCGGAGGCTCGCAGGGAGAGAAGGGAGCGACTGCTGAAACTGAATGACATAGGGCTGAGGATGGCATTGGAACATGCGACGGTAAAGGACGTCTTCTTTATCCCAGAAGTGCACTTTGCTGAAGAAAAACCAATGCTAGCGGACGATGATGGGTGGTGGTACCAAGTACGATCAGTCATCTGGTGCAGAACGTGTGGGAAATGCAGAGTCCGCAAGGAGAGAGAAGGTTTCACGCACGAGGAGTGGGGAAAGAGACGACCGGCTATATGCATTGCGTGTGACGGGACAAAGGGTGTGACACGTGTCTCCTCAGAAAAGACGAAGAGAATTCACAGCCGGGTAAAACACACTTCGAATCCTCCTGCGAGAAGGCCTCGAGCAGCTCAGGGGAGAGGAGTTGCAATAAAGGATGTCACGTCGGGATCTGAAGATGATGAAGTAGAGGAAGTCGAATGGGGGAAATGCATGTATGGGGTAAGAATGACTCCGGCGCATCCTTGGTATGTTGGACGAGGCGACGACAAGTGTGGAGGGGAGGTAGTGTACTCCATAAAGGATATTAGGGAACTCCTCAGCGTCCAACCTGGAGAAATGAAACGGTGGCTCACCACAAGTCAAATGGGATGGGCTCTCACGCGAGAAGAAAATGAACTGGTCAATGAGAAAGACGAGCGCGAAGGCAAACCAGTAGCGCGACAGTTGGCGCCAATGATTTCTAAGTTCATCAGAGCCCAGTGGGAGTCAGAGGGAATGGAAAACGTGAATGATGAGAGGCGACAGCTTCTTGAAGAGGCTGTGGAGCTTGATCAGATATGGGGTATCTGGGAAGGGGAAGAAGAGTCGACCAACGAGCATCACAAGTGGATCAGGCAGCCATCTCAAAGCGGGAATGACATGAGACATCATATTGAAGTGCATGCGTCACACCGAGAGCAAGTGTGGGAATCACCATCAGCATCACTGATTGAGCAGGACCCAGAAGTGATTCCTGATGTGGACATTGCAGCGCAAGTGGGCAAAGATCTCTTCCTCGATGAGAAGATCCCGAGGCATGAGTCGGGTCAAGGATACGTGAGGGTCTTAGAAAAATCGATAATGTGGAGGGAGACTGAAACTGCTAAGGTCTTCACGTATCAGGGATTAACGACATGCACGGAGCTCGATAAGAATTGGACGATCATGAGCAGTACATACAACCACCTACGGCAAGGAAGAGACAAAGGCATCGATGAGCTGAAGGTTTTCATCCGAACAGAAGTGGAGCTGCAAGAGCGCCTAGAAGCAACGGGATATCGACCCCCAACATGGAGACTGCTACGGGCCCTGCAATCTCTGCTCTCTGCAGTGCAGCTACAGGGAGAATCGGCGGTAACGGCACCCCCCTTCTTCCCCAGCGCAGGGAGAGGCACAACGCAATTCTGGGGGAAAAGACAGGGACCAGCAGTCTTCCTGTGGGAGAGTCTGGATGAAGAAGGACGGAAGGAGTGTGAGGAGACGATGCGCACGCGCAAAGACTGGGTGGTGTGGAGTCGGGCGCGACCAGCAAAAGGCGATTGCAAGCTTAGGGGATTCGAGCAGGAAGGGAAAGCAGTCTTTCAAGGGAAGGTGAAGAGAAAGAAGAAAGGACAAGGGAGGGTGGAAGCAAATGACGAGACAGAAAATGATGCACCAGAGGACGAAGTTGAAGGAGGTGGGCGTGCCTGCAGGCAGAAGGGATGGTGGAAGCGCGGGGATGTGGAAACCAAGTTGAACACAGTCAATATGACAGCATGGGTGCATAAGGAATGTAACGGCATCGAGGAGGAGGCTATCACTAAACTTCAAGAAGCATGGGACAGCTCAGAACAAAAGGATGAATGTACCGTGCGATTGAATGACTTGGAAGGGGCCTACTGGATGGGTACGGAGATGGGTCAATTAGGGGCCTACGGATTCCAAGGAGTGACGCTGGGTGTGGACGGATCGTGTAAAGAGGGAAGAATGGGGTCTGGGTGCTGCACATTTGGGGGAAAAGATGAGGGCAAATGTGCGCGCGTGGGTAGAGAGGATGAAGGCGTGAGTTCGAACAGACCGGAGTTGGGAGCGGTAGTATTAGCACTGCAATCAGTAGGGCTCAATGAAGATGCTTTACTGCTGTGTGACAATGAAGCAGTCTTGTGCGTCATCAGAAAATGGGTGGGACAGGGAGGAAAAGCGACGTTAGCCACAGCACCAGATGCGGACATTTTACGGGAGATAATTTGCCTGCTAACACAGCGTGTGCGGGCAGGGAGAGCGACCTTCCTGATAAAAGTGAAGTCGCATCGTGGAGAGCCGATTAACGAGCGCGCCGACACCCTAGCGGAGGAGGGGCGAACAATTTCGGATGACGACAAAAGGTGGGACGATCGGACTGATCGGATGACGTTTGAGGTGCAGAAAGGGGATACGACCATGCGATCAGTGTGGACGAATAGTGTACGCAACGCCTTCCGAAGACAGGCGGGATGGGCTAAACTGCAGAAGGTGAGGGCAACGGCAGCGACGCAGTGGACGACACGGGTGTGGTATCGTCACAACCAACGCTGGCTGCAGGCGTCGAAGGAAGGAGCGGAAGCGTCAAAGAGTGGAAGTTTCAAAGATGAAAGGGAGTGGGGCAGGAAATGCTTTGAGGATCTGGATCACAGGAGAATGGGAAGGCCGGCAACAAGTACGTGGAGCACGGACTTCCTCCTCCGAGAAGGATCCAGCAGAGAAGAGATTGGAAAGTGGCTGAAGAATAAGTCTATACCATGGCAGCGACGGAGGAGGTTGCTTCAGGTAGTAACTGGCACGTTCCCGTGTGGACAGCAGCTGGTGAAATATGGCTACAAGGATAAAGCAGAGTGTATATTGTGCAAGAAGGCACATGAGGAGAATGGAGGCAGCTGGAAAGGAGTGCTGCCAAAAGAAACGATCGGCCATATCCAGAGTGCTGGATGCCTAGGACAGAAGGAAGTAGTCACGGCAGCGCACAATGCATGCATCCGAGAGCTGTTACAGGAGATTGAGGTGCATGGGAAAGCGGATAGGCACATGAAGCTCCTCACACTCGAAAAGGAAAGCAGCTTGGGCTCACTATGGGACCAAGAACAGTGTGCGCAGTTTTGCTCGAAGGATGAATTGTGGGAAGCAGCGAAAGAGGAGGAGATGAAAATCCCGTGGAAGGAGGCACAGGAGGAGTTGCCAGTGCCAGAAGATCAGTACCAAGAGAGATTCTGGCGGCGAAGACTGGATGGAATTGGATTGGACACAGTGAACAGAGAATTCCTGGCCATCGAATTTAAACGAACGCAAGACATGAGAAGCAACTATGCGGAAGAGGCGACGAAAGTAGCCCAAAAGCAGTACAGTAGTTTGCTGGAAGGTCTCCGAGCGGTCGGTCAAGTCAAAGGGTGGCAGACACAACAAATTGTGTTTGTAGGGGGGACGTGTGGATCAGTTCATGTTGAATCATTCAACAAGAACATGAAGGCGTTAGGGGTTCTTGAGAGCAAGTGGAATCCGATTCGTCAAAAACTAGTGCGGCGTTTGCTGGAGGAGCAGGATAAGGTGTTACGGTCCTACTTCGCACAGAAAGGGGGGACGCGAGGTCAGAGAAGGGGAGGCGCCCATGACCAAGGTCGGGAGCATGTCAAGTGGGACATGTACGTGTGAAGCAAGAACGGAATGTGTGCGTAGCCAAGATGCGTGGCCAAGGGGCGTGCACGGGACGAGTGAAGAAGGCTTTCTAGTGGAGTAGGTTTTTAGTTATTTATTCAAGCTGTCGTTAATTAATTTGTCACTGTAGATGTACATAGTAGAAGTCTAGGCGCGGTAGGCGGTTGGAGAGGATGGGCCCAGGCGCCGGGGTGGTGGTTGGTGAAGGAGAGGAGGAGCCTGAGCGAGGTGCAGGAGCGTTTGTTGCAGGCGGGAAAGGCATGAGGTGAAGTGAGGAAGCCGGAGTGTCGGAGGAGGAGGTAAGGAGGAGGGGTGGCGGAGGAGGTCCCAGGGAATTGGGAATGAGCCAAGGATGGAGAGGCCGAGGAGCCCGTGTGAAATGCGGGGGAGTCGGCGGCAGGTAGGGAAAGATCGGAGCCAAATTTTTGCCATAGGTCCAGATGGCTCCGAGGAAAATTAGGTAAAAGGTGAGGGGACTAATGATCCTCAAGCCGAGGGGGGCGGGCGCACAAGTTGCCACGCACTCACACCTGCCCAGGGTCTGGAGAGAGGCAGGGATGGAGGGGAGGAAAAGGTCATGACGGTCACACGGGCATGATCTACAATAGGGCGCAAGGCGAAGTGAGAAAGCCAAAGTGCCAGAGGACGGAGGGTTAATTGGCCAGGCGCTCATAGGCTTAAAACCTGTGAACGCCTGGGTGCATACTTACACGAAACCACAGACATCAAGCACGCGGAGTCGCGGCCTAGGCTGGCGAATACATGAAAGTGTAGAGGATACTAAATTGAGTACCAAT
>Ga0208089_1000388_pt1 | contig 11646 bp, 10 predicted proteins | sample LakMenEpi29Jun12_FD_150744 | JGI IMG/M metagenome (GOLD analysis project Ga0208089, IMG submission 150744) | Freshwater microbial communities from Lake Mendota, WI - 29JUN2012 deep hole epilimnion (SPAdes) | ecosystem: Environmental > Aquatic > Freshwater > Lake > Epilimnion/Euphotic zone ... | reverse complement strand
GAAATATATCTCCAATATGCGCGCGGCGTATTTGTACGTTCGAGCATTTTTTTCGACTCTTCGAGCATGTCGTACAATCTTTTTTGGTCGACGCTGACAAGTTTTGCAAATAATTCGGGGTTTTCGTGACGCCATATTTCGCATCGATTATTTCGGGTTTCGTTCGCCGCTTTCGCAGTCGATGCGCTAATCCTTCCGTTTTGCATCTCCGATTTAAAAACGTGTCCGCATAAAATTATGCAACAATTTTTTTTTCATATTTTTTTATGCGACGGTTTAACACTACGTTGTTGTCGGAATCTTAACTCAATTCCGCATATTTTGTGAGAGTTTATTGTACTTAGCTTCGGTACACTAAAGTCCAACCTTTATAGCTTTATTTTACCGCAATAGAGACAGGACTCTTAAGTCGATTTAAGCGTCCTGGCCCGTGCGCCCGCAATTTCATGCCAACGGCGTGGTGATGTCGTTTCTAATAAAATATCGTACGAGTTAACGGTGTCGTTTTCGTAAACATCTATTTGACAAACAATATAATAGGTCATTCGTGTACGTTTTGACGAATATAAATTATCCATTCGTATTTTGTATATTGCGCGATAATGCCGTCGAAATTAATCACGATATCTTCGACTTTACGATTTTCAGAGGATTAAAACATGCGTAATCGCCGACATCTATCGAGCGACCGCGATCGTTTGCTACGATCCGATTTGCAATCCAGTGCATGTTTTATTCGTATTTTTCGCACGCGTAAACATAAATGATGATGTTAAACACGTATTTATTATACACACAAATATCGATACGATTTTATTATTTTGCGGTTTCCTCCGAACGTCTTTTCTTGGTCGACGGTTCATCGAGTGTTTCTTCTTGTCTTTTTCTTTTGGAACGGTCGGTTGCGGTGTCGGCGGTTCGAGATTCGGCATCGTATATGGGTAAATATATGGTGTCGTAAAAATGTTGTTTCAAAACGATATTTTGAGACAATCCGGAAAATTGTGGATGTACGTTGACCACGATCGCTTTCGAAATCGATGCGTTTTTGGGAACGACGACGTTTCCGTCTTCGTCGAACACGCCGTGACGTTGTATCGTATTTTTGTAGGAAGATATTTGCAACGAATACGTGGTATAATTGCCTAAATGGATGTCGCAAAGTATCGGGTGCGGTTTTTCGATCTGTTCGAATTCGTTTGTCGTTTGTTCGCCGAGATCCGAACAATACCCGGGACCGATGGATTCTGATCTTTTCCAATCGACCAACACGTAGTCTTTCGTTAGGCTATCGTAAAATAGGGCGTCGCAAGTGCCGGCGACGTTCGTCTCTGGGTCGTAAACGATAAATTCGGTTAACACGACGACCAAAGTATCGTGATTGTTTAAAAAATCGTAAAAGAACGATTTCCATTCGTTCATGTACGGTTTCACGATGGCGGTGTGTTTTATTTGAAATTCTAATAACTTCGCCATCATTTTCATGCGACAGGAAGTCGTTGTATAATCGTTATCGTGTTCGGTACGACGATTTTCGATGACGTATCTCAACGCAGAATCGATAATATTGTGTATCGATTTTCCGTCGGCGATCGCTTTTTCTGATTTTTTCGACCATATTTCCTTTATTTCTTCGTCCGTTTTTTCGGCGTACGTCGATTTTTTCTCGATCCAATCCTTTCGTTTGTTGCGTATAATATCGTCGTAAGAAGTTTGAGAACCGCACCATCGTTTTATGATCTGAGACGTCGACGTTGCGATTCGTTTGGATCCGTCCGATAGATTTGTTACCTCGTAAACGTGGGCTTCGTCGTAATAGTCGACTCGATGGTCTATAGTTTTAACCGTTTTGTCCGGTTTTTTAACGTTGGTGTTCGAAACGGTGTTATTCGAAGCGTTTGCATTCGGTTTGAGCTCTCTTTGGTTTTGGATTCCTACCGTATCCCAATAAGAGTCCATGTGTAACGCGTAAATCGACGGGGAGAGGCGTTGTCTCCTTCTTTTAAATTCTTTTTTTTACAAAAAAAATAGCGCGTGGTTTTGATTTTACGACAGATAAAGATCAAAATCACGTAATTTGTAAGCGGTTATAAAAATCGGAATTAAAAATTACGAAACGCTCATAAATAAAAATTTGCGGCGTAAATTCAAAAAAATAAAAGCTGATAGCGACGAACCGCATGTCTACGATAATATTAGGTCCACCTATATCAACGATCGATACCCGGATGCATTTTCCTTCGATTTTGACCGATCACGATAATACCGAACCTCTTCACGGTATGATTTCGCATCGCGAGCGATTATTTTTTTAACGGTCGTAGATTGCGACGCGCAACGTTTGATGCGCGCATATTTCGATCGACCGAACGGATACGGTCGCTTCGAACAGATCGCGATGCGGAATATGTTTTTGCCGTTATTTTTTTCAAATAACGACAGCGCTCGATATATACAAGAAATGTGTCAACGGACGGGTCAAGAAAAAATAACACGCAAAGAAGGGTGCGCCATGTTTGACGTTCGCGGGATCGAACGTTCCGACGAGTGCGAAAACAAAAAAAAGGACGAATCGCGCCGTTTTGTGCCGATCGTTGATTTTACTTCTTCGAAATGCAGCGTCGATTCATCGAAATCGATCGAATCCAAAAAAACCGACGTCGAAAATGCGGGCCGACGGAATTTTACCTCGGTGTTGTCGAACGTTCCGAATGCAAACAGGAACGGTATAAGAGTGACCAAGCACAACGGAAAATTTTATGTCGATGGCGTCGGTTGTTGGGTGTATCGCAACAACCGTTATTACAATTACAAATTGGCTCAAAATTCGAGAATTTCGAAAACCGCCGACATGATGTCGGCTTCCGATGGCGTGGTCATGCGCATAAATCGAAATTCTATCCGCGAATTAAAATCGGACGTGGAATGTTTTTTCGAAAAAAGCGATATTCATTTTGAATTCTTCATCAGAAGTTACAAAAAAATGTTGCGTCGTTTGATTGTCGTCGCCAAATCAAAAGGCGCAGAACTGTTTTCTAGATTGAAATCGCAATTTTTGGAACAATCCGAAGATTGTTCCGAAATTTCGGACGCGCGTCGCTCGTGCGTCGCAAAACACGTCGACGCCACAATGTCGAACTGTTCTTCTTTGAAGAAATTTATCACGTTAAAAATTTCAAAAACGCAAAACGAAACGTGGATCGAAAAAACGGTGTGCACGTTGTTGGTAAGCATTTTGGACGTCGTTTTCGGAGTAGAAAACGACGTTGCCAAGTACGTCCACGAAACGTGCAACACCGATTGCAAAATCAAACCGACATCTCGAAATTTGGACGGTTCGAAAGAACCGACTCGCGACGCGCCATCGTCAGCCTACGAAAGCGTCATGTCGCTATTCGATTTCAAATACGCAAATACATCGGCCGTTTCGAAATGCGATGCGGTATGGATTCCCAACGTGTTGTTCAACGAATGCGCTCAAACTTCGTCTGGGCGATACGAACACGCGATGTTGTCGTCGAGTTCAAAAAAACGAAAATTTGATGTTTTTTGTCGTTCGTGCGACGACGCAAAAACGACGACGGGCGCGTTCGAAAATGTTCGTTCGGAATGCAAACGAAAAAATCGCGACGAGAGTTGTCGGTTGCACGATGTGAACGATATTTCTTTTTCGTGTTTCGAAGCGGTCATAGACGATGGTCGCATGTCGACGGACGAAGAATACGACGATTTGATTTTTTTGGAAAGCGTATTAAACAAATTTAAAAGCGACACAAAATCATCCGTTGTTAAATTTAAAATTTTAAAACGACTGTTAAAAAAACTCGGACGAAATTATGATTTTGAATCTTTTTACGATTCGATCATCAAATTCGTCGTCAAAAGCAGATACGATAGAGAATTTTTCAGATCACAACGCGTGGCACAATGTGCCGACGCAGTTTTATCGAAACACGCACGCATTAATTTTAAAACGGCAAATTATGATCGTTTGGATACAAAATGTATGTTATATCGTCAATTTTGTATATTGATTCATTCGTAAGCATCGTACAAGGAACCGGCGTCGACCGATGTCGGCCAACCAGATGACGATTTGATTTCGGCGTACGGATCGCCAACAAACACCATAACGTATACCGTTGGTGATTTTTTTTTGGGTGCGCCGAACATGCGCGAAACGGTGTTGTTGTTCGATTGCTTTACGAAACATTTGAAAAACAACAAAAAGTATAAATGTGTTTTTTCAAATCAAGAATCGAAACGATGCGACATGTTGAACAAAGGTTTTTGCGAAGTGTGCTACAAATATTGGACGTTAAACATGAGCGTCACGTATTATATTCTGGATTCGGATATCGATATGCCGCGCGTTCCGTGCAAGTTTGGAACGCGTTGTTACGATTGTAGACCGAGACATTTGGCGCATTTTTCACATCGCGACGCGACGTGTTTGGTAAAATAAAAAGTTGATAACGATCGTCGTTTTTTTTTTATTTTTGAATCGCGCATTATTTTTGTGCATGACGGATAATTGTTGCTACGCGATAAGATGACGTTGTCTGCGACAATATGTGGCGGTAGCACGGAAACGAACACAAAACATAACGTCGACTTGGGTTTCGTGGCGTACCATCCGATTCAAAAATTGGCCGATCAAATCATGTTTCATTTGTTAGTATTATTCGTATTTGCGATCAATTTTTTTGCGGCGAGCATAGTGGTGGTCGCTGCTTTTTTTTTACGTCGAAGCGAACGTACGTGCGACGATAACGTCATCGTTAAAACGATGACGCTTGGCTTTTTGAGTTTTCTTGTTGCGTCGATATTTGGTTATTACGTCAAATCGATAACCATTTGTTTTGGGAGCTTAACAAGTATACGAAAATTTCACGACGAGGTGAAAACAAAATTTGAATGTAATTCGAAACCGCGATAATAAAAAATAGGTAACGTTATTCTGTTATATATTTAAGCGTGAGAATTATACACACGATGTAAACAAATGTAAGATCTAACTAAAGAATTAAACGAGCCATTCGATGATAGCGTCCAAGCATATTATAATATTATCGTATATTATAATTCGTTAATTTTTTTTTTACACATTTAACGCACGTGTCGCTTTTATTTTTTTAAAGCGTTGTTTAAATTTTCGTAAAAAAGGATAGCGCAGTGCGTATGGGTATTTGTTTAAAAAAAGGAAATCGACAAACAAATGTTTACGAAAATCTGGCTTACGACGATCGTGTGCTTCGACAATGTTGTAACGATTTCAAAATGTTGGATTCGATATCCATCAATTTGTTCAATAATACCAAAAATTACGTGTTCGTCAATCATTCGACCGCGATCGTACACATTCCACTTTAAAAAAAGTAGAAAAAATATTACCGGACGATATATTTTTTGAAAGAGATGCAAAAAATTTTCCGAGATTGTTGGATAGTAATGCTGGAGAATTTATAAATATTACAAAGCTTTTTAATATAAAAGATAAAAAAATAATGGTTTGCGATATTTCGAAATACTTCGACGATCATTTACGCGAATCAAAATTGAACTATTTGAAAGTAAACGTGACGGTTCACATGTATTTAGAAGACGTATCCGTCGTAAAATTTGAATTTACGGACAGATTCGCGAAAACCGGCTACGATGAAATCGCCGACGTTTGATCCGTTTCAGCCGATAAAATAAAACGCACAATATCTACTACACATTCTAGACTCACTATGAAACTCGGATTGTCGGACGGACGGCGGACTGACCGGATTGATAAAAGTCGGAACATGGAACAATCAAAATGAAGCGCAACGTGTTGCTTACACTGTTGGCAAATGGGTTTCAAGCGGGAAAAATAATAAAACTGACGGCCAATGCACAGGTTGGTCCGTCCGTCCGACAATCCGTGTTTCATAGTGAGTCCACATTCTAAAATAATGTATTTTATTTTGAAAATGCTTATAACGTCTTAGTATTTTTACGAGTCAAAAATAACAAAATGCACCATTAATTTTGTTGTTGTTTAAAATAATTACAGATATTGTTAATTGGTCGCCGCATAATCATTATAAATATGATTAATTATTTTACAACAGCGAATATCCGTCTTAAAAAAAGATGGAGATGCGCGTTTGAGCGCGTGTATTCGAATTTTTATCTTAAAGATGTGCTACAAGTAGCACATCGAAATGCATAAATCACGTGTGAAACGTTGTTTGTTTATCGATTTTTTTGAATATTTGCGCGCACCGAAATGGTTTGCGATGTTAGGGCACGATAAATGTCGTTTACCAACAAATCGACCATAAACAACGTTGACGCGAATTTCGATAACATCGTTTTTACGATATACGTTATAGATCGACGATACGAGTCATCGAGCGATGGACGTTTACATAAATATTTCGATTTTAAATTTGAAATTAAAATAAATAAACGTTCTATGTTCGACATGTCATCGCATTATTATACTAAAATACGATGAGTATCGATGTCGCTATTCGCGATGAGCGTTTAGTAAACGTTCGATATTTTTATTGATGATGACGCAAACATATTTTTTGCGCGTTTTTTTTTTTAATTTTTTTGAAAACTAGGTGACACCACGCCTCTCGACGCAGTGCACATCGCGTGTGCGTAAATACGAACATATGGATGACGACGTTCAAAAACATACGATACCGCCGACCCGGCTGTTCGACGATGGGGGAGAAATACCCAAAGATCGTTTATGCAGCATTGCGAAATTTTTGAAAAGAAAAAGATGCGTTTACGAAACGAAAGACGGTGTGATTTTTTTTTCGTGTCTTTTTGAGCGCTCACTTTCGAACAGACGATCGAGGTAAAAAGGACGACGACGCGCCTAAAAGAAGAAAAATTGCTTCCGACGAAGATTCCATAAAACCGCATCGATCGATAACGTCGTCCGCGTCCGTCGATGACACGGGTTGCGCGATGGTCGTTTCTTTCGACATTGGTGGTGGTAAAACATCGTCGTATGCGAAACTGTATGCGAACGCGGCAAAAAAAGAATCTGGCGCATTTTCTAAAGAAATGCGAAACATCGTATTGTCGTACGAAAAATCGATGCGACACATCGATTTTGAATCTTATTGTAAGATCGTTAAAAAAAAACCGATCGTAGAACGTCGTAATCTTGCGTTGAACATCGACAGAATGATCGACTTGGTGTCGAAAAATGACGAATCGATATGCGAATCTCTTCGATCCATTTATTTGGATTGTATGTTGATCAATGTGATACCCGAACCCATAAGATCGGTCATGTCCATAACGAAAACGAATAGCGCGGATCATTATCTGTTCGAATCGATATTGAAGTCCAAAGTCAAGGGACAATGGTCCGTTTGCGAATCCGTAGCGATGTTGTTATTCTCCGGATTTAAACAACAACAAGCTAAAATTTTAGAATACACGAAAGAATTTATCAGAAAGCGCGAATTGGGTAACGGATATACGCCCAAAATGAAAACGTTGTCGATGTTTAACAGTCCGACGATCACCAAAATACATCTCGCGGGAACCAGTGGCACCGGAAAATCGCTCATGGGTAAAACGATCGCCGAAATGTTCGGTTTGAGCGAAGAGGATAAAAATTACGTTCACGTGTCGTTGAGCGGATACAGCGACAAAACAAACACGCAATTGTTCGGTTCCGGTAGAGGATTGAAGGGATACGGCGACGGCACCGACGTCTGCACGAAGCTCAAAGAACCGTTGTTGAACCACGATCCTAAAAAAAAATACGACGTGGATCATTTGTTTTACGCGAACCCCGTCATTTTGAGCTACCTTCGAAACGAAGACTTTTATCGAAACTTATTATCGACGCGGTGGTCCGCTTTTAAAAAAAAATCGAGACAAACGACTGATGAAGACTATTATTCTTTTTTCTTAAAAATAAAACATTCGGATTGGTTGTACGAAGATCCGAGAATAGATTTGGACGTTTACGATGACGATTCGCGAGACGATGTCTTCGCGATATCGGCGAATTCCAAAAATCAAAATAAAATAGGTTCGGATACGACGAGATCGGATCGAAAGAAGGAATTGATGAGAGATTATTTTGAATACGTCGAAAATAACGAAGAATATTTCAAATCTGGAAAAATAGACGTAAAAACGGGATTACCGATAAACATAGCGCCCGCCGCGTATTACGTGCGCAAGTTCAAATCGGATTTGAAATTGCCAGCCGTTTGTTCGGAACGCGAATTGAGCGTCGCGTTTTTGAAACACGTGTTGAATTCGAAAATACGTTGGTCGAGCGCCGTCGCGTCCGAAAACGACAATTTTGCGATATCGATAGATAACGAGGAACGTCTTTGGTCGGACGATCAAATGTCGAACGCGATGCAACAGAGCACCAACGAACCTACCAAAACGGCTAAAATTAAAAAGAAAAGCGGAAAATCGGGTGCAAAATCGAAAGGACCCGCCGTCGTAGAAACGCACAACGTATCCGAAGAACACAAAGCGTCGGACAATCCTTACCTTTGGGCCAAAGGTTCCATGCGCGTGCCCGAACTGGGCGACTACAATTGCAACGATTTTCCGAATACCATTTTGTTGCATCTCGACGAATTGGACAAAATGAACAAGGCCGGATTAACGTTGTTGGAACACTTTTTGGAAACCGGAAAAGCCGTGTCGTCTCACGGCGAATCTTTCGTTTTACCTCCGAGCACGCATCTCATCATCGTGTTTACGTCGAATTTCGGAGATGCCGACATCGAATCCATTTGCGTGGATGACCGATTGCGCAAAAATCGCGATAGTTCAGATGACAATGATTCGGTGATGACGTCGAAATCGGAAGACGACGATGACGATTCGATAGATGTCGAAGACATGATAGACGACGACGGTAGGTTCGATACGAGTCGGTTGGACGAAGGCGATCTTTTACGATTGAACATTAAAATGGGAAACCTAAGACAAAAATACGTCAATTGCGTAGAAAGATCGATGATAGATTGCAAAATAACGTCTTGTTATATCGTGCGATTGGGTGCCATCGTGCCTTACGCGCCCGTTTCTCCAAAAATCATGAAAAACGTTTGTTACGAACATTTGATATTCCCGGCATCAAGGTTGGGTAGAAGTCAAGGTTTGATGAAACCCATCGATATGATATCGGATTTGAGCGCGTACAATACCATCGATTCTTTGGAGAACAAATTGTTGTTCGAAATCGGCGTGGTTTTAAAAACGGTGTCGTGCTTTTCGTGGTTGGTCGCGTTGACCAATTTTTTGAACGTCGGCGACAAATGTTCGAAAACCGTTGCCGAATGGGAAGATCTAAAAACGAAGAAAAAAGTCAGACGCGCGTTCGAACATTGTGCGTATAACGTTCAATCTACGACGCAATCCAACAAGTACAAAAACGCTTTTACTTTGAAAGCGTTCGCGGATGCGTTGTCGAAATTCGCTTGGCGCGTGTTGATCGCCTATTTTTCGGACGACGACGAATCGCGCGACGACATGTCGGAACGTTTGATTTCGTGGTTGGATAACGTGAACGTCGTAAACGGTGCTTTTTTAAAAACGTTCGTCTCCGTCGGCGGCGAAGACGCGACGTCTTCGGAAATCGTGTTAGATTTGGACGTCATCGCAAACGATACCGTATGCTCGGCGATAAAAAAAATAAAAGACGAGATGGTTCGCATGAAAGCGTACGTTTCTGGAAAACACGCGAATTTATCGGTTTTCGATAACGTCGAAAGTCAAAAAATCGAAGATTTGGAAAACGTGCGATGCCTCGTTTCGCTCATTTCGCAAATCAACGTCAACGCGACAAAATCGAAATCTTACCGAGATGTCGTCGACGCAAATAAAGAAACGCAATCGTCCGCATATTCCGTAAAGGTTCACAAAAAATTGGTCAGATGCGTATTTTTCGATTTGTTCGCGTGCTATTTTTATGCAGATACGTTATCGAGCGTCGCGATATGTTCTAAAAACAACGTAAAATTAACGTGTTCGTCGATCGTCAATGCGAAAGAGTTGCACGATATGGTGAATCATAGAAACGTACACAAAGACGGATTCAGGATGATCGAAACGATGGACGGTGATGTTTACAAGCAATCGACGAATACCGGACTTCGCGGAGTAAAAAACGATTTAGAACAGAACATTGTCAAATACGTTGAATTGTCGGTTTCCGACCCGAGGATGAAATTGCCGGACAATCTGACGTACCGCATTAGAGCGTTGGACAATGACGGTTTGGCTTACGAGAACGTGGACGACGTTTCGTTGTATGACGATCTTTTCAAGTTGAACGTAAACCTTTTCGGGTTCGTATATCAGGACAAATTACGTTTGACCGAAGACGAATTGATGTTCGTCAACACGCGAAAAACGATATGGGATTTGCCGCTTAAATTTCGATGTCACGCCATGTACGTAAACGCAATGTCCATCGCGAGCGACGATCCCGTTTTTATAAAATAAACTTTGCGCATCGACACGAGACAATAAACGCGCTGATACACGATCACAAACATGTATCGAATACAATTTATTATATGCGTCATTGTCTTTTTTAATTCAATGTTGAACAATAAACGGATGGTTTTTTTTAACGTGGTCGCGTTGTGGTTTGAAGATATTTGGGCGTTATACGCCATTCGGTTGATTAAAGTCGAACGCGCCGTCCGAATATTTCAAAGAGACGCCCAAACATCCGGACACATCTAAAGTGAATAAATCGACGGGCGTCACGCAACACGACGACATGACGATGGGCGATTTCGTGGGAACGATCGCGTGGGTGCCTTCGCGCTTGCGATGATGCGATTCGGACGTTATTTTTTCGACGTGTTTTGCGAATGTCGCGCGATTGGTGTTTCCGTTAAAATGATGTATGTGATCGAAAAATTCGGAATGTATGCCGCTTTTGAACATCAACAATAAACCCAAAGCGACGATGTACGCGTAATAATCTTTCGGCGTTTCAAAATCGCAAGGCGTTAATGTATATATTATTTTCGATTTATCGGCACCGACGGGATCGATGTAATATGCAATATTTGCGATCAGCGATTTGTATTCGCTGATCAATTTCACGTCCATGATGGTTTGGTATACCAATTCGGAGCAAAAAAAATCTTTGTTTTCTTCGTCGTCGTGCAAGTTTCCGACGTAAGCGTCATCTTCTTCGTCATCGACGTCGGTTTCGAAATTATAACGCGTCGATTTTAAATTTTCGTACTTTGATGGACCGTCGGTATTTTTTGATTCGCTCGGACAACAGCAAAAACAACACGCGAGATCGACGCACATTTCTCTAATGTACGCCAAAGCAAAATCGGATACCGTCGTTTGGTACGATTTGCCGTGATTTATCAACATGTTACATATGATCGCTTTGTAAACGTTTTGTTCGTATACGACGGTCGTATTTTCGTCCCTATCGTTTTTTTTATCCCGTTGTCTAAAAATTATGGTTCGACCGTACGTTATTTTTTTTGTCGTTTCTCGTTTTTCTATTTTGGATACGGTCGAAACGGATCTGAACAGATACGCGTAGTTTCTGCCGGAGGATTGAGAACGACTCAACATCGCGTCGCCGCGTTTGGTTCGCGGCGACGTCGTCGCGGACGATTTCGT
>Ga0208089_1000377_pt1 | contig 11767 bp, 6 predicted proteins | sample LakMenEpi29Jun12_FD_150744 | JGI IMG/M metagenome (GOLD analysis project Ga0208089, IMG submission 150744) | Freshwater microbial communities from Lake Mendota, WI - 29JUN2012 deep hole epilimnion (SPAdes) | ecosystem: Environmental > Aquatic > Freshwater > Lake > Epilimnion/Euphotic zone ... | reverse complement strand
TGGCGTAATGTAACCCCAATAACGAAGAATGATTGGACAGTTCGTACGACGATCGTCCGTAATCGATCACGCTGATGAAACTGTTCGAACAATAATACACGTCGTCGTGTTTGAATATAAACTTTTTATCGACGTGACGTTCTTGCAACGATTCGATCGACCATTCCGATTTTTTTCGACGTCGTGTAATCAATAAATTCCCGAAATGAACGTCGTTGTGCGAAAATTTGAAGGTCTTTTGAGGTTCCGTGATGGCGAACGCAAATTGCGTGATGCCGTCGAACATGACGCAAACGTAATTTACGACGTCGTCCGAATCGACGTGAGCTTTTGAAATCATCGATCTAAAATATTTTTCTAACGTCGAGGTCGACACGTCGACGCGATCGTCGTCGTTGTTGTGCAAGCGTTCTGACTCGACAACGTCTTCCATGACGATGGTCGGCACCGTTTTTTCCCATATAGCGTGGTTCGATTTTTTGTGTTTGTAATTGACGTTGTTCAAATTGTCGCATAAATGACCGTATACCTTTTTAAAAATCGTATCGCCGTTTACGTTGTAATTCGATAGTAAACCGGACCAATAATACATTTCATATTCGTTTTTGTTTTCGTAATTATATATCTTTTTGGGTGGTTTGACGTTTTCGAATACATTTCTGTAAGACAAAGCTATGGGCGCACAATAAAACATGGCGTAAAAAGTTGGAAAATGGGTAAACGTCGTTTTGCAAGACGGTAACAGAAATTTACCGATGGTGTATTCGTGTATCGTCGAAAGTGCGTGGTTGTGCGCGCAATATTCGTAATTTAGCGTATTTTGAATATATTCGGATATTAAAGATACTTTTTCGGCGGTCTCATCGAATATGTTTAAAGATTCTTTTGATTCGTTCGCGTTTTTCGAGCTGCGTTCGAACGATTTACAAAATACGTCGTACATGGTATGCGAATTTTCCGTCACGGATTTCATGGTTTTTGAAAACAACGAAATCAACGTTATTATGTTATTTTCGGTATTGTATTCGTTCAAATAGACACGAGTACCATTGTCGGACGCGTTGTTTTTAAACCAAGGATCATCGTATGTTATTATTTTTGGAATTTTTACAAAACACGGTATTTCGTCTGGGACGTTTGCAAAATTTAAAAATTGCAAAGATCTTTTCGTTTTAGCTATTTTTATTTTGACGGGATAAACGTAACCGTCGCCGGTCGGGTCGCTCGAAAGTTGTTTCGAAAACAGAGAAGACGCGAACACCAACGTGTCGTTTCGGTCGTTTAAAAATGCGATTTTTTTTTCGAAATTTGAGGGTATTTTTCGATACGATTTTAAAAACGAAGATATCAATACGTCCGTGGCATGTTTGTAAGCGTGTTTTTTAAAAAAGTCGACACGCAATCGCAATGACGGTGTTTTACCTTGCGTCGTTCCGAGGATTTTTTCGTCCATGTCGGTTACGAACGAACCGATATCCAACGTCGATTTAAAATTTTCGTAAATATCCGCCGCGTCGACCAACGCCGCGGCAGATAAGAGATTGTCGAGATAAAACGATGCCAAATGCGATGCGAGTTCCATTCGTCCGCATATTTTCTCGTATTCTGCACGCGCGTATTAGTAAAACGGTTTTTCAATTGTTATTATTTGGAATGCATACCATCTGTAGATATTATTTCCGATCCATCGGCGAGAGCCGGATCGGACAATCGGATCGTTCGTTGCTCCGTTTTTGCGTTTTGTAACGACGATTTGTAAATGTAATTGTGATAATTCACAATTTTGTTTTTCATTGTTCGTATTACCAGCGCTGCATCGTAAGACGCATCTTTGATTTCCGATTGTCGATCGTATAAATGTACCATAGATTGTAATATTTTGTTAAACACAAAATCGAATGCATCTCTTCGATTTTTGAAAAGATCGGAAACGATCGTGCGCGATGATAGCGCCATCGATTTTTTTATGTTGTTATAAAAAAATATCCATTTTTTTTATAAAAAAAAAATATCAAATCAAACGACGACGGTTTCGAAAAACGACGTTCGGTGGACCGCGGTAAATTTTGATCGCTTTAAAAAAAGTCAAACGCCGCAAAAAAAAAAATGAAGTCGCGCGTCATCGATACTTCCTCGATGGTCGGTCGGCAATCCGTCATATATTCCGGACGCGTGATCGGTACCGAACGTAAAGGTAAAAAAAGAAAATCGGATCAAATCGACCCCGAACACGTTAAATGTGTGAACGATACTTCGAATCAAACGGAAGATACCACGCCAAATAAAAAATTTAAAACAAACACTTCCAAAAATGTTAATTTGAACGTGGCTCGAACGGAAACTTTAAAATTAAACGACAAAGAAAGTATCGAAACGTATTTTTCGAGTTATTTTAAGACTACGCCGTTGTACGTCGTCGATTTATTTAGCACTCCCTGCATGGATATCGAACACGGTCGAATGGAATCCGAAATGAAATTAATATTGCGTAGCGTCATCAAAAAACGCGGATATAAAAAACCCGGCGTAGGTTGTATAGCTTGGATAAGCGACGAGCATATCATACACGAAATGTCGATATGCGAGGGCGTTGCGTTAATCGTCAATCGGGAAGATTACGAGGTGTGGGGAAATGGTTGTGCAAAAAAAAGATATCCAAAATTGAAAAAGATGCCCAAACCGATGCACGTCATGTTCGGACATTTGGGTGGCGTTATGTTAAACGTCGATACGCACATCAAAAACGGACATAGTTCTCTATATCCGGTCAGGGCGTTCGGAAATAATTCTTCGAATGCTCCTAAAAAAAAGAAAAATGTCAACGAGGACGGATACGGCGGATTGGAACATTGTAAATATTTTATAATGTTCGAATATGGTTACAAAATAAGACAAAAATACGAAAAATACGGTAGATCGATGGATTTTGTGCTCGGAAAAAACAAAAAATTCAAATACGTTTTGGAACATTGGGGCGACGATTTGTTGTATCCCTTTCGCGTTTGGACGGGAAGCATGAATTTTACGGGAAACGCAAAAAACAATCACGACAACGCGCAAATCCACGTGGGCATAGACGTCGGGTTGAATTTTTATTACGATTGGTCCGTTACTTACATCACTTCGACGCCCGTTTTTTCGAAAACAAAAACGTCGACACCAATGTTGAACGTCGTCAAATAAACGAGGAAACGACCGATTCTTAAAATCGACGTTCATCTGATGTTACCGTTTGGATTTTTATGTACGTAACTTTAATCGCGCGCGTGACGTAAAAATATCGTGCACTCACGTGATCGTAATAAAAAAAAAATTGATGTCTTTTGACGTGGGCGCGGAGCATGTACAGTTCCAGACTTTTGCAAAAGATTAAAAAAAAAGATGCGCGCAAATATGACGCGATTACGACGAAAGTGTCGGAAAATATTGGATTTTTCGAATCTACGATATTGGAAAAATACGAAAAAGACGTAAAATCCGAAAACAGAAGCAAAATAATACAAAAGTGGTCGACTTTGATTTTAAAATGTTCGTTCGAGTATTTACAATCGTCGATATCGGCCGTGTCTCACGCGTTCATAACAAAATACATATGGTTGGAGTATAAAAAATGGGCTCAACATAAGGAATCTCGGATAAACGACGTTTCCGAAAAACAAAAAAAAGAACCCAAAAAAAAAAGTTTCAAAGGAACGAACGATAGGATCGAAAATTACAAAGATACGCATCACATCGACGACGAATTTTTCAAATACATTCGACATATTTTTTCGGATTCTTTCGAAAATTCGAAAAGAGTTTGGGACGTCGTTTACGGCACGTTCGACGGGCATTTTTCGAACGTGTCGTACGAAAACGTGCGCAGATGTACCAATTTCGATGGCGATCATTTTATAGACATTTTCGAAAATACCGACGCGATGATCGACGGCGATTCCGATTTACGAAATTGCGCACAAAAAAATATTTACGGTTTGAATTTGGGAAATCGCACCGTCGCCAAGGACGACGACGCGAACGTCGTTCGCATGTTGGACGAATTTTTGTGCGATATCGAAAATGTCGACACGCGCGATCGGACGACGGATGTCGCGCAGAACGACGATCCCAAAAATGTCGAATTTTACGAAACGCCCGCCAACGTCGGTTCGTCGAACGAAAAATCTCAAAAGCGAAAACGAATTGTTCGCGAAGAACGCGACGTTGATAACGAACCGTTGCGCTTCAAAAAATTTAAAAATGGAAATCGGGTTGCGCCAGATTCCGATTTTTACGATGTATTTGTAGAATCGAGCATACACACGGCGTTCGTAATTGGTAAATTATACGATACGTTTAAAACCGAGTTAAAACACGTCGATATAAAGACGATATTGTTTAATTTGAAATCTGAAATCGTTTCCATGGATTTAGAAACTGGAATGATAAATACCAACAAACTATCCGGAGACGAAAGATTCGAAGCGATGTTGTTCAGTTTGGATTTATACGAATGGACGAGATCTGATTCACAAGTCGAAATGCACGATTACGCTATAATTGTATTATTACCGTTGATTTACGGCGACGAATGGACGACCAATCACGAACATATCATGGTTAAACACAACGTTTTACGATATTATCCGGAAATAATCATCATATGCGCTAGACGATGGGGTAAAACGACGGGTATGGCGATGATCATGTCGAGCTCCCAATTGTTTATACCGAGTATACGAACGTTGGTTTTTTCGACCGGTCAACGTGTTTCGAATTTATTCATGGACGAAATCATAGCGAGGATGAAAGAATCGCCGTTTATGGCGTCATGCGAAATCGTCACGAGCAATAGCGAAACTTTGGTTATATCTCATTTTGGAAATATTCGATCATTGTTGGCCATGCCTTCCAATTTACACGTACGTTTTAATTTGTTTATATTTCATGTTTGTTTTTGTTTTGTTTTCGATGCGGCCTCGCTTTGTGATCACGGTTCAAATGTGCGATATATTCAAAACGTACCCGCTTTATATTAAATTATGCACGGTATGTGCGTGTCGTTGATTTATTATAATTTTTTTATAATAACCCCATTCGCGGTCGACAAATTATCGCGAATGGACGATGTGTTCTGGGTGCACAAGAAAACCGGAACCATCGTACAAGTCTTGAACGTAGCGAACGTAGACGGGACTCGTGATGGAAAAGTCGTGATATGTCGAGTACGATCTTTAAATTGTTTTATGCGAAAAGAGTCGAATAGTTTAGATCGATCAATAGTCGTACCGAACGCGAGATTTTTAAAAAAGTACGATGTGTACGCGCATTGAATAAAGCATTTTGGGAGCGCATCGAATAAACGCAAGTGTTCTACATTTATTGTTCTATCTTGATATTTACGATAAAAATCGGACCGTTGCGGTTTTTACGACGCGTCGCGTATTTTTTTATTTTTTTTTCACGGAGAGCGCGATGACGTTTTAGAAGAACATGTCCGACGGCGAGGAAGTTTCTAAAACGGGAGAGGCAAGAAATATCTCCAAAAAATTTACAAAACGCAAGTTCGTCAAAACCAGCGGATTGACTTCGAATGTCTCCGATAATAAACGCAACAGCGAACAAAAACCGCGAAAAATCAACGCGACGTTTAATCAAAAACGTAAACAAGAGCCGTTGGTTTCGAGGGAAACTTCAAAAAACCCGGACGTTCGAAATTTTTATTCCGATTTTTCGAAAATATCAAAAATGAAGGTCGATTTTTTTAACAATCACGAATCCGCCAATGTGGGAAAAAATATTGATTTTTTGGCGATCAAACGATTATCGAACCATCGCAAAAATTCCATATTGTACGTTTCGTGTCTGAAAATGTCTCGTCAAAATATCAACGCAAAGATACAATTGTGCCTCTTGCGCAGGTACGGTCTCGTGTCGAGCACGATTTGCGACGAGGTTCAAAAAGCGACGGTCAAAGACGTATCGAAACAAGATGTTCGAGACTTATCTTATAATATTGCGTCTTCGGAATGTATATTTAAACCTAGATTTTCTAATTTGATGTCACAAACCGGTGCAGAATCTTGTTTGTTTTATTTCGAAAATTTGCGATTTTGCAAATACGATTACGAATTGAAAACTTTTTTAAAACAACACATTTTGGAAACGATAAAATTAGCGTATGCGTTCGCTAGCTTCGAAGAAATCGGTAAAATGATCGAATTTATGCGTTTTTTTTGGTTAGATTTTTTCGATAAAATTTGCGTCGTCACGAAAGACAACGTCGGTCATCTTGAATCCAAAATGGACTTTATAAAGCGAGCGAGGCGTACGGTCGTTCGCTGTCACACGAATGCGATCGCAAAAAAATGCCACGAATGCATATCGTCGATTTTTCCGGACTTGGAAACATCGTTGGGCCGCGCTCTTAAAATGAGTACGGTTTACGAACGCATCGCCCAACATTTTAAATGCGAAACTGAAAAAGGCGAAGAGTCTGCGTTCGTCTTATCCGAAATGCGAGACATGTTGTTAGCTTACGTCCATTCGTTATTGCGATTAGCACCGCACCTTAGATACGTCGCTATGCGATCGACAAAAGATTTGGCAATTTTAAAACTGATACCGACACGCAATGGCGTCGAAATATATAAATATCCAAAAAAAACTATGCCAAATAACCCCGTTTATTCTACAACCACGGACGATGTGGAAGGAGGAAATACCGATTCGTATCACCATTTGGGCTACATATACGACGCGTGTTTGAATATTTTAAAGTCGTCGAATGCGTCGCATTCGAAACTTGAATCGGATAACGTCGACGGCGATCGCATGTTCGGAGATTTGAAATTCGAAAACGTCGTGGATACTCTTTCTTCGAACGCATGCGCGCTCGTAAATTATTTTTTTAACGAATCTTATATCGCTTCAAAATTCGAAAACAAAAATTTAGAATACGCAAAAACCTGCGATTTTAACCGAAATAATACTAAATTCGGTAAAAAGGGTCCGTTCGTCGTATTCGAATCATATTCGATGTTGAAATATTTATTGGATCTGTTATCCGACATCGAATATTTCTTGTCGTCGGCCGCCAGAGATGTAGAATTGGATGGATTCATATACGATACGTACGCGATCATGAAAGGCGTACCCATAACCTTGTATTGCTTCAAAAAAAACGAAGCCAAAATGCAAACTATATATACATCGCCAATATCGGTTTTTAATCCTCGCGTCAAATCACCGATAGATATTTTGACGTATACCAACGATCAAATAGAAAACCGATACATCATATTGAAGCGTTACGATATTAACGGTGTAAAAAAAAACCAAATCGAACCGACGCTTGATTGGTCGATCGTAAAATCGAAAAACTCGTTAAAAAATGGCGAAAATCGAAACGAAGAACGTTACGATTTTGCCAGAAAATATAAATTATTGAAAATTTTTAACGCGATAATGACGCGGGATGCGATATTGCATTCTTCTCTGAAAAATATGGTAAAATCGCACTTGTTCGAGCATGCAAAATCGCGCAACAGCAAACGTGTCGCATCGGGGTTATCGACGACCGATAACGAATCCCGAACAAAGCGTCGAGATTTAGTTTCGAACGCGACGTTCGGGCGATATTTGAAAAGTGCGATCGATTATTCCGATCGTTTTTTTTTCGTCGTTAATATATGCGCAACAAAAAATCTTGAAAATAACAAATATGCGTTATCAAATCGAGAAATATCGTGCGATTGTAGCGATATTGTCGGCTTGATATTCGAAAACAAGATTAAAGCGTCGGATATTATGGTTCATCGCATAGTATCATATTTGGATTCGAATATTGTCGATTTTTACAACGTCACTACCAGAAACGCGTTCAAAAAAGATACGCCCCCGATGGCGCTGAATAAATCGAATTTCAAAATACCAAATTCGCGACCGAATGCGGAACCAAAAATGGCGCGTTTCAAATTGGAATCCGATCGTAGATTGTTAAAATACAAGTTCGAACGGTCGCGAGACAATCATCCGAAACATCCGATCGACCGTTATCGACAAACACCCATAAATCGCCAAACAAATACCGATTTTTCGCCATCTTATGCTAGCGCGCGCTGTTATACGATCGAAGAAACGAACGAAGGTCGATTAAAAATATCGATTGACGATGCGTTAGAGACGTACGATAAAACGACTTTTAAAAAAAAGACCAAGGGCGAATATGCGACGTTTTATTATAGAATCACGGGTGACCCCAATCGATACAAAAACGGCGTCGTTTATAATATAAGAATGACGTTACCGTTCGACGCTTGGCGACGACTTAAGATTAAGGACGATTGCGAAACGAACGAATTTGAATTGCGACACGCGGTGTCTCCACATTTTACAAAATACAACATCTCTTTGGCGCTTTTGCAGTGTCACGCGTTGTTTTGCGATGTATTTAATAATGCGATTTGCAAATCCGAAGATTTTCAAAAAATAACGTCTTGCGCAAAAATACGTTATTATCGATTTTACCCCGCGTCGATGGTGGACGGGTCGGAATGTTTTTTAAATATGGATATAACGAATGCGAACGAACGAGATATCGTTTCCAGCATGACCCTCGGCGGTTCTTCTTTTTTGAAAAAAAACGTATTAAAAAAATTAGAACACGCTTTTCAAAATCGCGTCCATTTTGACGATGATTCCGCATTTTTGACGAAGAAATTTAAAAAAAATATAAAAACAATGTACGATCATCCGTTATCGTACGTCAAAAAAAGAATGAAGTACAGAAAAACGATAGTCGATTTGCACGAACAATGGCGACAACGCAAAGAAAATTTAAATTTGGTGAAACGCGTGACGACCCCCAAAAAAATCGGTAAAAAAATCGCACACGACGACGAGGACGACGCGTATTATTCGTCGAACGACGAATCGATCGAATTGGAAGACGACGACTACGTCGAGTTTGAAGAATACGATGAACAAAGAGATTTGCTTTGGTATTTGATGGAAACAAAATTATCGTCGACGTTGAATATAAAAACGTTCAACGATCGAACGGCGGTCGAATTGCAAAAAGAATACGAAACGATATCCAACAGCGCTTTCGAAGGTTGTACCGAAACGGAATACGAATGCATTTTTTCAAATCGACTATTTCGCCACAACTCCCATGATTTTAAAGAAATGAAAACGACGCCATCGCATACCCCAAATGTCGCGTATAAGTTGTTCGATATACGACGATTTTACGACAGTTCGTTAACTTTGAATGCGAATAAAACAAATCGGAATCGCAAATCCAATTTTAAAAAAAAAATCGCATCGGAACGATGTAGCGTTAAAATACAATCGTACGCGACGATTCAGAGACCAAAAATGATCGTAAAAAAAAGAAAAGGTTACATGGGGTTCGTTTTTTTGATGCAACATCGAGATTCGGATTGCATAAAATTCGGCGTGGACGACGTGTCGTTAAAAACCATTTTAAATATTTTGAACGCAGATATTTCCGACGCATCCTTGTCGAGCGAAGTCGTCGTAGAATATTTGTACACGTTGCATCGGTTTTGCGAATATTTACAAAAAAACGCGGTATTGATACATCAAGACGCCGACGGAAATTCGAACAAAATGATTTTCGACGCTCCCGTGATGTCTAAAAAATCACAATCCGATTTTGGAGTCAAGCTTGGGTCTGGCATAGTCATGGAAGAGAACGAACGCGTCGGTAACAATGGCTTGTTTTTCGATAGCTTTAACGGCGTCGGATACTCGAACCCGTTTTCAAAATCGTTCTTCGGTTTAGACGATAAGATCGAAATTCGTAAACCCACACAACCGATCGATAAACATATTTATGCTCCGATCGAAACTACATCGAGTCAAGAATACGGTATAGGGTCGTTCATAGGTAGCTTATTTTATGCACACCAATCGACGTCCGATACGACGCAAGCGAACTATAACCAGCGCTCGTCGCATAAAAAAGATTCGGCGAATGCGACGCGCGCAGGTAATGCCGTCGATACTTCGATAATGTCAAATTTTAAATATTACGTACACGGCGATTCTGACGTCGAAAAATATTTCTCATCGGACGATATTTGTATTAAAAAATTGTCATACGATAACATGCATCGATTAGAAGCGACGTTGGTAACGTTAGAGTTGCCGATTTTAGATCGAACGATGATAAGCGCGATTAAACCCTTACCGAGCGGAGAGATTAAACGTAAAATCATATTTGACGACGACATGGTTTCGATGTTTGAATATTTCAGGTCGATGATCGTCAAAAATCAAGTTCAAAATTGATATTTATTGGTTTAATATGAAACTAATTTTACAAACGATGTGATCGTAATAAATAGTAGAAACGGACCCGTCGTCGTTTAACTGCTGATGTTGTTTCGAATCGACTTTTTTTAAAAGCGTTCTGTTCTTTTCGTTTTGCTTTTTTGGTCTACTCGATTGTTGTTCTTTCGATGCGTCGGATGCGGTTCCGTTATTTATACCGATGACTATGCCGTAGTCCAAAGCGTCATCCACGCGCACGTTACGATCGATGAGTCGAGATTTGGATAATACGCGATCGTAATCGGTTATAAAATCGTAATTTACCACGTCGGTTAATTGACCAAACATATCCACCAAATCATCGCGATCATTTTCTTCTTCTTCATCCTCTTCTATTTTGTGTTCTGTGTGAATATAAGTAAATATAGGCGAACGACGCAAAGACAAAACAAAAACGTACCATCGTTGTTTCGCGTCGTAGATTTCGAATCAGATTGGTTGGGTTTTACTATATTGTCGTAAATATAGCGATTGTTTTCCAAGAAGCATATCGGAAAATTGTCGTAATCGATATTCACGCCACCTTCGGGTTGGCGTTTATATTTGGACGGTAACTCGGTGCCGCAAGCGTAAGCCGTTTGCAATTGTTTTTCGTTACTTGCACGTTTACAACAACATCGATATTCTTTTGAATTGGAAATAAGGTAATCGAATACGTGCCTGGTCGTCTCTTTGTTTAAAATATCGTACATGACGCTATGTAAGTCGTGTTGACGATGTCGCATTTGGTCGTCATTTTTATCGCGTTTTTGTTCGGACAATAAAAAAACGTCGGACAAAAATTCGAACATGAGATATTCTTCTTCGTCATCGTCTTCTTCTTTGTTGATTTCTCCCGATTCCTCAAACAATTCGTATTTGGCGTATTTTCTCATAGATTTTAAAGTACTGACGATTTTATCGTTGATCAATCGATGAACGTCTGCGACAGATATTTTGATGTTGTCGTTTTTCGTTTGTTTGAACATATCGTTGTCGATATTGATTTCGAATTCGCAAGATTTGATGTATTCCAATACTTCGTTATAAATATGTTTGTTGATAAATTTTAATATATCGACCATCATGCGTTCGTATTTTTTCAATTTTTTGTCTACGACGATGGACAAGGCGGTCAACATGTCATCGTTATCTTTTGGCGGATCGTTTTTGCGCGATTCTTCGGATGTGCGGATGCGCTCGGTTTTACGTTTACCCGTATCGTACGTCCTATTTTCTTCGGAATTTCGTTTAAAATCCACCCCGTGTTTTACGGATGAATCATCGCGCGACCATTGAAACATCGTGGTCATATCTACCATATACGTCGAAGAGGTTTTTAATATTTCCGATACGATTTCCACGCTCGATCCGAAATAACAAATCACGATATAAATTAAACATAGAAACGAAGAAACGATGAAAAATTTCTTTGAAATTTTGCATT
>Ga0208089_1000375_pt1 | contig 11772 bp, 14 predicted proteins | sample LakMenEpi29Jun12_FD_150744 | JGI IMG/M metagenome (GOLD analysis project Ga0208089, IMG submission 150744) | Freshwater microbial communities from Lake Mendota, WI - 29JUN2012 deep hole epilimnion (SPAdes) | ecosystem: Environmental > Aquatic > Freshwater > Lake > Epilimnion/Euphotic zone ... | reverse complement strand
GACACTGGAAGGCGCCGATTACGACACGGAAAAGTACGAGACCAAGCTGGCAGAGTGGTTTGACCGGAAACGGAAAGCTACTGAACTCCAAGCCAAGGCCGAGGAAGAGCAGCAAGCCCAACAAGCAGAATGGCACAAGAAGCTTGAGAACTACGCGAAGTCGAAGACTGAGCTGAAGGTTCGAGACTACGAAGATGCCGAAGCTGCGGTGCAAGAGGTGTTAAGCGTCACTCAACAAGGCATCTTGTTGCAGGGCTCAGACAACTCGGCACTTTTGGTTTATGCGCTGGGCAAGAACCCGAAAAGAGCGAAGGAACTCTCGGAGATAAAAGACCCCGTGAAGTTCGCTTTTGCGGTATCGAAGCTCGAATCACAACTCAAGGTGACAAAGAAAACTGCTCCTCCTCCAGAGAAGACCCCACCGTCAGGCGGGGCAAGGTCAACCGGTGGTTCCGACGAAGTGTTGGAAAACCTACGCGCAAAGGCCGAGCGCACCGGTGATTACACGCAGATTTTGGCCTACAAACGTCAATTGCAGTCAAAAAAGTAACCTATGGCTAACTCGTTCAATAAAGAAGAGCGCGTAGCGTTTGAAAACCTCCTTGAGGGGTTCAACGACGCGCTTGTCCTCTCCCGTAACGTCTCGATCTACAACACGGATCAGACGATGATGGAGCGCACCAACAACGTCATCTGGCGCCCGCAGCCCTACATTGCGACCTCGTTGTCGAATGCAGGGGTTGGCACGGACATCTCATTACTCCCTGGTGGTGGCTACGCCTCCTACACCCAGCTGGCAGTTCCCGCCAGCATCAACCAGACCCGCACGGTGGCTTTCGAGCTCAACGCTCAAGAGCTTCGTGACGCTCTGCAAGAGCAACGCCTTGGCGACTCGGCGAAACAGAAACTCGCTTCTGACATCAACGTGTCGGTGCTAAACATCGCGGCCAATCAAGGCACGCTGGTGGTAAGGCGCGCGACCGCTGCTGGTGCTTCGAGCGGGTTTGATGACGTCGCCCAGTGCGAGGCCATCTTCAACGAGCAGGGCATCATGGACGGTGACCGTTACCTCGCGCTCAACACGCGGGACTACAACGGCCTCGCTAACGACCTTGCCAAGGCTTCGCGCTCCTTCGGGAACCAGAAGTCCGACAAGGCTTATGAGCGTGCGTACGTTGGGATGGTGGCGTCCTTCGACATCTACAAGCTCGACTACGCGGTGCGGTTGCCTGCTGCTGCTGGTGTTGGCATCACCATCGACACCCGCGACTCTGCAGCGAACTACCAGATTCCAAAGTCTATCACCACGACCCCGACGACCTCTGAACGCCTCAACGTGGATAACCGTTTTCAGACGGTGACGGTGAGCAGCACGACTGGCATTGCCGCTGGGGATGCGTTCACAATCGCTGGTGTAAACGCTGTGCATCACATCACCAAAGGCGACACCGGTCAGCCTAAAACCTTCCGCGTTATCAGCGTAACTAACGCGACCCAGATGGTGATTAGTCCAGGCATCGTATCCAACCAGGTTCCTAACGCGGCTTCTGCGCAGAACCAGAACTGCGTTGTGAATGTCAAGGCAGCGAACAGTGCTATCACGTTCATGAACACGACGGCAGCTGGCGTTAACTGCTTCTGGCACAAGGACGCGATTGAAATCCTCCCTGGCCGCTACTCGCTCCCCGACAACGCTGGCGTTGCGGTGATGCGCGGTTCAACCGACCAAGGGCTGGAGCTCGTAATGACCAAGCGTTTCGATCAGAACACCCTCACGACCAAGTATCGTGTGGACACGTTCTACGGAGTTGTGAACAAACAACCCGAAATGAGTGGCATTCTGCTGTTCAATCAGTAGTATAGTCTCACGGGGGGTGGCCCTTCGGGGCCATCCCCTTAACTTTACGCAACTTATGCCGCTCAAGAAGGGTTATTCGCAGAAGACAATCTCCTCCAACATCGGTAAGGAGATGAAGGCCGGTAAACCGCAGAAGCAAGCGATTGCAATCGCGCTCTCAACGGCTCGCAAAGCGAAGCAAGCGGCTGGAAAACCCGTTGGAAAACTGAAAAAATGATTGAGTTTCCTGCAATGGTGTACCGCTCGCCAGGGAAGAACCCTGCGCGGTGGGGCACATACGACTACTGCGGCGTCGAATCCCAAGAAGAACTCGATGAAGCCCTCTCCTTGGGCTGGAGTTTGACTGTTGAAGAGGCGGTGGACGTCTATAACAAGGCCGTGGAGGACGCTGTAAGGCTCAAGAACGAGCCCAAAGTGAAGATTGTGGTCAGCGAGCCCGAATCCGAGGCTGCGCCTGCTCTTGAGGCTGCTGGAGAGCCGGTTTTGCTGGCTGAAGAAGACGAAGAAGACGAAAAACCGCGCCGCAAGCGCAAATAACCGCATGGGATACACTAAACGCCAGTTCGTTGAGGCCGCTTTTGAGGAACTCGGGTTGGCGTCTTATGTGTTTGACCTCACGCCCGACGAGCTTCAGTCAGCGGTGCGCCGGTTGGACGCAATGGTGGCGCAGTGGTACGCGAAAGCCATCCAGATTGGCTACCCTTTGACCAACTCGCCTGACAACGCTGACCTCGACACGCAGACCAATGTGCCGCTAACAGCCAACGAGGCGGTCATCTTGAATCTGGCGATGCGTATCGCCCCGCAGTACGGCAAAGCGCCTTCGCCTGATACCAAGACAGGCGCGATTGCTGGCTACCAGACGCTCCTCATGCAGAGCGCCAACGTCCTCCAGCAGCAGTACCCTTCGCAGATGCCTTCTGGCGCTGGCAACAAGGATGTGGACTGGCCGTTCTTGCCGGTTCCTTCTCTTGGCCCCATCGAGCAACAACCCAACGGTCAGCTTCTCTTCCTCTAACATGGCTATTCAAAATCTCGATAACGTCGACAGCATCAGCAACTCGACGTTGTTTGCGGTCAACCAGAACGGGCTCGACTACAACTGCACGGCAGCGGTGGTGGCTGATTTCATCGAGCAAAACGTGACGGTCAACGACGGCAAGGTCATCCAGTACTCCTCGCCCATCGCCGGCTCGACGGTTGCTATCAGCGGCACCAACAACAGCGTGTGGCTGGTGCTTACGCCCATCAGCACGGTGGCCACGCTGACGATCCTGCTCCCTGAGGTGTCGGGCTGCGCTGCGAACCAGGAGATTCTCGTGAACACGACGCAGACCATCACCGCACTCACGGTGAACTTGAACGGTGCTGTGGGCGGCGGCGTTCCGACGACTCTCGCGGCAAATGGTTTCTTCAGACTCCGGTTCGAGCCGGTCATCCAAAAATGGTATCGCGTAGGCTAATATGACACTCCCATTCAATCCCTCATACGGCAGCGGACAATCCCAGTCAGCAACTGGCACGTCCGCCCAGTACACCATCCGCACCGGCACGCGCAGCATCTGCGTGACCAACACCGGTTCCACTAACCCCGTGTTCGTGCGTATCGGGCAGGGGACGGTGACAGCAACGACCGCTGATTACATCGTCATGCCAAACAGCCAAGTATCCCTTGGCAAGTTCCAAGATGACGACAAGATAGCGCTCATCTCGCCATCTGGCACGACAGTGAACTTCATCTGCGGCGCTGGGCTGTGATTCGATATCTATCCAGACGGCGCTCCAAGACGCCAGCAGGCCCGACGGTGACCCCTCCGGGGCCGCCGCCCGCTGCGTCTTACTACCTCCGCCCCGGTGGCGGAACGAACTACTATCGCCGACCCGGCGGCGTTGACCGCTACATCAGACCCTAAAGCATATGCCTGACCTTACAGTTTCAACGGACATCGACTCCTTCATGCAGTCTGCTTCAAGGCAGGCCGCGATGGACAATCTTGCGGGCGCAACGACTTCCGGCCAGTACCTTCGCGGGAATGGCGCCGACGTGGTGATGAGCGCAATCCAAGCTGCTGACGTGCCAACGCTGAACCAGAACACCACCGGTACAGCATCGAACGTAACCGGAACGGTCTTGGAAGCCAACGGCGGCACAGGGGAAACCACCTACTCCAATGGGCAGCTGCTCATCGGCAACGCCGCAGGCGGGCTTACAAAGGCAACGCTGACGGCAGGTAGCAATGTCACCATCACGAACGGCAACGGAGCTATCACCATTGCATCTTCTGGCGGCAGCGCAACCCCAACGGACGTGCAGGTGTTCACTTCCAGTGGCACATGGACAAAACCGGCGAATGCCAAGGCAGTTGATGTGATTGTGATTTCTGCTGGTGGAGGTGGAGGATCTGGTCGCAAGGCTGGCGTTGGATCTCAAGCATCAGGCGGAGGAGGAGGTGGCGGTGGATCGTATTCCGCCCGCAACATTTCAGCCACATTACTTGGTGCAACTGAAACTGTTACTGTTGGCAGCGGAGGCATTGGTGGAGCCTCTGTGAGCATCAACAGCACGAATGGCAATGGAGGTGGAGTTGGAGGCAATTCATCTTTTGGCACTTTGGTTCAGACGCAAGGCGGTGGCGGCGCAGGCGCAGCAACTACCGCATCAGGCTCAGCAGGAAGCTCGTCAAGTGCGCGTGCAATGTTTCAGGGTGGAAACGGCGGCGCAGGTGGGGCGGGAGCAGGATTGGGTGGAGCAAATATTTCTGTAGCTGCAGCAGGCGGTGGTGCTGGAGGAGGATTACCTACGTCTGCGACAGTTGGGTTTGTAGGCGGCAACGGAGGAACTGCACTTGGAAGTTTTTTAAGTGGAGGAACCGCTACAGGCGGCGTTATTGGCGGCAACGGAGGAACCGCTCCAAATGTTACCGCAAACTTTCCTATTGCTGGCAGCGGAGGTGCAGGTGGAGGATCTAGTGTTACTGGGAACGCTGGTGCTGGAGGCAATGGTGGGACTTATGGTGGCGCAGGTGGTGGTGGCGGTGCGGGCCTTGATAACGTCGGAAACTCTGGCGCAGGCGGCAATGGAGCAGACGGCATCGTTGTGGTCACAACCTACTTCTAATTATGAGATACGCTATTGTAGACGACCTCACAAAAGTTGTGCTGAATATCATCCGTTGGGATGGCGTTGCCCCCTACACACCTCCCGCTGGAACCAGCTTGGTAAATGTCACTGATATCCCGTGTGACATTGGCTGGATTCAACAACCAGACGGAACCTTTGCACCTCCTCCTGAAGATGCCTAAGAAGCAAGTCAACCTATCGGTCAGCCGCGGTGAGAAGCTCCCTGTATCTCAGGGAGCAGGACTCACTGCCAAGGGCCGCGCCAAGTACAACCGCGAGACGGGCAGCAACCTTAAGGCGCCGGCACCCAACCCAAAGACCGAAAAAGACGCTGCGCGTCGGCGCTCGTTCTGCGCTCGCATGAGCGGGATGCCGGGGCCAATGAAGGACGAGAAGGGGCGCCCAACACGCAAAGCTGCTTCACTCAAACGCTGGAACTGCAAATGAAAAAAGGACTATACGCCAACATCCACGCCAAACGCGAACGCATCGAAGCCGGTAGCAAGGAGAAGATGCGCAAGCCAGGCTCCAAGGGAGCGCCGACTGCGGCAGCGTTCAAAGCATCTGCGAAGACCGCCAAGAAGAAGTAATGCAAGTCCCACTCCTCAGCGGCATCTACACGGACGCAGCCGGCGACTTCCGCCGCAGCTACCCGCGTAACCTGATACCGGTCATCCAGCCCTCGGGCTTGAGCAACGGGTATCTGCGCCCTGCTGACGGCATCAAACACTTCGCGGTAGGCCCTGGGGTAGACCGAGGCGGCATCGAGTGGAACGGTGTTCTCTACCGCGTGATGGGCACCAAGCTCGTCTCGGTAAGCTCGCTTGGGAACGTGGTGGTTCTTGCGGACGTCGGCGGCAGTGGTCAAGTAACACTTGACTACTCAGAAACCCTGCTCGCCATTCTCTCCAGCGGCACGCTGTACTACTGGAACGGTTCCACGCTCACCAGCCTGACGCCTGACCCCGCCATGGGGCCAATAACGGACTTCTGCTGGGTGGACGGCTACTTCTTCTTAACGGACGGGTTCTTCATCGCTACGACGAACTTGGTGAACCCGACCATCGTTCAGGCCAAGGCAACGTCCGAGGCTGACCCCGATCCCATCACGTCCATCCAGAAGTTTCGGAACGAGGTCTATGCGATTAACCGACACACCATCGAGCTCTTCAACAACGTCGGAGGGGACATTCTTTCCTTCCCGTTCGCACGCATCGAAGGAGCCCAGATACAACGGGGTGGAGTCGGAACGTACTCCTGCTGCGTATATCTGGATTCTGTGGCTTTCGTCGGAGGCGGGAGAAACGAGGGCATCTCGGTGTGGTTGGCGTCAGGAGCCAACACCGTCAAAATCTCTACCCGTGAGATTGACCAGATTCTGGCAACTTACACTGAAACTGCTCTGGCTTCGACTATCTGTGAGGCACGGGTCTACAACGGACTTAACCATCTCTACATCCACCTTCCAGACCACACGCTAGTGTACGACGGCTCGGCCTCTCAGATTGCCGAGCAGGCCATCTGGTTCACGCTGGCAGACGGTCTTTACGGCAACAACAGCTACCGCGCACGCAACTTCATCAACGCCTACGACAAGTGGATTTGCGGCGACACGTCAGCTCCCAACTTGGGCTATGCGGTGTACGACGTCTCCTCGCTGTGGGGCGAGCGCGTCGGGTGGCAGTTCGAGACCCAAATCTTCTACAACGAAGGCAAGGGCGCCATCTTCCATGAGCTTGAGCTTGTCGCCCTGACAGGGCGGGTCGCCTTGGGCGTGAACCCCACCATCTTCGCGAGCTACTCAGCGGACGGCATCACCTACTCGCAGGAGCGCGGTATCAGCGCAGGGCGCATTGGGGATCGCAACAAGCGCCTCACGTGGATGCGCAACGGTCGCATGGGCGACTGGAGAACGTACCGGTTTCGCGGGACAAGCGACGCGCACTTGTCTGTAGCAATCTTGGAGGCGCGGCTTGAGCCGCTTGTGTGGTAAATGGCCAACTCCATCAAGCCCAACCGGAATGACCTTGCCAAGTTCCTGCCCGACCAGCGCCTCATCCGCGCCTTCGAGCAACTCTTCGAGTACGTCCCAGCCAGCATCGACGCCAACACCATTGACTCGTATAACTCTCAGACGTCTGCACAGCAGGCGCTTGACACGGTTGAAGCCCTTCGCAGCGTCATCGAGCTCGCTTCTACAGCGCCTGCTCAGCAGGCTAACCAGATTGCTGAACTAGCCCAGCAGGTCGCCCTGCTCTCGCAAGCCCCACCGGTGGAGCAACGCAAGGCTCCCCGTTACGGAACCTTCTACGACACCACAACGCAGACGGCAGCGGCCATAAACACGGCGTACGCGGTCACGTTCAACTCAACCGACCTCAGCTTCGGCGTGAGCACTGGAACGCCTGCAAGCCGCATTTACGTTGATTCTGAGGGCATCTACAATTTCCAGTTCTCCATGCAGCTAGACAAGACCGCTGGAGGCGTTGGCCTGTTCTACTTGTGGGCGCGAATCAACGGCGTTGACCAAGCCAACTCGGCCACCCAAATCCGCATTCAGGGCAACAACGCAGAAAGTGTTGCGGCATGGAACTTCGTGTATAGAATGAACGCGGGAGATTACTTTGAGCTCATGTGGTCCGTGGACACCGTGGACATCGAGATCAAAGCCTTTACCGCAGCCCCACCGGTGCCTGACATTCCGTCGGTCATTTTAAGCGTCACCAACAACATCTCCTGACAATGGCTGTAACCGTCAAAAACATCATCCCGCCCAAGCAGGCCGAGGCTGCTGCGACAGCCCAGTACCTTGCGTCGAACTGCAAGTGCATCATCGACAAGTTCACGGTGACCAACACCTCTGCGGCGAATGCGTCCATCACGGTGAACCTGATTACGCCCTCGGGCACAGCCGTAAACAGCAACAAGATTCTTTCCTCGAAGGTCGTTGTGCCCAATGAGACCTACACCTGCCCAGAGCTCGTCGGGCAGGTTCTTGAGTCCGGTGGCATCATCTCCACAAACGCAAGCGCAGCGACCTCGCTGACCATCATGGCTTCTGGGAGGGAAGTGACGTAGAGATGACTTCCGCTGAAGAATCATTCCGGTGTCTGTTTGCAGAGGTGCTTCTTCTTCCCGAGGACGCACAGGACTGGTTGATGTCGTTTTGGCAAGTGATGCAGGTGTTCGATGACGTTGCAGATGGAGATGAAGTGCCGCGCAAAGAACTCGACCGGTGTATCTGGAACACGATGGTGGCAATGCCGCTAAACCGGTTCTACTCCATAAACTCGGCGTTGTTGATTCCGGTAATGGTAAACCTGTTCTTGAAATGGCAGGCATCTGATCAAGCCGAGCGAGCCGGAAGAGCAACAGAGATGTCCTACGCTTGGAGAGCAGGGTTCTATGACCTTATTCTGTTCGTGACTCACGTCTGCCATGGCATTGAGTTCGCAACCCAAAACGCCGAGAAAGTAATGAAGTTTTACGGCGAAACATTTGAAGATTACAGAAAGGAGTTTCTATGCCAGACCCAGTGACAGGAACACTTGCATTAGCGGGAGGAGCATCAATTTATTCTGGAAGACGTTCTGCTAAGGCTGCCAGCGAAGCAGCAAAAGCTCAGCAAAAAGGCATTGACCAAGGCATTGAAGAGCAAAGGCGTCAGTTTGATTTTGTTCAAAAAATCCTTGCTCCATACGTCTCGGCTGGACGGCCTGATTTGACGCAGCCGTACATCGCGGCTGGCCCAGGGGCGATTCAGCAGATGCAACGGCTTGTTGGTCTCGGCGGCGAACAAGCACGCCAACAGGCACTCTTCAATGTATATCAGGGGACAGATTACAGGCAGTTATCTGACATCACTGAGCAAAACATTGATGAGTACGAGCGCAATAGAAAGCAGGAACTAGAGCTCTTTAAGAAGTCAGCAGCGTACAAAAAACCAACTCTTGCAGAAGGGCAAAAGGGCAAAACGGCAATCAAACAAGCTCGTGAAGACCTTATTTCCAACTTCCAGCTTGCCACAGATAAGGGCATTCGAGACATCGAAACGCAGGGGTATAATCAACAGCAGGCTCTCCTTAAACCAGTCCTTGAGGACAAGCAGTACGAGCAGATGGGCATGGAGCAACAGCGCCAAGCCATCCAGCAGATTGAGCAGGGGCCACTGTTCCAAGAGCTCGCTCGTCAAGGGGAGGCCGGTTTGCTCGCAACCGCATCTGCCACCGGTCGAAGGGGAGCTGATGACACGCAAAGCGCGATTGCGCGTTTCCGTCCGCAGCTTCTCAACTCGCTCATCGATCAAACGTATGCGCGACTTGGGGGATTGACCAACGTCGGTCAAACAGCAGCGCAAAGCCTGCTCAACATCGGTCAAGCTTCAGCCGCTGGAACCGGGGCTGCGGCAACATCAGCAGGCAATGCAATCGCCGGTCTCTACTCGGATAGAGGCGCTGCTGGAGCGGCTGGAATCATTGGCGCAGCAAACGCTCAAAACCAAGGTCTCATGGGTGCTGTTGGCGCTCTTGGTGATTACGCACAGACATTCGGGGCACAAAACTTCGTTCGTGAAATGAGAGGTATGCCTCAGCAAAAGATGTTCGGATTGTTCTAAAAGCGTATGGCCTCTAAATTTGATTACTCGATAAACATACCGCAACCAACAGGGTTTGGTGCTGGCATGATGCAGAAAATTGGAGCGTTGCAGAACATTGTTGAGGCCCAAGACAGGTCAGCTTTGATGCAGCAACTTGCTCCTTTGCAAGTTCAACAGGCGCAGGCAAACCTTGCTTCTACTCAACAGCAGATGTCTCAGAGCGCGGCTGCGGCGTCCCGAGAAGAAGCAAGGTTTGGAGAGTTCACAAAACAACAGGAGGCAGACAGGAATCTTGCGATTGCAATCTCTGAAGGCAAAAGCCCAGCAGAAATTGCAAAGCTGATGCCATATGCAAGCCCTGGGTTTGTGGCAAAGTTTCCAGAAGTTGCTCAGGCAAACATGGCATCAAGGGTAGGCCCAATCATTCAGCAAGGTGGCCCTAAGTCTCAAGAAGACATTCAGGCAATGAAGGATGCCATGACGACGTCCTTGATGCTTTCTCCTGAACGAGCGCAAATGTTCCAGAGGGCGTTTTCTTCAGCTCCCGATCCAATAAGAGCTGGTTTTGTTCAACAGGTGATGAGCATTGGGTCTGCTGGTCTTAAAGGAGACAACCAGACTGCACTCAAGAAGCTTGAAGACTACGCAACTGCATTGTCTGGAAATCCTCAGACACAAGAGTTAGGCGGTATGCTTCAAGAGAAGCTAAAAGATGCGAAGAATGCTGATAAGCAAGGTCTTCTCGATAAAACATCTTGGTTTCTTGACATCGAATCTTTAGCAAACTCGGTAGACCCACAAGCTGCCAAGCAGTTCCGTGAATTGGCAGATAGTGCGTTCAAGTTTAGTGAGACTGAAACAAAAATTGCTGAAAGAAAGCAGAAGATGGATGGAGGAGTGGACGTTAAAGAGCTTCCAATGGGTCTTCAGAAGTTTATGAAAGAAAGCGATGATAACTCGGCGACATTTGCTGATTTATCTGACAGGGCCAACTCAATCGCAAAATCCCTCGAAAACTTACGCCAAAAACTTGGTGGTGGATTAGGGGCGAGAATCAAGGAGGGCGCAAAGGGCATATTTGGAAATCAAGATGAGGTTTCTGCTGCAATACAAGCAACGCAGGCTTTGTTTAAGCAAGATGCACTTGCAAGATTCAAGGAAGTAACTCGCGGATCGTTTTCGGATCGAGAAACAAGGACAGCACTTGAATCGGTTCCAAGTGTATATGGAAACCCCGACAAGCTCATCGAATACCTAACGGCTCTGTCAAACGGAGCTGCAAGGTCGTCAAAGTTAGAAGAAGCAAGATCGAACTGGATATCAAAGTTCGGAACACTTGGTGCCGCAAAACAGGAAACGTCAATCGGCGACCTGAATGTGAAGAAAGGAGATACCTTCTCTGATTTCAGAAAACGGCTTATTGCTGATTTGGGAACGAGGAAGTTCTACGGTGCAGACTCCATTGATGCGCAGAATGACGCAGAGCGAGCCAGAGCTTCAAGGGAGGTTCAGAAAGGGCCTCCTCCTGATTTTGGAAAGCCTGGCAAAATGCAGGAAATCAACGGGATAAAATTTCAAATTGTTGAATAATGCCAACTTACCGTATCGAGATTAACGGGAACAAGGTTGACGTTCAGGCAAACTCTCCTGAAGAGATTCCAAGCATTTACGAAAAACTTAAGGACGTTGTTCCTCAAAAACAACCAACTCAAGGTGCTGAGTCGCCTTTCGAGCAACCCCCAGGGGAGCTTAAACCGCAGCCGTTCATGGGCAGGCAGGCCCGTGAAGAAGCCAGCCTTAACCGAGGCGTACCACCGGAACTCATCGCTGAACTCAGGCAGGCTCAGACCGGTGAGGCTCCTACTCAGGCTGAGGTCGCCGCATTCAAGGAATCGGCAAAAACAAGGTCAACAAGGGACTACTTCAACCAACTCGTCTCTCAGGGCGCCATCGACCTAAACTCATCCTTCGACCCGCAGCAGTCACCGACGCTTGCCGGCGCGTGGGAGAAGTACAAGCAGGAGATGGAGCCAAGTGTGCTTGGAGCTGCTGCAAGAGGCGCGTCAGAGCAGATTCTTCCCGCAATCGGTGGAGCTTTGGGTGGGTTTGCTGCCGGAACAATGACTGCGAATCCAGTTGTTGGCATTGCTGGTGGAGTGGCTGGCGCAAAGCTCGGTGCAGAGCTTCAACAGTCAA
>Ga0208089_1000373_pt1 | contig 11822 bp, 22 predicted proteins | sample LakMenEpi29Jun12_FD_150744 | JGI IMG/M metagenome (GOLD analysis project Ga0208089, IMG submission 150744) | Freshwater microbial communities from Lake Mendota, WI - 29JUN2012 deep hole epilimnion (SPAdes) | ecosystem: Environmental > Aquatic > Freshwater > Lake > Epilimnion/Euphotic zone ... | reverse complement strand
TGTAGATGCTATCTATCTCAGGGTTATCGGTTCCCGTTGAGGCCTGCTGTTGATTAGGGTCAATCTGTACCTCACGTGGCGTACCGTCCTCACCCAATATGCGCAGGACTCTAGCTCTGTCATACACTTTCGGGATCATGTCCAAAACAATGCGACCGACTTGTCTAATAGAACGGTTCAAGTTGTCTTGATAATGGAAGTTACCAACCTCGGATTGCTTCTGGCGTAGCAACAAAGCGCGTCCCGAGGTTTCGTTAGACTGATCACCTAAGCTGGGCTGATAGATCCCCATTGACTGCATGATGTCATTCTCTGCGAGTTGCAGAGCCTGCATGATGGCTGGGCTGGCCTGCGGAGGCATAGCGCGCTGTGGTGCGCCGACAGGTGTCCCCGCAATGCTTACGGGATCATACTCAAGATAGGCGAGAGACTCTTTATTAGCACGTCCCCAATTAGGATCACTCTCAAACTGTCCAGCAACCCCGACAAACGGGGCTTTGGGCGCTAGGGCTACATTCTCAGCATTGGCTGAAAGATAGTAGTTGTAGAGCCTCTGAGCGTCCTTAGCATTGCGTACAAGGCCGGAGCGGTAACACTTACCTTGCAGCCAGACCTCATGTCCAACAACGGGCACGATAGGAATGTACTTGGTAGGTACCTCAGTCTGTTCCAGCACCTTATCACCGATGCACTTAGCCCACATGCAGCGTTTGACGAATGTGGAGCGTGTCTGGCCTGATTCTGGGTCTTGTATCTCTGCTGGCTCATGATCTAGCCAGTAATATTCGGCAATGCGTACACTGTCCTTTGTGTACCAGCCCTGCATATCACCGTTGCCAGCCGCGTCGAAGTTAGTCTCGTCTACGTCTGGATATAAGCGCCTGAACTCGTCTTTAGGTATTTCCTCGGCTATGATCGCCCAGCAAGCGTCTGAGCCATCAGGTGACTTGCTATGTGGATCGTAATAGACCTTGAACGGATCAGGAATGCGGTCGATATATATTTCTTGATCGAAGCTAGTATCACTAGACCAGTCATTACGTACTCGGATATAACCAAGGCCAGTATCCACCTGCCATTCAACAGCGGTATCGTATGCTATGGCTGCATTACTATTATCCTGTATGTGATGAGCCAGCCCCATCAAGACCTCTGCTGTCTCTTGATCAGCGCCGTTAGAAGCAGGACGAAATCTGATGCTTGGAGTATTCTGCCTGATCCCGTTTACGACACGATCCCTAAACTGTAGCAGTCGATTGACTACTAGCATGGGCCGCTCTTTACCGGGGCGATTACGGTCATATTTCGCATATTCGGGCCACTGGTCGCCTAGACGCGCAAAACGCACGTCATCGAGCCGATCTTGTCTGTTAACAGATTCAAACTCTACCGCTTGCTGAAAGCGTTCGCGTATCTCCCTAAGTAGCTTTTGCTCGGGGTCTTGGTCAGACCCCCCTAAGGAATCCATCACTGCGTCTGTATCTAGGTTCATAAATCTCTCTCGTTAAGACATCCAAGACCCAGCGCCTTGGTCAAGGCTTCGCTTGCGCTGGATATTATCGTTTCGCATTGAGTCTATGGCTGTGGCCAGATATCTGAATGCGTCAGCACCGTGACTATATTCATCATGTAACGGGCCGGTCGGTTGATTAGTTGTAGCATTGATTGAGCGTCTATAACGCTTTAAGCACTCCTGTAATCGTGCTGTTTTCTCTTTGTCCATCCATACACGCGGAAATAGTAACCTACTCAAGCGTATCCCATGCTCTACGTCACCAATCGGAATCACCTCAACAGACCATCCTAGCTGAGTCATAATCTCTGCGGCTGATTTACCTGTGCGATAGTCCTTGCTGACAGCATCATGCGGTAAGTATACCTTACCCCAGTTATAGGGGCGCTGTTTTAGTGTGTTGCTGTACCAATCGAGCGTCTGATGCGTTTCCTCGATATAGTCAATGATGCGGGCCTCTGATCCAGACTTCTGCACCATGATAATAGTCATTGCGTCATTCCATCCCAAGTCAAACACGCAATGAGTCTTCAGGACTGGATCATGTGATACGCGAGTAACTCTATGGTCATCAATCAATGCTTGGTACTCGTCAGCATAGATAGCCCCGTCAACGACTGTCTTGGGCTTACCTTCCCATATCCACGCATAATCAGCCGCATTGTGCTGCTGGCAATGCAGACGCTCCTGTTCAAGCACAGCGGGGAAATAGGGGTTGTCGTTCCAATTTACCTTAACGACCAAGGCATTATCGGGCGCGTTAACTATAAATCTTTGATATGTGTCATCAGTATCTAGTTCTGGGTTAAGAGAAACCCATATCTCAGAGTTTGGTTTGCGGATAGTTGGCAGCAATATATCCCATGATTTCTTTGAAATCACTTGGCTTTCCTCTGCCCATACTATGTCGATGCCCTCAAAAGACTTAATGCTTTCTACGCTTTGCGTGGATAATCCAGCAAAATAAAACTCTGACCCATTAGAGCATTTGATTGCAGTCTCTGTAACTGTAAACAGCGCCCCAAAGCCAAGCGATTGAATTTGGTCAACCAACAGCTGGTGTACTGATTGCCTGATAGATTTTTGAATTTCTCGACAACACAATATGCGAAGCTGACGCTCTGCCGCTTGAATCAACAATGCTCTAGCGAAGCTCCATGATTTTGCCGACCCCCTACCGCCATAAAATACTTTATAGCGATAGGGTTCAAACAATCCCCTCATTTTAGCGGGAAAGTGAGCGTCAGTCTCTGTCATGCAATAGTCTGATATGGATGCAATGCTTTTTTTGCTTGCAAATAAGCCTCATGCGCTTTTTCTGGTGTTTTATGCGTACCAAGCCTTACGCATTTGCCATCGATGGTAATTTGCGCTCTATAATTTGAACCGTGGGCACACACACCTAACAGACCAACTTTATTTGGGGATCGTGCTTTTTTTTCATTTTGCATATTTTGGCTTCTTGTTGCTTCACGCAGATTTTCTATCCTGTTGTCACCTCTGATCCCGTTAATGTGATCAATGTCATGCTTAGGAAATTCGCCATAGTGAAGCATCCAAATTAAACGGTGCGCTGCATATTGCTTGTACTCGACAGTAATTCTTTTGTATCCATTCCACATCACTCTATACGCAGCTTTCCCTGCTGGACTATTGCCTCTTTGCTTTCTGTTGATCAAATCACCAGTTAAAGCGTCGTAATCAAAAAGCTCTTTTAATCTTGCTTGCGTAATCATATCTACCTCCGGTTTAAGGTCGGCTATAAAAATGCGAGACTGACTGTTAACCGATACAGTCGGGATGCCTCCCTGTCTCGCATACATCTATTTTACATCATTGAACTTAACAGTCACAGAATGTTGAACTGGGCCGCCATCTGAGCCAGTTACTTGACTCTTTACCTCAGAAGGTATGACCTTAGAGACAAGCGATAAATAAGCCTTGGGATTATCTATTGCTTGCTTTTCGAGATAAGCTTGACCACCAACAGCATCGAGAGACGCTATCAGCATGTTTCTCACGTCTGCTGTGGTTTTATTCGGTACACCCTTGACTCTGCCTTTGCCAGCATTAGGTGGCCGTCTAACAGCATTTGCTTCTATTTTGCTACCTTCACCCATTGTTCGCGGCCTCCACTTCATCAGCCATTAGCCATAACCTTGTAGCCAACTCATCTTCAGGCCTCTCCTTCCATTTCTCAATTAAGTTCGCTATGAAAGCTCTATGTCTATCTCGTTCTGCTTCTTGCGCGGCCTCCCACGCAGCCAGCAACCCGTTCCGTAAATTGCCCTGTAATAAGTCGCAAATGTTCTCGTCATGCCATTTGTCAAATTCACTCATTATCATCCTCTTTCACTTGATCAGCCATCATCCATAGCTGCAAAGCTAAATTTCGTGCGGATTTAGCGCTCAGTAAATGAGCCACTATTGATGCATCACTAGTCAATTGCAGCATAACACGCTCTTTTGAATTTGCTTCGCCTGGATTATCAATGTGAAATCCCACGCTACATGAAAGTTCACTCATCATCAGACCTCTCTAACCATTGATCGCAACTATGATCCGCTGAAACCTCAATAGGTTCTTGAAAGTGATCCAGTGCGCAGTTTCCTAAACGATACTCAGTCCTAATAATGTCATAAAACTCACAATACTCGCAAGTCTTATGGATCACGTGTCTCTGTTCCACATTGAACCTCTATATACTTTTCCAGCACATGCTGCGCTTTGAGTAGATCATCAATGCCTCCTTTGTGTCGCCAGCGGGTAATGTACTTTACTATTGTACCCTGAAACCAATCCAGCTCATTTGCTGCAATAAAATCCCACACTTGGATTGGGGTTTGGTAATGACTACCAGCAATCTGTTTATCGTTCGCGCTCATTTATCTCCCGTAAGCCCGCATAACCTTTGCAAGTCCCGGCTTACACTCTTTCAGCTCAGGACATATCCCATTTCTGTACACACAAACCGGAACCATGTGATCTGATAAGGCTGGGTCAACCTTCTTCATCGCTTTCTTCAGCTTCATCCACACTGACACGGTTTCAGGAGCAGAAGCATAACACAATCGCTTCAGGCTCATGTTTATCGCTGCCTGAGCGTTGATAAACATTCCATGATTCACGGGTGTATACCGAGTTTCCTCACCATTGCCTCCGCGATCCTTCCTGTTAGATTCTACAAAGTGGCTCACGCCGACATTATGCCTCACCAAGTGTACACTAACCAATGTATAGATGTTCTGCAACTCGATCCAGAATGTTTGCGTCCTTGCGGGTGAATGTTCGCACCTGTATATCTTCTCCAGCGTCATCTCGCTAGGCTTCATACCTGGCTTGCGTGTCATATCACAAGCTCTGCGCATGATCCGCTCATCGACTAGCTTTTCTATATGGATAGTTGTTTTCATTCCTCTTCCTGCGTTACTCATACATAATACTTGACTATATGCCCGCAATCCTTGCAAACCATCCTGTAGTGACTGTAGATGTATGAATCGTAAGTAATCACCTCCTTTTTTGCCATGTTAGCCATCTCCGTCATGGTCAGATGTTTCTCTGGCGGGGGTATGATGATTTGCTCATGTAGCACGTCTGTGCTGTCACATGCGTCGCAGTGGATAATGATTTTCTCATTCATTCTCCCACCTCTATTACGTTGTCTTTCTTAATACATAGCCGTTCACTACGAGAGGTCTTAGCTACCATCGTGGAATACTTACTTGGCACTCCACCTTTTGCTATACACACTTGCGTGAATCTATTCTCATCCTCTAATGTACTTAGAAAGAGCAGTGCCATCAAGAAAACGGCCACCACAATAAAGTTTCCTATTAAACTCATTCTTCCTCCTTCACAAAGATACCATCACTGGTTAAGTATCCCTTTCTATCCTTGATCATCTCATAAGCATCATCTAAACAACTTCGCAGGTCAGTCCCCAATAGATCAGCACCTATTATCAATGTAACAAGGATATCCCCATAGGCATCTCTCGCTTCATCTTGAAACCATTCTCTATCTACACTGCACTTATTTAGCGCAGTAAGTAACTCGCTTACTTCCTCAAGCGTCTTTATAGCCTGAGCCAGCGGGTTACTGTTAGGGATAATCTTTCTCGCCTCTGCCCATCGGAGGACCTTTAATTCTAATGTCTGAAATGATTCGCTCATTGCTCCTGTCCTATTATCTGTTGTTATCGTCATCAGTTGCTTTCATTATCAACAGCATTGCAAACGCAACCAATGCTGCGATAATAGTAAGCGATATGAATAACTGCTCTCCGCTTATTGAGTCTTCCATCGCTCTACCCTTGTCTTATGTCGTCGCACCGACGACCCACGCCATCCACTACCTCGTACCTATTTTCCTCATAGATTGTGTTTAAGAGATCGACGATTTCATCAATCACGCTAGGGTCATGGAACTTATAGGATAGCAAGTCAACATCTGCATACCCGTCGCCCTCCAAATAGTCCCCCATATCGTGACAAAGGCGCAGCATGTCGCCAGTATTTGCCATCATGTAGTTACACAACGCAAACTGTACAGCCGCGTTTTTCGTCAACGGTTCGCGTTTAACGTGGTGATCCAGGTGTACGCTTTCGCGCTTAGTGTCGTTTAGCAGTGAATAGTATATGCCCATTATCTATTTCTCCATTCCTTGATTACACCTATTGTTTGTCTGATCTTCATCAGTGCCATGTCCGGCATCTCATTATCTATTGACTGTGCAATGTGATGCACTTGGTCAATCAAGTAATTACGCTGCTTGGTTATCTTGAGTGTATCAGCAATAGATTCATCGTTATCCCACCACTGATCGAAGTTAGCCATTATTCCTCCCCTGTTGAGTTCTTGATTAAGTGCCGCCCACTGAGTACCAATCAGCGACGGCGTGGTGTTTTCCAGATCAGTGTCGTGTCGGGGCAAGCCCCTAGCTGGTGCGACTTAATCCGGCGGGCCATACAACCCGCGCTGTACTTCAGCGATTGAGACAGCTTGCAGTCCGTCTACGCCTGTCATGCTGACTTCTGTTCCCCTGAGCATGAAGCGGGTAGCTACATATCCCCGTAGCGGGGCCAGATACCGTCTGGCGCGGGGTTAGTTGGTCCCCGGTAGATTTTTGATCGACTCCCACCCAAGGATGAAAAGTAGATTCCGAGGACCATTATATGGCGGGTGACAGTACGGCTCGTTTTGTTAAACCCTATGGATTTAAGACCGCCTGTCACCCATAAACTCTGGTTGTCGTTTTACCCCTGCAACCACAGGATTTACTGCGCTTACTGCACAGGTTATGCAGTAGGACGGAACGTATTGTACCACAGTCACACCGGACTACAACAGCCCTTGCTTGAACCGGCCTACCTTTCTTGATGTAGTCCACAGGCTCAGACTCTCCGATCACGGTCCAATGTGTATACACCTTACCCTCCACTTCTAGCCGCTTACCCATGCAACCTCCGCTCCCTGTCCTTGGGATGATGGGAGGGTAAAGGACACCACCACACCCACTGGCTATCTGGGTACCAGACTCCGATAGTAGCAGCACCTAGATCAGTCTTCCATAGGCACTTAGCATTCTTAGGGTAAGGGCCGTCCTCTACGTGTCTCCAGTAGGGCTTATACTCTGATACGTGCGTCATTTCATCTTGCATACTGTCACTATCACTCCACCGTTTTTTATAGGTTCACCGTAAGCAGCAGCAATCCGCTTAACCTGCTTGTCATCCTCAATACAGGTTCCTTGTATAGCGTCTAGCAACACCTTAAGACAGTTGTCCAGGTCAATGCAGACTTTGCTAGCTATCCCGGCTGCTGTTAGCTTTGGAAGAAGCTGTATTGTAACTTCAACATCGCCAGCATACAACTCGTTACAGGTGATCTCGTTGTACAGGTCCTGTTGCTTGCTGGCCTCCTTGACGATCCTCTTGAATGCCGTTGCTTCCTTACTTGGGACAGTTCTGCCTCTGAAGGTGCGCCAATAGCGATTGGTAGAGGGTGGGTAAGGGAGGTGTAGTTGGACTAGCTGCATAGGGAATTGACAGGTTGTGATATGTGTGGTTAGAATAGCACACGGCTGAGGACTGACCCCTCAGCCAACATAGGCATACGGCGTAACGCTCGCACGCAGTCGGGAAACCTCTCTCCCGATCAAGAGGATCAGGATAGCTCTTTAATCGGCCTTAGCGCCATCATCCTGTACCCTGTAGCCCGTGAAGCTACGAACTCCCTCCTTAACAAGGACAGGCGCGTAGTTGACGACGCGATAATATACGCAGGCCGTATATTGCTTTTGTGTGAAAAACCGTTTCGGATCACACGAAAGCTAGTCTGTCATTTCATTTGAAATGAATCGTTTTGTTGGGGCCCGTGGACCTGCCGGGTAACCATCACTGTGCGTTAACATGTGAATCACAAGGGGCTGCTCTCTATATCCTTCTGTACAAGCGAAAGAGCAAGCGCTAAACAATCTCTAAGTGTTCGATCCGGGGATCACTCCCCGGATCGAACTATGTTATAATGAATGCGTGCGACAGAGGGTTCGAAACCTCGTTAGTCTGGTTCACTAACAGTCGCACTTCCTCTATGAACCGCCAATAACCAAGGAGATCACGTATGCTTACACAAGCTCAGCTCAAAGAATTACTGCACTACGATACTGAAACCGGCCTGTTTACATGGTTGACTTCTAAACGTAACAGCGTAAAAGCAGGAAGCATTGCTGGATGCAAAAAGGAAAATGGATATATACTGATTAAGATACACAATAAACGATATAAAGCACACAGATTGGCGTTTCTGTATGTTTATGGTCGCTTTCCAGAAAAACAGATTGACCATATCAATAGAATTAGATCAGATAATAGGATATGTAACTTACGCGAAGCTACCAATCAGCAAAACTTATGGAATCAAAGTATACGAAAAGATAATACCTCTGGTTATATTGGCGTCTCAATGTTTCGCAAAAAATATGTTGCGCAAATCACAGTTGACAGCAAGTTGATTCATATAGGAACATTTGCTACAGCCGAGAAAGCTGGACAAGCATATCTAGCCGCTAAGTCTGTATATCACGTTATTTAAGACAATAAAAAAGCTGAGGGGTAAATGGTTACCCCTCAGCTTTTATGTATCTACTGTTTACGCAATCACACAAGTATTACTAGGCCGACCCCAGCGATTAAAGCCCATATGCATTACGTGAAGGTCAAAGAATAGAGCATCACCTTTGCTGCCTAGCGCTCTCTGTTTCATTATCTCAGCCTTGCGAACGCCCTCATCGTCAGTAACCTCAATCTCAGTGTCTACGAATGCACGTATGCCTGACCACCCTCTAGCACCAGACGCTTGCATTTTTCCAGAGTGGTGAATCATCATGACACTGCTAACAGTGCTGTTCATGAGATAATCAATACGGTTCATCACTGGCCCCATGTCTTGACCCGCATTCTCGTTCGCACCGGAGCTGATCCGAGCGAGTGTGTCTCCGATGATTAGTGCTGCTTTGCAGCCCCTCATGTCCTCCGCTTTCTTGATAGCTGCTATCACTCGTTCCACGTCGCGGTCATCAGTGAAAAAGTTAACCGGCTTCTGAATAAGCAGCATATTGTCCAGAATGCAGTTGTGATACTTCATGTACGCTTGCAAGCGCGTTCTGACGGTCTCAGGGCTTTCAGTCGCCATATAGACAACCATGCCTTGCTGCGTGCGTTTCCCCAAAAAATCTGTGCCACGACTGACAGCAGCCGCCATGTTCAGCGCAAAGAATGTCTTACCTGAGTTTGAGTTTCCATATAGAATGCTTGTGTTTCTAGCAATCAGCACGTCCTCAACCAGTTCATCGGGTGGGCTAAAGTCTGTTGAAATCTCATTCGCAAAGACAGCGCCGATAGAGTCAAATAAATCCTCGTCCTCTCTCACGGGTGCAGGAGCAAATGGATCAAAGGTCACATATTTCTGCGCAGCGCTACGCACTAACGCAGGAATCTGTTTATAGCGATCTTTCCAGCGCTGGTCATGCTCTGCATCGCTGGCTTGCATTAAGGCCTTGAGATGATTCACAACAGCACCGTTGTGTGCTCCTGAAGCGCATAGAGACGCGGCGAGGTCTCTTAGACTATCATGGTACGTATCACCCTTAAGAATGCGCTTAACGAGCTCTGCATGTCGCTCATGTGGCTGTCTATCTACAATCTCCCCTGTTGCGGTATCTACATGGCTACTAGACCTAATGTAGTGAGCAAGGCTCTCGAAGTGCTGGAGCGGACACAATGGGGCTGTGCGCACTATATTGTCAGTGATGGTCAAGTAACGCTGGCTACTGTATAGCTCTATGGACAGTCCGTCATAGCTTCCCTTGACTCCTTGAAGCAATGGGGTAGCGTATCCAAAGGCTCTTAGGCCTTTCCCTGACGGACTGATGCTGACATAGCTCGCACCCAGATGGTCCAGCAAGTGCATGGCAGCAGGGTCGATCACGTCATCAGTGATGCAATGGTCAATGTCTATCCCACACAACCCATCACCATTAAGCACAAAGCCTATCCCTAGCGCCTGCTCGCACTCCTCATAAGCGGTTGTCGCTTGGTCAAAGCTGGCCCATGTGTCCGGGTTAGTGCTGCTTGCACGACTGTTTATGTACTTAGCGTCGTAAGGGATTTTCCCCTCTCGCCACACTACCCACCTGTCTAAGTCCTTGAGTTCATTAGGAATGTTATCGTAGTTCATGCTCTATCCTCTGAAGAAAAAACGGGTGCAAGTCTACTACACTTTGTAGCTGACCAAGCAAGAGAAATTATTTTCACTTTTTTTGCTTCAGGGGGGTTGACGTGCTTGCTGAGGCGCGTACAATACCCACCAAGCCAGATACATGGCGAACCACACAGAGGATAGGAAAATGAACTTCAAAACCGACACACTGTTTCTTGAGCTAGTAGCAGCACATAAAGCAGGGCTTAAAATTGCACGTAAACCGGGGAACCGCTCTGCTTACGCGGCTCTGATTCAAAAGCAAATGAATTTACAAGAAAAGTTGATGATGCAGTATGATGTTTCTTTCATACAATTAAACGGCGCAATGATCAGCGCATGATTGACGACTTTGATCAACCAAACACAGCTCCGGGCCAATGCCCGGACTGTGGACAGAAGGCGGATATATGGATTGCGACCAGTCAACAGTACGAATGTCGGTTATGTGACTGGAAAGGTAGAAACCCAAATAGAGAGATAAACAATGATACAAATAAACAACACTAAGCACCTGCAAACTAACGGCGTTAAGGTCCTTGTTTACGGACAAGCGGGCGCCGGGAAAACTACGCTTATAAGCACGGCTCCAGCACCTATCGTATTAAGCGCGGAGGCTGGGTTGCTTTCACTGAGGGATTACGATATTCCTTACATCGAAATCCGCAACATGGATGATCTGGCTGAAGCCTACCATTGGGCGGCTGAATCTGAGGAAGCTAGCCAATATCAGACCGTGTGTCTTGACAGCATCAGCGAGATTGCAGAAGTAGTGCTGACTGCTGAAAAGAAGAAGAATAAGGACCCCCGCGCAGCATACGGGGTTATGCAAGACACGATACAGGACTACGTGCGCAAGTTTAGAGACTTGTCCGGTATGCACGTATACTTTAGCGCAAAGCTAGAAAAGGTACAGGATGAAATGGGGCGTATACTGTACGGTCCATCTATGCCGGGGAATAAAATCGGCCAGCTACTTCCGTACTACTTTGATGAGGTCTTAGCTCTACGTGTAGAGCATAACGACAACAATCAGACCGTGCGCATGTTACAATGCGAAGGTGACGGCACGTGGCTAGCAAAGGACCGTAGCGGTAAGCTGGACAAATGGATGGAGCCTGACCTATCAGGTATTATGCAGAGGATCATAGCATGAAAGTTAACGCTGAAGATGTGTTTTTTGTTACGGAAGAAGGAAAACAAACCACACTGGTTGATTTCATGCAAAGCGTACTGGCAACCATGCAGATGCTAAAAATAGAAAGTGTAGACGCAAGCAATATCTTGCTTGTTGATGACAATGGAGACACTCTGTCTTTAGAAGATTCTATGTGGGGCTGCATTAACGCCATAGAGGACTTGAACGACAGGTTATTAGACTTGGAAACAAGAAAGATTAGCAAACCACACTAAGGAGCAATAAACATGGCAAATTTAGGTTTTTCCGTTAGCCCAGAAGACGCTGTAGAGCATACATACGACGATAGCCCCGTACCTGCTGGCTGGTATGATGCGGTGATTAAGAAGGCAGAAATCCTACCCACCAAG
>Ga0208089_1000363_pt1 | contig 11927 bp, 11 predicted proteins | sample LakMenEpi29Jun12_FD_150744 | JGI IMG/M metagenome (GOLD analysis project Ga0208089, IMG submission 150744) | Freshwater microbial communities from Lake Mendota, WI - 29JUN2012 deep hole epilimnion (SPAdes) | ecosystem: Environmental > Aquatic > Freshwater > Lake > Epilimnion/Euphotic zone ... | reverse complement strand
CAATTAACCGAATCGCACTTAAATCGCGATCTTTTTTCGATTTAATATCGAGCGCGTCATGGTAAAACGCAGATAATGCGCCAACAACCCCGACCATAATCGCCATAGGATGCGCATCACGACGAAACCCTTTGAAAAAGTTGGTCAACTGATCATGCACCATGGTGTGCATGGTAATATTGTGTTCGAAGGCTTTCAGGCTTTCAGGGGTGGGCAACTCACCATGCAAAAGTAAATGGCAAACTTCTAAGAATGTACAACGCTCCGCAAGTTCTTCAATTAAATAGCCGCGATAAAGTAGTATGCCTTCTTCACCGTCGATGTAGGTAATCGTAGATGTGCAGCTAGCTGTTGACGTAAATCCAGGGTCGTAAGTAAATAAACCTGTTTGTTTATACAAGGCTTGAACATCGATAACATCCGGCCCGATAGTTCCTTGCAAAACAGGTAATTCACAAATGGCTTGTGAATTCTCATTTGTTAAAGTAAGTGTGCGATTTTCGGTCATGATTTTTTCTCGATTTAGTGTCAATACGCTCGATAAGGAATGCCAAATAAAGTTTAGCGGTTTGCACCTGCAACAGCTTCTTGAGCGAGTTGCGTGACTTTATCCCATTGTTTATTTTTGACAACATCAGCAGGTGCAAGCCAAGAGCCACCTACGCATGCCACGTTGCTAAGTTTTAGATAATCATTGTAGTTAGCGAGTGAAATACCGCCTGTTGGACAGAACGTCACATGAGGAATGGGACCGGCAATAGCTTTTAACATTGGAATGCCACCTGCATTTTCAGCAGGGAAGAATTTGAAATGATCCAGGCCGTATTCCATGCCAAGCATGAGCTCAGATAAACTTGAAATGCCGGGAATAAGGGCGATTGTGCTGTGCTGTGCTGCGGATAATAATCGTGGAGTTAAGCCTGGACTAATGGCAAATACCGCGCCCGCTTCTTCTGCAGCGTCTAATTGCTGTGGTGTTAAAATGGTGCCTGCGCCGACGATAGCGCCACTCACTTCATTAGTGATTCGGCGAATCGATTCAAGAGCGGCTTCAGTACGTAAAGTGATTTCAAGAACACGGATACCACCAGCTACTAACGCTTTTGCTAAAGGCACCGCATTTTCCACATCTTCAATAACCATCACTGGCATGACAGGACTTGCATTGAGTACATTTTTAGGCTGAATTTTCCACTGTGCTTTATACATTAAGTTAACTCCGTTTTGATTTGTGATGATATTTGTGAAGATAAAAGAATAAGTTATCGACATATATGATGCTATTATCGCAGAATTCGACGATTATTGCAGTCACAATACAACAAAAACGCCCTCAAATCGTAAAATTACTTCAAATGAGATTGAATTTTAAGCAAATTCGTTTAGTCTGGGCTTTCTGAGTTAAAATCAGCAGTAATTTTTCTTTATATTATTTTCATAAAAAACCGTATTCAACTATGACAACGCTGCCTCAAAAAAATACGCCACCACGCTGGTTACTTGCAGAATTAACCTATGCCTGCCCACTGCAATGCCCTTATTGTTCAAATCCGCTTGATTACACGAAATATAAAAGCGAATTAAGCACCGATGATTGGAAACGTGTTCTCACGCAAGCGCGAAAAATGGGCGCGGTTCAACTGGGTTTCTCAGGTGGCGAGCCACTCACGCGCCCAGATTTAGTGGAGCTAGTTGCGCACGCGCGTGAACTGGGTTATTACACGAATTTAATTACTTCGGGTTATGGTTTATCCGAAGAAAAAATTATTGAGCTTAAAACGGCTGGACTCGATCACATTCAAGTCAGTATTCAAGCCAGCTCACAAGAATTAAACGATCATATTGCCGGTACCGCCTCGTTTGAACACAAACAAAAAGTCGCGCAATTGGTCAAGAAACACGGCTATCCAATGGTGCTCTGCGTGGTGATACACAGAGAAAATATTCATCAAATGCCTGAAATTTTGGCGATGGCGCAAACGCTAGGGGCGGATTATTTAGAGCTTGCGAATACACAATATTATGGCTGGGCGCATAGAAATCGAGATTTATTGTTGCCCACAAAAGAGCAATTCGAAAAAGCAGAAGCGATTGCCCAAGCCTTCAAAGAAGAAGTCGCGGGGAAAATGAAAATTTATTACGTCGTTCCCGATTTTTACGAAGATCGCCCAAAAGCCTGTATGAATGGTTGGGCGACAACGTTTTTAACGATTGCTCCCGATGGCGCTGCGTTGCCGTGTCATTCTGCACGGGATTTGCCAAATTTCGATTGTCCGAATGTGAATGAGTTTAGCGTTTCAGAGATTTGGCACGAATCAAAAGCGTTTAATTTCTTCCGTGGTTTTGAATGGATGCAAGAGCCTTGTCGCAGTTGTGATGAAAAAGAAAAAGATTTTGGCGGATGTCGTTGCCAAGCGTATTTATTGACGGGGGACGCCAGCGCAACCGATCCCGTCTGCAGTAAATCACCCAAGCATGGCGTCATTGATGAATTGATTGAAACCGCGCGAGTATCTGCTTTATCGGGAAATGAAAAGCCGTTAGTGTTTCGCAATAGTAAAAATTCACTGAAATAAAGGCCATGAAAAATACACGTTTTCTTTTTGGGATACTGATTTCTCTTAGTGTGAGTGCCCATGCGGCAGTAGTGATTACTCCAACATTGAAAACAAGTAGCGTAGCGACAACCACATTCAAATTATCCACCACCCTCATTGCGCCTTTAGTGAAAGGGAATAGCGTCAAATTAGATTATGGTAAAGGACTTAAAGCCATGACGTGTGTTGCGCTCAATTGCACGCTCTCTTCAAATATAGTGCCTTTAGGCGAATCTGTTGATTATAAGATTGGCATTTATAATTCAAAAAAAGCATTGCAAGGTGGCGTGCAAACGGGGAAATATAGTGTTTCAGGTATGACCACTACTTATGATACCGTCGAGAATACGCCCGTTTCTCATGTTGGTATTGCAAGCACGATGGTTAAATTTATCGCTAATTTAAGTGCGCCACTCATTAAAAATTACAGCGTAAAAGTGGATTACGGCAAAGGCTTGAAGGCGATGACATGTTCGGGTAAAACCTGTGTTCTGTCGTCCAATACGTTGCCTGATGGCGTGTCTGCGACTTATAAAATCGGCATGTATAAGGGCAGTATGCTGCAAGATGAAACGATAAACGGCTCTTATTCGCTCGCCTCACCACCACCGCCAATCACCCAAGCTACGTATACTAAAATATCAAATTCGGGTACTGCATTAGAGGATACCGCTACGCAAGGCACGGGTGACACAGATTGGGCATGCACAAAAGACAATAAAACCGGCTTAATATGGGAAGTGAAAACTACGGATAGGGGATTGCATGACGCTAGTTCCATTTATTCATGGTATGAACCCAACGCTGCGCAAAATAGTGGCAATGCAGGTAAACAAAATGGCGGTTATTGTCGTGAAAGTCGTTGCGATACGTATGCGTATAAAAATGCCGTTAACGCCAAGAAATTATGTGGCGCAGAAAACTGGCGTTTGCCCACACGCAATGAATTGATGAGTTTGGTTTATTGCTCGGACAATAAATATACCGTCCTAGGTAATAAATTGACGGGGCATATTTGTACTAATTTTGACTCAGTAGACGCCCCTACAATAAACGCCACTTATTTTCCAAATATACCAAAAGATTATCTGGTTTGGACTTCCACGCAAGATACAAAAAGCAATTCTTATGCATTAATAGTTCATTTTAGTGTTGGCTATGTGGATGATTACGGAAAATTTTTTAGTAATCGTGTGTTTTTGGTGCATCGGTGAGGTTCTCTTGTGTGTGCATCCAATCTGATAATCATTTAGACCATGACTAATAGGGATTATTTTTATGTACACAACAAATCTTCGTAAAGTGGGTGGTTCTGTCATGCTTGTTGTACCACCAGCATTATTAGATATGCTAAACCTTAAATCGGGTTCAGCCGTTGGTATGGCTATAGAAAAAGGACGATTATTCATTGAGCCACAACACCGTCCGCGCTTCACCTTAGAGGAGTTGTTAGCGCAATGTGATGCCACGCTTGATCTAGCACCAGAAGAAAGTGAATGGCTGGAGGCTAAACCTGTTGGTGGTGAGTTGTTGTAATGGAGCGCGGCGATATTTATCTTGTTTCACTTGACCCAACATCGGGCAGTGAACAACAGGGAAAACGTCCTGTTTTAGTCGTATCACCTTCTGCTAAACGTACCTTATTGCCACCAATAATTAAAAACCGTAAATTTATCAACTTGATCGGCAGAGGCGAAAAACGTTTTCAACTCGATGAATGACCTAAAATTATTTGATTTTATTGTACTGTACCAATGTTGCAGTGCTGTTTTTACTTCTGGGTATAATTCAGCAAAATCAGCTTAGTTTAATTGTTGCCGTAATTTACTGCATAATTCTTAATATATAATCGTTATTTCAATTGCGCTTATGGCAGAAAATGCCCATAATTTTGTCTGTCTGTCTGTCTGTCTGTCTGTCTGTCTGTCTGTCTGTCTGTCTGTCTGTCTGTCTTTATATTTAATAACCATATTTTTTAAAAACTTATATTTAGTATTGATTTATATGCTGATTTAGTTTTAGATATACGCTGTTTTTTTTATTATTCTTCTACTCAAACCTATTATCTAATACAAAGGCCGAATGATTAATTTTGATAATAACAACGAATATGTCTTAACTCAGCAAGACATTATTGTGACTAAAACTGATTTAAAAGGTTTTATTACCTATGTAAATGACGATTTGTTGCGAATTACCGGTTTCAGCGAACAAGAATTAATTGGTGAAAGGCATAATATTTTCAGACATGCCGATATGCCAGCTGAAGTATTTAAGGATTTGTGGCGTACGATTTTAAGTGAATGTACATGGCGTGGGGTAGTTAAGAACAAAACAAAAGAGGGTGGATTTTATTGGGTACACGCTGATGTTACACCACTTTATCAAAATAAGGTCTTAGTGGGCTTTATGTCTGTTCGAATCAAACCAACAGAAGAAGAAATTAATAAAGCCAAAATAATTTATATGCAAATGAACGCCGGTATTTTTAAAAGCAAATTGCTTTTTGGCGACATAGTGCAAAATGTTGCTTGGACTGAATTGCGTCGTAAGTTTGATGATGTAAAAATTTCAACTAAATTTAGTAGTTTAGTTGCGATAGGCATATTTTCAATTATGTTGCTTGCTGCTTTAGATCATAGTGCGTTAAACAACGTAAAAGCTACGCTTGAAGAAGTTCAAACTAATTCACATGAGATAAATTTGGAATATGAAGCAAAAATAAAATCGCTTGAATATAAACTTGCTGTTTATGAACCAAAAAACACACTTGATATAGCTAATTTACATAAACGCACGTTATCAAACGAACAATTTCATCAAATTAAAACCCGTTCAAATCAAGTGCTAAGTGATTTGCAAAATAGGAATATGTTCATTGTATTAGTTGTGCTAGTTGTTTTGGTTTTACTGTATGAGTTGATTATTCGTAGCATTGTCAATCCTTTAAAGGAAGCGCAAGAAGGCTTGCGAGAACTCTCAAATGGCGTATATCACTTTCCGATTAATTATCGATCAAAAAATGAATTGGGCAAAATGATGGAGGCGCTGCGAACGACAGCTGTCCGTTTGGGATTTGAGGTGGCAAATGATAAGAAAATTAATGCTGAAATAATCAAAGTACATGAAAAAAATCACGCTTTGAATGCTCAAATTAATCAACTACAACGCATAGAAAGCATTGGCCGTATGACAGCCGGTTTAGCCCATAATTTCAATAATATATTAGGAGCTATTATTGGATATAACCAGCTGAATTTATTTACGGCTGAAGATTGTAAAGAGGAAAGTATCAAGCAAGAAATAGTAGAAAACGCAGAACAAATTCAAACAGCGAGTAAGCGTGCAGTTGAATTGGTAAAGCATATGATGAGTTATTCAAATCAAAATTCAGAAAATTATTTTGAATTGGATGTTAAGCCTGCTTCAGAGGTGATTAATGAAGTACTGGAGCTTATGCGACCGAGTTTGACAAATTTATTTCAAATTCATACTGATATAGATAACGAACTTGTAATTGAAATTGCATCAAATAAATTGCATCAAATTTTAATCAACTTGATTATGAATGCACGGGATGCGATTGAAGGGCGTGGACTTATCAATGTGACGTTAAAGAAAATATCAGTAGATAACTTGTTATGTAACGCGTGTTTAGAAAAATTGAATGGCGAGTTTATTGAATTATGTGTTTCAGATAATGGTACAGGTATAGAACAAAATGTTATGACACATATATTTGATCCATTCTTTACAACTAAACCGGTAGGTGAGGGAACTGGACTTGGTTTGTCAACTGTTAGTGGCATGGTGCATGAAGCACATGGACACATTATTGTCGAATCTAAAACAGAAGAACCTAATAAAGGGACAAACTTTAGATTAATTTTCTCAATAAAATAGTAACTTTTAAAATAAAAACCATAGGTGTATATGATGAGATATTCTATTTCAAATCAGAGTATAAATGTCTTAGTGCTTGATAAAAGCACTGATGTTTCACATATGCTTAAAAAAGCATTATTTTTTGCAGGACATTCGGCAACAGTTTTTAATGACCCAGAAAAAGCATTAGAGCATTTAAGTCACCATAAAAATTATGGAGCGGTGATTACGGATTGTTTTTTTGATGTTGATAACTTTAAAAATAATAATGAATTAAAAGGGCCTATTTTATTGGATACATTATTAACAATTACGAAATTTCCGGTGTTAGTGTGGAGTGAATATGTTGATAAATTTATATCATATGTTCAATATAAAGATCGGATTACAGTACTCAGAAAACCAGAAGAAAATTTACCTCATATATTTAAGTGGCTCGCTAATATCAAAAAAGAAGAAAATTATCAAAATGATACTTTCCCTATCTTTCAGCTCATCTATACAAGCAGGGTAATTGATGCTTTTACAGAAAATGATTTAATGGATATTTTAAATACAGCTCGTCAATTCAATCAAACTGCAAATATTTGTGGTGCGTTGATTTATCATAGTGGTCATTTTTTGCAAGTGTTAGAAGGTGAAAAAAGTGTAGTAGAGGCTTTATATTACGAACATATTGCAAAAGATAAACGACATAATGATTTAAATGTATTATCACAAGGAGAAACGGATAAACGTGTATTTAGTAACTGGGATATGGGTTTTTTTGGTAGCAATTATAATGAAGATTACACGCTACTTGGTTTAACTGATTTTGATCAACACCCAGCAGGTCAATTCTTTAAAGAAAAGCTAACACAACCACAAAAAGAGTTATTGGGTATTCACTAATCACTTTCTTTTATATGCAAAATAAAAACGCCAAAATTGGCTTTAAAAATAATTAAAAAAATTTAGTCAATATAGCCTAAATAACTAATTTATCTGTATTTGACTTATTTTTACAGATAACTAACTATTTTCTGTTTATTGCTATCTACACAATATTTTCGGATTTCTGTTTATTGCTATCTACACAATATTTTCGGAAAATTTTAGAGAAATTAACTATGTCAACGCTAACTAAATTTCAAGTTTTTAAAAACGATCTTGTAGTAGAGGATCCAAGTGACAAGCCATTACATGAGCGTCTAGCTATAAGTAAAACTAATTTAGACGGCATCATTACTTATGTAAACGACACATTCTGTAAAGAATGTGGTTATAGCGCTGATGAACTCATCGGTCAAACTCATAAAAAACTGTCATCTTATGTGCATCCAAAATCTTTTTTTGATGGCATGTGGCAATGTGTCAAATCAGGTCAAGTCTGGCAGGGAGAGATTTGTAATCGCCACAAAAATGGAAAATTATATTGGAGCAATGTTTCCTATTATCCTATTTTTGATACTGAAGGTGTCGTAAATGGGAATATTGCCATTCGATTCAAGGTGACAAAAGAGCAACAAATTATATTAACCCAGAAATTAAAAGCTCAGCAGTATGATTCAATAATATCAGGCGTTGCGGGTTTTTGGCATTTGGATGAAATAGGGCGGTTTATTGATATTAACGATCAATATTGTTTTGCTTCAGGTTATACGAGAGAAGATTTGATTCATGCAACAGTTTTAGATTTGGAAGCGTTTGGCTTTGAAGGTGAATTTATGGAAGTTTTTAATTCACTTCAGATAGAACAACCGCAGTATTTTGAAACTAAGCATAAGCGTCAAGATGGCTCTACATGGGACGTGCGAATTATGCTCATTCGCCAATTAAATCAGAGTGTTCACGCATTTACATGGGATGTTTCGGCAAGAAAGCAGGAAGAACATGAAAAAAAGCTTTTATTGAAGGAATTATGTTATTTGCAGAAAATGGAGAGCTTAGGGCGTTTAACATCAGGTATAGCAAATGATTTTAATAATTTGTTAATGGCTATTTCAGGTTGTAACGAATTAAATAAATATTCTGCTGATGATGTGCTTGATAAAAATATAAGTCGCGAAACGATTCGTGCTCAATTTTTAGAGAATTCTAAACAAATTGATATGACTATAACGCGAACAAAAGACTTAATTGATAAATTGCTGGTTTATTGTCAAAGAGAGCCTGTTGAAAGCGAAGATCCTGTTTTAAACATCAATCAATCTCTTGAATCAGTTATCGAGTTTCTTCGTAAGAGTTTTCCATCCACGATTACTTTTGAACTGAATTTATTAGCGACAAATTTATTAAATGCCACATTAAATATCGATAATACCGAACTTCATCAAATTATGATGAATATATGCCTTAATTCACGAGATGCATTTAAGTTGAAACCAGGAAAAATATCAATCAAAACAGATCTAATTGAAAGACTGGATAGCATTACTTGTCAAAAGTGTCCTTTAGTGACTGATATTGAACTAGTTGAATTTCACTGTAATAGCTGTAAAAAGTCATTAAATACAACAGACATGTCGGGAAAATTTATTGAAATTAAGGTTAGTGATAATGGGTGTGGAATTGATTCACACATATTACCTCGTATATTTGATCCTTTTTTCACCACAAAATCAGTTGGTGAAGGCACAGGACTGGGATTGTCAACAGTTTGCGGCATGGTCGATAGAGCATCAGGTCATATTATCGTCTCTTCGCAACTTGGAAAAGGGACTGAGGTTAAGTTGTTTTTTCCAATTTAGGTTATTTTCACACATTTAAACACAAAATATTTAGATAAATTATGGCAAAAATACTACTGATTGATGATGAAGAGCAAATGCGTTTTGTATTAACAAGGATGTTAAAGCGTGATGGACATGAAGTATTTGTAGAGCAAGATGGCGTAGAAGGCGTGCAAAGTTTTTATCAAGTTAATCCGGATTTGGTTATTACTGATATTATTATGCCAAATAAGGATGGTTTTGCGGTGATTGCGGAAATACTGGCAACACATCCAACGCAGCCAATTATTGCCATGTCGGGTGGTCGACGAATCTTTGCTGCAGATTTAGAATCTCTTGGAATAATAGGAGTGAAAGGCTTGCTGCAAAAACCTTTTACTCATCAAGAATTGCAGGACATGATTCAATTAGCATTAAGTTAATACAGGCGTATATTACTCTTTGAATTTTATCGTTTAAAAACTCTGCAGGTTATGTAAAGTATTTTTTTTAGCTAATATTGCTTAGTAGCATTAGCTCGCTAATTTAAGGCACTACATTTATTTATTTCTATGTTAGTGGTGTGTAATTTTAACGTTAGGCTATCAAAATTACGATAATATATATGTGTTTTATTAAAAACCCATTAAAATCTTAAAACCTTTGTATTTCAATACTAAAAATAATAATATGTTTTTGCGCATCCTACTACTAATGTCATTAAGTTTAATTACTAATTTTTCCTTTGCACAAGCAAGTGATAATTTGGATGTGGCAAAAATAAATCAATCATCCATTTCGCTTACTTCTTATTTTGGAATTTTTGAAGATACGAACCAAATGTTGACGCTTGAAGATGTCCAAAGAATAAGCGCACAATTCAAAACAGATTTACCAGAAAAAGCATCGATAAATTTAAGCTATTCAAAGTCTGCTTATTGGCTGCGTTTAGTTTTAGATAATAGTAGTGATAATGCGATCGAAAAAGTCCTGAGCATTAATCATCCGCTTCTGGCAACAATTGATTTTTATTGGCAAATCGGAAATCAAAATCATCAAACCATAAATACTGGTTATGCTAGACCGCTTGAGAATCGCGCCTATAAAAGTCGTATTTTTGCTTTCCCACTAAAAATTCAAGCACATAGTCAAAGTGTCATTTATTTGAAAATTGCATCACCTAACGCAATTGTTATTCCGGCATATTTATGGGAACCCATTGCGTTTTATCAAAATGAACGTGATGATTATTCTTTTCAATTTACCTACTTAGGAATTGTCATCGCTATGGCAATGTTTTGTTTTGCGTTAGCGTTCACCTTAAGAGAGTTTGATTACTTTCTTTATGTGGGCATGGTTGTACTAGTTGCCATATCGATTATTGCTTTCCGTGGTTTGGGAGCGGAGTATGTTTGGCAAAATACACCGTGGTTGACTCAAACCGGTTCATTATTATTTGGAACGCTCACTTTAGGCGTAGAACTACTGTTTATTCGCCGCATATTGCAAACCCCTATATTAATACCAAAATTAGATCTTATTGTAAAAATACTTATTGGTTTACATTTTTTGATTGCATTGTTGCTTTTATGGACATTCGTCATTGCAAAATATGTAGTGATTACTTTAGCAATTACCTCGACTTTTGTTTTAATTATAATTACGTTAGGAGTATTGAAGAAAAATCGTAACGCTTATTTTTTATGTGCTGGTTTTTCGATATTAGCTATCAGCATTATTATTAATCTTTTACATGTTTTCGATGTTATACCTACTAGTTTTTATACCGTCAATAGCATTCAAATTGGCTCAGCATTGGAATTATTAATCTTTACACTGCTGTTAACTGACCGCTATCAAAGTATTCAACTAGACAAACAACGTAAAGAGGTTGAGTTGGTAAATGAAAAGTATGAACGTCATGAAATTGAATTATTAAAGCAAATCTATTTTGAACATCATTATGCACTGGATAAAGCAGCTATTTTTGTAGAAACGGATGCACAGGGTGTTATTACGTTCGTGAATGAACATTTTTGCCGTATTTCTGGTTATAGCAAAGAAGAATTAATTGGAGCGACGCACAGTTTATTAAAGTCAGATGTTCACCCAGCTGAATTTTATGGAAATCTTTGGAAAACCATTAGAAGCGGAAATGTCTGGTGTGAAGAATTGTGTAATAAACATAAAGATGGCACGCTATATTGGGTGAATACAGTTATTGTGCCTATTGTAGATGAGGGTGAGTATAAGCCAAAAAAATTTATCAGTATTCGGTTTGATATTACCGATCGTAAAGAGTCTGAGCAACGTCAACTTTCACTTACTAATCAAGTTAATCAAATGCAAAAAGTGGAAAGCCTTAGTCGCTTAACGTCAGGCATAGCTCACGATTTTAATAATATATTGAGTGCAATTATTGGCTACAACCACTTAAATACCTTTGCTGGCGAAGATTGCACCGATGAAAAATTAAAAGAAGAAATATTATTTAATACGCAACAAGTAAATATGGCGAGCGAACGTGCTGTTAATTTGATCAAAAAAATGATGGCTTATTCTCGTCAAAATACAACAAATAAAGAAATTGAAGTTAAGCCCACACATGAAGTAATTAATGAGGTTTTAGTTTTAATGCGACCAGCATTAACCAGTATTTTTCAACTTAACGCTGAATTAGATAACGATTTAACCATTCAAATTGATTCAACTGAACTGCATCAGATTTTAACCAATTTAATTGTGAATGCACGTG
>Ga0208089_1000358_pt1 | contig 12014 bp, 11 predicted proteins | sample LakMenEpi29Jun12_FD_150744 | JGI IMG/M metagenome (GOLD analysis project Ga0208089, IMG submission 150744) | Freshwater microbial communities from Lake Mendota, WI - 29JUN2012 deep hole epilimnion (SPAdes) | ecosystem: Environmental > Aquatic > Freshwater > Lake > Epilimnion/Euphotic zone ... | reverse complement strand
CGATTATCGGTGGTGATGGAAACGACAAAATAACTGACGCATTAGGCAATAACAATATTGATGGTGGTACAGGTGACGACAGCATTACAGGCGCCTCTGGAAATGACACCATTATAGGTGGATCTGGAAACGATAGTATTAACGGCGGCAGTGGCAATGATAGTATCAATGGCGAAGATGGTGATGATGAAATACGTGGTGGAACAGGTGATGACACCCTCACGGGGGGGGCTGGTAGCGATAAATTTATTATTGATTCATTGGTCGCTGATACCTACACAATCACTGACTTTTCTCTTGACGAAGATACACTGACCATTTCTAATGTTAAGGCAATCGTTAATATCATTGCATTAACAAGCTTAGATTACAGCAGCAGTAATATTGATAACAAAGGTACATTATCTATTACAATTCAAAAGTCAGAAGATACAACTATTACAGGCACTATAACAGGCATGAACTCGATTGTGGGTGCTGGCGGAAATGACACTATTACGGGTGGCTCAGGTAATGATACGCTTATTGGCGGTGCGGGGAGCGATAGAATCACAGGCAATGGCGGCTCTGATTTAATAACAGGTGGAGACGGTAATGATACGTTTGTTTTTTCAAACGAAGCAGATGCAAATAGTGTAGACATCATTACTGATTTTAAAAAAAGTGGTAATGATACAATTTCCGGATTTGGCGTTGATGGTAATAGCGACAACTTTTTCACTGAATCTACAAAAGCGGATAGTTTAGCTACACTACTAAAGAACGCTGAGAAAAAATTGGACGGAGCAATTAAATTTTACGTTGGCCAAGTTGGTACAACCGATATTTATTTAGTTGCAGATACTGATGGACTTAACTCTCATGTTATTAAATTAACTGGCATCACCCTAACCACTATTTCATCAAGCGATATTCTGTCATGAAAAAAACCATTTCACGTTATTTAATTGATATTTGGTACAACGACCATTTTATAGGTGCCGCACTAACGCCATTTGCGATGCTATTTATTGATATCGTGAAATGTCGTCGATGGTTTTATAAAATAGGTATTTTTAAAAGTGAAACAATACCTGTTCCTGTCGTCATTGTTGGCAACATTACCGTTGGTGGAACCGGAAAGACCCCTCTCACTATTCATTTAGCCAATTTATTGAAAAATGAGGGGTATCGTGTTGGCTTAATTAGTCGTGGTTATGGTGGCAAGACAGACGTCAAAATGGTCACGCAAACAAGCACATCCAGTGACGTGGGCGATGAAGCCTTGCTTTTAGTGAAAGAAACACAATGCCCTATGGCGATTGGTGTCAATCGTGTTGCGGCAGCGCACTTTTTATTAAAACATGTACCCTGTGACGTTATTTTAGCTGACGATGGTTTGCAACATTACGCACTAAAGCGCGATATAGAAATTGCTGTCATTGATGGTGCTCGGCGTTTTGGAAACTCAGCCTGCCTTCCTGCAGGGCCTTTGCGTGAACCTATTGAGCGTTTAAACACCGTAGATTTTGTGGTGGTCAACGGGACAAAACAAACCGATACGGCTTGGTTAGAATGGGAAATGCAATTAATCGGCGACATTGCTGTCAATTTACTGACAGGCGAAACAAAACCATTAAGCGATTTTAACTTACTACCCTGTCATGGCGTTGCAGGCATTGGCAATCCAGAGCGTTTTTTTACACAACTCGATAAAGCTGGAATTACTGAGCGCATTGACCATAGCTTCCCCGATCATCATGTTTTTTTACCAGAAGAAATTAATTTTAATCATCAACTTGTTCTTATGACAGAGAAAGATGCGGTAAAATGTAAAGCGTTTGCCACTGCAAATCATTGGTTTGTTCCCATTAGTGCGCAATTGCCTGCTGAGTTCAATCAGCAATTCTTAACTTTACTCAAAACAAAACCTTTCAAGAGAGCCTTATGATTGACCCGAAATTGCTGGATATTCTAGCCTGCCCGATTTGCAAAAGTCCGCTTCATTATGACAAAACTGCTCAAGAACTCATTTGTCGCGCAGATCGACTCGCCTTCCCCATTCGTGATGCCATTCCAGTCATGCTTGAAGATGAAGCACGCCATATCTCTTTGGAAGAATACGACGCGCTTGCAAAATGAGTGTGCTTTTTAAAGTTGTCATCCCTGCCCGATACGCCTCCACGCGTCTACCGGGAAAACCTTTATTACCCATTGCTGGCAAACCAATGATTGCGCACGTTTGTGATCGAGCAAACGAAGCCAACGCACAGCAAATTGTCGTGGCTACGGATGATGAGCGTATTTTAAATGTCGTTTGGGGCTTAGGGTTTGAGGGAGTTTTAACCAGCGAAAATCACGAAAGCGGCACTGAGCGCATCGCTGAAGTAGCTGAAAAATTCGGTTGGGAAGATGGCACGATTATTGTTAATCTTCAAGGTGATGAACCTTTATTGCCAGCACATTATATAACTCAAGTAGCACAGGCACTTGCAAACCAAACGCAAGCAGGCATTGCAACACTTGCCGCAAAGATTGGCGAAAGTGATGACATTTTCAACCCCAATGCGGTGAAAGTGGTACTCGATAAACAAGGCTACGCGCTGTATTTTAGTCGCGCTCCGATTCCTTGGAATCGTGCGACGTTTGCAACCACACAGGAAATGCCAAGCGACCTGTCCTATTTGCGGCATATTGGTCTTTATGCTTACACCGTTGGATTTTTAAAAAAATACTGTGCATGGTCGCCTTCACCACTTGAATCCATTGAAGCGCTTGAGCAGTTGCGTATTTTATGGCACGGTGAAAAAATTTTAGTGCAAACGGTTGAAAAAGCACCCATTGCAGGTGTTGATACTCTCGAAGATTTGCAGCGCGTTGAAACCATTATGAAAAAACAGGCACATTAAACTGATTATGCGAATATTATTTGTACACCAAAATTTTCCGGGGCAATTCAAACATCTTGCTCCTGCACTGGCTGAAAATCCCGCTAATGAAGTGGTGGCATTCACTATGCAATCGGGAATGCCTGAAACATGGCAAGGTGTTCGATTAATTAGCTATCAAGCGGCGCGTGGAACAACACCTAATGTGCATCCATGGGTAAGTGATTTTGAAACCAAAGTGATTCGCGGTGAAGCCGCATTTCGCGCTGCGTTGACATTGCGTGAATCCGGCTTTACACCGGATTTAATTATTGCGCATTCTGGTTGGGGTGAAAGTTTATTTCTCAAAGATATTTGGCCTGATACTAAAATGGCGATTTATTGTGAATTTTTCTATCACACGCACGGCACAGATGTGAATTTTGATCCGGAATTCATCAATGCCGATCCAACGAATGACTGCCGTTTGCGTTTAAAAAACACCAATAATTTACTGCATTTTGACATTGCTGACGCGGGGATTTCGCCAACTTATTGGCAAGCCAGTACATTTCCTGAGCCATTTCGCAGCCACATTACCGTCATTCATGATGGCATTGATACAAAGGCACTCGCGCCAAACCCGAGTGTCAGTTTATCGCTAAATACCAGCACAGGCGGCACGATTACACTCACACGCGACGATGAAGTCATCACCTTTGTGAATCGCAACTTAGAGCCTTATCGCGGCTATCACAGCTTTATGCGTGCCTTGCCTAGCATTATGCGTCAGCGGCCAAATGCGCGGATTTTGATTGTCGGTGCCGATGGCGTGAGTTATGGCTCAAAAGCACCCGATGGGAAAAAATGGAAAGATATTTTTCTAAGTGAAGTGGCTGACCAACTCGATATGAGCCGCATTCATTTTTTAGGGCATATTGATTACGCGCATTTTATTCCACTGTTGCAACTCTCACGCGTTCACGTTTATTTAACCTACCCCTTTGTGTTAAGTTGGAGTTTACTTGAAGCAATGAGTGTAGGATGTTGCATTGTTGCCAGTAATACGCAACCACTGCACGAAGCAATTCATCACAATGATACAGGGCGACTTGTCGACTTTTTTGATACTGCCGCGCTTGCAAACGAAGTGTGTAATCTACTCGATTCGCCAGATGAACGCGCACGACTTGGTCAAAATGCCCGTGAATTCGCGCAACATAATTACGATTTAAATACGATTTGTTTACCTCGCCAACTTGCGTGGGTAAATAGCTTTATTGATTAAACTAACATTAGGTACAACGATATGAAGTATCGCTCAACACCGCGTAGCAGAATCGCAAGAAAACAATTCGCCGAAATTTGGCGTATTTTTTCAATTTTATTTGGGTTAATCGTTATTGCTGGTGTAAGTTACGCTGCATTGATTTATTGGATTACCAGCAAACCCCCTCAAAGCGTCTATTTTAATATTGTCGAAGCATGGGAGCGTCTAGGTGTATTTATTTTCGTTGGGAATTTAATTACATTAATTATTGCCGGCGGCATTAGTGCCACGATTGCGATGTATCTTGCCAATAAAAGCGCAATTCCGCTTTATAATTTAGGTGAACTCTGTGAACAAATCGGTGATGGACAATTTGATGTGCTAACCGTTCCGCATGAACGCGGACGCTTTCGCAAATTAAGCATCTCGTTTCGCATGATGGTCAATAAATTATATTTACGCAAAGTGGAACAAGATGAATGTATTGTACAAATTAACGAACGTATTCACGAATTGCGTAGCGGTCTAAACTTAACCGGTATGCAACGCGATGTACTCAATGAATTAGAATCGCACATTCAACATTTAGAAAAAATTGTTTAAATAAAAATTAAAGGCTCTATGTGAAAATACATATAGAGCCTAAATGACTGACAACCTCCCAAAAAGCTAATTTCTCAAGCATAAAAACGCCTTCGTCAATAACCTCTATTTTACTTAATTGTAAAAACTTCTAAAATATTCAACGCGACAATGCTTTATAATGTCTGAATAATTTTAAAAAAAGAGAAAAATATATGAGTTTCAAAGCTGCTTTAATCAAAATAGCCATCAAGTTAACACCCACAATTTTGATTATTTGGGTTTCCAACCTAATTCTCAAAGGCATCGCCCGACTGCTAGAATTTGAGTTTGATTTAGAAAATCGCAAATTTCATGTTAAAACACAACTGTATGGCGAAATTGATACGATTGATGTTTGGGTAGAAGATTTTATGATTAACACTGACGGTGAATCGTATGAATTTTTAATTCGTCAAGCCCATTCTGACCGCCCATGGCTGACCAATATCCTCGCGCTTGTCATCGGTAAATCGTGGAAAATCCCCGTCATTCCTGAATTAGCATCTCACATGGGATTATTTGCTGAATTATTGAAAGCGCCTATTCGTGCGGACGATACGCATTTTGATCCACAATTACTTGTTAATGATAGTGAATAAATAAAAAAGCACCTCCGTTATATTAAAATAAGGGGGTGCAACGTAAATTGATAGACTAAAAGAATGATTCCTCGACTAGGTAATCTATTCAAACTTTCAATATCTTGCCCATAAGATATGTATCTTATGCATCCAAAAGAAAAGCCCTTCCAAGTCGTTACTCGCCAATAGCTCTATCTGCTCTTAAAGCACTCCAACCTTCCGTCACGCGAAATACGAGATAAGCAACTGTGCCGACAATCGCAATCAAACTGATTACTGAACCAAACGTCATGCCGCCAATGGAAAATCCCGCAATCGTGATCCACGCCGTTTTGATTTGCCAATCGAAATGAGACTCAAGCCATGTACCCTGAACATCATTTCTATGTAAAAAGTTAAGCGCAACGCCCACTAACATTGGAAGTCCCGCCAGTAAAATACTGCATATTTGCAAAAAATAAATAGAAGCGGTCACTTTCTTAATTGCCGCGTGTTCATCTGTTTGAGAATTCATGTTAATTCCTGTGGTTTATTAATGATTGCATTTAACATCGAGTCAGACGATGCGAATATCTTTGTTTTCGATTTTATCGATTGGATGGTCACTATTTACAACTCTTTGTCTTCAGGATGGTTTTGACTTTCAGGTACCTTAAAACCCACCACAAACCCATTGCGAAGTTGTTCAACATTCGTTTGCATTTCATACAACTGAATTTTGTCGCGGACAATCCCTAATATATTCTGCTGATACATTTCAGGAAGTTTAGTAAAACATTGAATCAATTCTTGCATCTCTTCTTGATTACACATAATAACCATCCCTGCTTTTAGATTAATGAAGTTAATGACAAGCATACCCTTATAAAATAGTAAATCCACCAAACCGAACTAGGCAAAATACTCATAATACTGTGCATGATTCATTGCGTGATCACTCTATATTTTCAAACAAATATTAAGACGTACATAATGACTTTAAATGTGTTAAGGTTAATCTACCATGTGTGTTAAATAAACATGTGTTCAACGTTTTATGTGCTTTATGAAGTGGTTCTGTGAAAGGTGTACTTATGTTAATTAATGAAAAGATACGCTTTATGAGACAGCAGAAAGGCTGGTCGCAAGAAGAAATGGCACATCGACTCAGTATGTCGCCAAATGGTTATGGCAATATTGAACGAGGTTATACTAATCTGAGTCTGCCTAAACTGAAAAAAATTGCAGCGTTATTTGATGAAAATCTAAAGGAATTGCTTGGATCAGATGACAAAAATATTTTTAATTCAATAGGCAACAACAACACGGGTATACAGGCGAATCAGAATTTCTGCTCGCTATTTTCTGATACAAACCATTGTACGCGAAATATACAAGTTGAAACTAATCTTGAAAAACAGATACTAATCAATGCACAACAAAGCGGAGAAATTAAAATGTTACGGCAGATTAATGAGCTCTTAGCAGAAAAAGCGGATAGAAATAATACGGAATAAATCGTAGGCGACAAAGGCATCGCCTACGAAAAGATGAAATAATTAATCCACAATAAACAAGTTTGACGCGCCGGTTTCAGCCGATGACGCCCCTAAACGGAAATGCCCAAACATTTCACGCCCCATGCCCATGTGATGATTACGCGCAGTATTGGGCACTGGAACACGCGCATTAAATTCATCATTATCCATTAAGACGTTAATATCACCGGTTTGCAAATTAAGTGAAATAATATCGCCATTATGCACTTTCGCAAGTGGCCCACCCATTTCACATTCAGGGCACAAATGAATGACAGAGGGGACTTTTCCTGATGCGCCAGACATACGGCCATCCGTAATTAATGCAACTTTAAAGCCTTTATCTTGCAGAACGCCCATGGGTGGTGTGAGTTTATGCAATTCGGGCATACCGTTTGCGCGTGGACCTTGGAAACGAATCACAGCAACAAAATCTTTTTCGAGCTCACCGCGTCTAAATGCTGCAAGGAAATCTTCTTGATCATCAAAGACGACCGCAGGGGCTTCAACGATTTGGTGATCGGCTGATACGGCAGATAATTTCGACACGCCACGCCCTAAATTACCTTGCATCACATGTAAACCACCGCTTGCTGCAAAGGGTTTTTCAACCGTACTCAATACGGTTAAATCTAATGGTTTAGAGGGCACAGGCTCCCACACTAATTTGTTATCAATTAAGCGAGGTTCTTGGCAATAATTTGACATCCCACGTTTATTGGCAACACCAATCGTATCTTCGTGCATTAAGCCATTATTTAACAACTCGCTAATTAACACGCCCATACCACCTGCTGCATGGAAATGATTCACGTCAGCCGATCCGTTTGGATACACTTTGGCAAGCAATGGAATCACTTTTGACAAACGATCAAAATCGTCCCAGTTCAAATTAATGCCCGATGCACGTGCAATCGCAACTAAGTGCATGGTGTGATTGGTAGAGCCGCCCGTTGCAAGCAAACCAATGACTGCATTAACAATCGCTTTTTCATCAATCACATACGCAAGAGGGCGGTAATCATCGCCCAAATCAGTAAACTTGAGAATTTGACGCGCTGCTTCTCTTGTTAATTCATCACGAAGTGGTGTGTTTGGATTCACAAATGAGCTACAGGGTAAATGCAAACCAAGCATTTCCATCATCATTTGATTCGTATTCGCTGTACCGTAGAACGTACAAGTCCCCGCGCTGTGATAAGCAGCAGATTCAGCGGCTAATAATTCTTCACGACCGATTTGACCTAACGCATATTTTTGACGTGCTTGGGCTTTTTCTTTATTGGAAAGGCCGCTTGGCATGGGTCCAGCAGGTACAAAAATCGCTGGCAAATGGCCAAAGCTCAACGCACCAATCAACAGTCCGGGAACGATTTTGTCACATACGCCCAAATATAAACCACCATCAAACATATTGTGACTCATACCAATGGCTGTTGTCATCGCAATTAAATCACGGCTAAACAGCGACAACTCCATGCCCGCTTGACCTTGAGTAATCCCGTCACACATAGCGGGAACACCACACGCCACTTGAGCAACGCCACCTTCTTTGCGAATGGTTTCTTTAATCAAATCTGGCGTATCTTTATAGGGTTGATGTGCTGAAAGCATATCGTTATAGGATGTCACAATCGCAATATTCGCTTTGCTTTCAGCGGTTAAATCTGATTTTTCATCATCGCTACACGCTGCAAATCCGTGTGCTAAATTCGCACATCCCATTCCAGCACGTTGTGGTTTTTTCTTTGAATAAGTATCGACGTGTTTTAAATAAGCCGAGCGCGTCTCATAGCTTCTCTCGATAATTTCATTCGTCACACTTTGAATAATTGGGTTCATTGTTATTTGCTCTCTTTTTTAGTTTTCATTATTTTTGAATACAACAAAAATTAATCTTCCCAAGTCCGGCCATCACGCGCTAAAAGTGCATCGGCTGAATTGGGCCCCCATGTTCCTGCGGGATAGGGTTTTGGTGTATCGCTTATTTTTCCCCATGCGCGTTGAATAGAATCCACCCAAGTCCAGGCTTGTTCTGTTTCTTCACGGCTAATAAATAACGTATTATTGCCACGCATCGACTCAAGCAATAAACGCTCATAGCCACCCGACACGTGTTTTTTGTCTTGATTTAAAAAGCTCAAATCTAATTTATTTTTTTGCAGACGAATCGTGCCATCAATACCGGGCACTTTGTTTAAAATTTCAATTTCCACGCCTTCTTTTGGCTGTAAATGAATAATCAATTTATTCGGTGGCAAATCATAAAAACTGTCTTTGAAAATATTGTGGGGTAATTGTTTAAAGTAAACAACAATTTCAGTACGCTTATAGCTCATGCGTTTACCCGTTCGCAAATAGAACGGCACACCCGCCCAACGCCAGTTATCAATATCCACGCGCATCGCCACAAAACTTTCGGTTGTACTTTCAGTATTCGCGCCCTCTTCTTCTAAATACCCAACCACTTCCTTGCCTTTGATATAACCGGCGGCATATTGCCCACGCACGGTACGTTTACCGACGTTGTAATCTTCAATTGGACGTAGAGCTTGCAACACTTTAATTTTTTCATTGTGAATGCTTTGCGCTTCCAGATTAACAGGCGGCTCCATTGCGATAAAGGTCAAAATCTGTAGCAAATGGTTTTGCAACATATCACGCAATTGACCGGAATGATCAAAATAATCCCAACGACCTTCAATACCGACTTCTTCAGCAACCGTAATTTGAATATGATCAATCGTACTGTGACTCCAATTAGTCGTAAAAATTGAATTCGCAAACCGCAGTGCAAGTAAATTCAACACCGTTTCTTTACCTAAATAATGGTCAATACGGTAAATTTGCGATTCTTGGAAAACACTTTGTACGGTATCGTTAATGACTTGTGAAGACGCCAAATCGTGGCCGATTGGCTTTTCCATTACAATACGCGCATCTTTCGTGACCAATTTTGCTTTTTTCAAACCATTGCAAATATTGCTAAATAAGAATGGTGGAATCGCAAGATAGCTTACCGTAATGCGATTTTTTTGATCCAGAACAGCGCCTAATTTTTTAAATTCATCTAAATCACTAATATCTAGCTGTAAATAATTAAACCGCGCAGACAATCTCACCCAAACGACATCATCAAGTGATTCATTCAAAAATTCTAGCAAACTTTTATGCGCAATTTGTGTAAAACTCTCACGTGTTTCAGGCAAACGGTCAACGGCAATAATTTGCGTTTGCGGCTCAAGCAAATTGGATTTATCAAGTTGATATAAAGACATCAACAATTTACGTCGCGATAAATCGCCTAGACCGCCAAAAATAACCAAATCACAGGGTTTATATTTTTTTTCGCTCATAATAGTTAGAAAGGTTAATTGAATGAAAAATGAAAAAAGTACGCCATTCCCATAGCGTCACTTATTTGCGATTAACGTGTATTATCGCAGAATTTACACGATGTTACAGCGCTAACGTTTACAATGTGCATTATGTTTCTTTTTAAATGACCTAAAAAATTATGACATCTCCCTTAATTCTTGTTGATGGTTCCTCATTTCTCTTTCGTGCCTATCACGCGATTCCGCCGCTCACAAACGCAAAAGGCGAGCCAACCAATGCCATATATGGCGTGTCCAATATGCTGCGAAAGTTGCTTACTGACTACAATCCCACGCATGTTGCCGTCGTTTTTGATAGCAAAACAAAAACCTTTCGCCACGAATTATCACCCGTATACAAAGCGAACCGCACAGAGATGCCGTCTGATTTAGGCTGTCAAATCAAGCCACTTCATGCGCTCATTCGCGCCATGGGGATTCCGCTCATTAGTGCATCAGGCGTGGAAGCAGACGATGTTTTAGGTGTTTTAGCCTGCTATGCCAAAACGCAAGGTCATCATGTCATCATCGCCACAAGCGATAAAGATATGGCGCAACTCGTCAACGAACACATTACGCTCGAAGACACCATGAGCAAAACGAAATTAACTGTAGACGGTGTGTTTGAAAAATTTGGCGTTCGTCCCGATCAAATAGCAGATTATCTCGCGCTTGTTGGTGATAGCTCAGATAACATTGCTGGCGTTCCTAAAGTTGGCGCAAAAACGGCTGCAAAATGGTTAGCGCAATACGATACGCTCGACAATTTAGTGGCTCACGCAGATGAAATCACGGGGAAAGTGGGTGAAAATTTACGCGACAATTTAGAACAACTTGCCCTTGCCAAGCAACTCACCGTCATTCGCTGTGATTTAGAATTACCCTATAACATGGCAGATTTGACACGCCGTCCTGTGCATGATGAGCAACTCAAAGAATTGATTGTCGAATTTGGTTTCTCTGCTTGGCTCAATAATTTATCGAAAAATACGTCAACCGTTATACCTAAGACAGACACCCCGCCTGACACACAGACGACAAGCGATCTGCAAACCACTGCAACCGCACATTACGATATTATTTTCACCATGGCGCAACTTGATGCATGGATTTTGCGTTTAGAACAATCCGCGTTAATTGCTATTGATACCGAAACAACCAGTTTAGATTACACGCAGGCGCAACTGGTTGGTTTGTCTTTTGCGGTGCAGACCGGTGAAGCGGCTTATTTGCCATTGGCGCATGCGTATCCCGAAGTTCCTACCCAGCTCAATCGTGAAATTGTCCTAGAAAAACTACGCCCCTTACTCGAAAATCCCAATAAACATAAAGTCGGACAAAATCTCAAATACGATTATCACGTTCTCGCTAATCATGGCATCACATTGCAAGGCATTTCTGACGACACCATGCTAGCCTCGTATGTTCTCGACAGCACGGGAAAACATAATTTAGACTTTCTCGCGCAAAAATATTTGAATTTAAAAACCATCAGCTACGAAGAAGTCGCCGGCAAAGGCGCAAAGCAACTCAATTTCTCTGAAGTCGCCATTGAAACGGCGGCGCATTACGCCGCTGAAGATGCAGATGTGTGTGTTCGATTGCATCATGCACTTCAAGCAAAACTTCAAGCGCAAGTCGAATTACTCAATTTATATAACACGCTCGAAATGCCACTTTTATCAGTTCTCGCAAGACTTGAGCGCAATGGCGTATTAATTGATGATAATTTGCTGATTCATCAAAGCATGGAGCTTTCGCAGCAAATGATGGGGTTAGAGCAAAAAGCGCATGATGAA
>Ga0208089_1000356_pt1 | contig 12040 bp, 20 predicted proteins | sample LakMenEpi29Jun12_FD_150744 | JGI IMG/M metagenome (GOLD analysis project Ga0208089, IMG submission 150744) | Freshwater microbial communities from Lake Mendota, WI - 29JUN2012 deep hole epilimnion (SPAdes) | ecosystem: Environmental > Aquatic > Freshwater > Lake > Epilimnion/Euphotic zone ... | reverse complement strand
GCTGTAAACAAAGATAAAGGATAACGATCATGGTTGTTTTCACTGGTAATTATCAACAAGATGTTAGAACCGCACGACAATTAAATCTATTTACAGGGGTAAACCCTAAAAATGCGGTATTGAAAGGATTGATCGCCGATTATGTCACAGTATCGACAAATACTGAGAGCGATCGTCCTTCACTTCTGCCCGCTCCAATCCTTAAGCGGGATCGGGTTTCTGTACCCGCTCCAATCCTTAAGCACGATCGTATTGTGGATCCCCTAAAAAGACCCACCCCTAAGCCGATTAAGCGGGTTGATCGTGTAGTAGGGCCTAAGCCTAAACTTGTTAAATTTAACAGGAACTACTTCCAATAGGCTACAATAGGATAGGATAGGATAGGACGATCGCTATTAGCACGGTAGCGATCGTTCTAAGGGGAAAAATACGTGCTACAATCCACTACAACTCGAAAAGGAAAAGGTTACATTATGACGATCATTATCTCTACAGTCTGGCAAATCGTTAACTATGATGTATGGGGGAATTCCAAAGATGGTTATGAAGTTAACCAGAGTTTTTACTCTGGTAATGTAGAGATGCCTGTAAAGTTAGAAGTATATAATCCTGGTATTGAAGGGGAGTTTTATGATGGGAGTCCTGATGATACAAATATCAGGAAAGCTTTAGGGATAACCCCTAGAGTAAGAATATATGACCCTTATTGTAACGAAAGGGTAATATATGCTAACCACGTTAGTACAAATTATCCCCTAGGGGAATTAAGGCTAGTATCTCATGATACTTTAGAATTTAGCCCTGGTAAGGTTATCACGGGTTATAAGTGGATTAAAACCGATGGTAAGCTGTATCCTGTTTTTAAGTTAGCTAATGGTGATGATCTTATGGAGGAAGATTGTTGTCTAGAGTTAACTGATAAGTATACTAAGACTGAAATAATCAGAGAGTTTACTAAAAAACTGAGATTAGAAGGGTATGCCATACCTAGGCGATACCTAGAACTAGATCCCGATACTTTCTAGGTATAGGGAAAATAGATAGGACGATCGCCATAGTGCAGATATACTACAGCGATCGCTCTATTCACCATACCAAAGTAAAATAGATCGCGATCGTTTGTACTACAGCACTATCGTACTACTCTGCTACCCTATTCATCACTATATGGTTATATATAAATATAATAATAAATGAGTCTACAGTAGTACAAATGAATCTATAAAACACTCTAGCGCTAGGATAGCGATCGTTCTATCTATCTTCCCTATATCTTTGCTCTAGTGCCCTATAAAGCCTTTCTAATAGCTACCCTAGGGTATTCTACTAATAAGCGTTAAATAGGGCTCAAATCGCAAAATAAAGGGCTATAGACTTCTATATATGATCGCTATAGATTAATATTGTAAGCTAATTAAGTATAAATACCTGTAAAGTGGGGTTTACAGATAAAAAATAGAGTGATAATATAAGGGTACGGTTAAAGAAAACGAAAAGGGATTAAAAACTATGAACACTACAAAGATTAGAGTTAAATTTGATTATTACAGTCATACTGACATATGTTTAGTCGATTTCATAGATGAAGGTTTTATTAATCTATATATGTTTGGCCATGAGTTTGGCCCAACAGTAGTTATTAAAGCCGATCATTTAGAGGATGCATATGAGATATTTCTAGATTATCTTCCTGAAGTATCAGAAGCGGATATCCATGATGCTTATGGAATTAGCGATCGCAAAGTATATGATCGCTATTGTGAATTGCACAGGGAAGATCCCTATAAGGCTAACCAATTTTTACAACGCTGTAAATCTCTGTTAGGTGTTAGTGTAGATGGGAAGATCCCTGATAATGGAGATTTTGTCTATGAATGTAATAATTATCAGATCGCACCTAATGGAGGTATTAAATACGTGTCTGATTATGTATGGATGAATGTATACGATAAAAAGACAAAAAAATGGGTTAAGGCATAATTCCCCACCCAGGACGATCGCACTAGGTCCACCCCATTAGTACGTGGGATCTAGTGCGATCGTCCTATGTTTTATCTATCGCTTTATTTACCTTATTTATCGCTTTATGGTTATATAATGACACAACGATTATATAGCCGTCATAGTGCGATCGTCCATAGATAAAACACTATCACTATAATATAAAAATAACTAGGTAAAAATAACGTTTATTGTGATTGCGATCACACTACTAGAATATGGATCTGTTACTATTGAATTGTTAGGGAATTACAGCTAAGCCCTACCAAATAAAAAAATAATTAGCTGTAACCCGGTATTTACAATCTACCCTTAATAAGATAGATTATAAGGGTAAGGGTACAGACAAGCAAAGTAAAGGAAAAGAGGGAAAGGTAACAATCATGGATTACGATGTTAAGGATTACGATCACTACGGTCTAAGTATCATTGATATCGAAGGGGAGGAATGGGTATTAGGTAATGATACGGAAGTTGATAAAGCTGTAAAATCTTACATTGAGGAAACTTTGTGGGCATTTAACAAAAGTTTCTTATCGGATCAAACAGGACTACCAGAAGAGGTTTTTTCTACGCTACAACAGGGTTGTGAATCCTCTAACGATGCTATTCTTAGCATTGTAGAAAAATGTGGGGATATGGATACTCTGGTATCGGATGCTGTATCATCCGATGGTAGGGGTCACTTTCTCTCGCCTTACGATGGGCATGAGAAAGAATGGGGGGATCTTAGTGAGGAAGTTCAGCTAGGGATTCTCCTAGCGATGAACCAAGGGGATCTAGCGGAGGAAGATGTATATAACCTATTTTTCTATAGGACTAATTAGTTCTATAAAAGATAGGATAGGACGATCGCACTAGGTTAATTCAATAATACGGACGATCTAGTGCGATCGCAAAATAATCAAGATGTTATTCTGGTAATGAATTATGCCACACATTGATCCCTCTATTTTTCGGTTTGATTCTGACGATTGTATTAACGCTATCCTAAGAGATAGAGAGTTGAATCTGGTTAATAAGATGATTACAGCGATCGACTATATACTAGAACTAGAATCGATTCCCGTTCAGTATACTTTTAAGAATGTTCAAGAAACCGATTACGGGTACTACTGGAGTAGATACCTGATCGATGACGTTGATCTTATCGTAAGACGATATAGCGATCACGTTACTTTGTATACACGATTTATTAAAAATACCTTCTCTGTAGAAGTACCTATCTACCAGGGTTATATGATAAATATACCTATAAAAGACGATTTTTATGATATAGAAACCGAGGTTTTCAGTTATTTATCTTTAATAAAGGATAATATCCTTAACGGGGTAAAAAATCACAGATCTATTAGAAAACTTGAAGGTTATACAGAATCTATCTTTAGGTTCGTAAGAGATGAACACAGTTTTTCACTTAGTAGTAAGATAACCAGTATTGATAATACCCTATTTGCTCTAGAGGAGTTATCTACGGCTTGTTTTAGAAGCGTGTTACAAAATACTAACATCTTGGATAAATTACAAATAGGTCAGATACTTTCATTATCTGGAAACCCTATATATAAAATTACGGGTATCTACAGAAACGGAGTAGAACTACTAGATCTAAAATCCGATAGTAAGGAAGATATCTCACTACGCAGTCTGTTAATGTACTATTCAGAGTATTTGCCTTTAGAAGATATTTGAATGCGATCGCACTAAGTATTTATTTTGAGGGATTACTTAGTGCGATCGCATTAACTAAATCTTATCTAACAGAGAGTACATAACACTCTCTGCTTTAGCTCTATCGGTGTAAGTGATCCAAAGATCACTATCACCATATACCTTAGCACAATCGATCCATCTTTGCGTTTTAGGATCGATTGTATGGATTCTAAAACCTACCCGCCACCATGTAGGCAGTATTTTGTATTTTTTCATAAAGTAAAAAACTAAATCTATTTATAAATTATACCCTATTTATCACTCTATAGTTATATACTCATTTAGTAGAATAAAAATAACCTTATCCTAAAAAATAGTCCTACAATCCTAAAAATACTCCTTCCAGAATCGTCTACAAGGGCCACAAAATAGTTAACCCTTAGGATGTTACCTTAAAATGCTCTAGAGGCTTATAGGCACCTTAGAAACGATAATAGAAAAAAATCAATAGCGATCATTGTGAAAAATAGAGATTTTTGTTATCAGATTAGTGTCAACCTCTATTGACACTTAAAAGTAAGTCAGTTACTATAAGGGTATGGTTAGAGAAACGAAAAGGGATTAAAACCATGAAAGTGAAAGTACAAGGTCAAGAGTTGAAAGTAGGCTTTGATGCCTACATGGCTTTGAAAAAAGAGAATAACGATTTAAAAGTTGTTTCATACTCTAACGATAAACCGCTAGAAGACCGCTATGGTGATAAGGCGCTAGAATGTCATAACTTTGCTGCGAAAATCAATATCATGTTACAGTATCTTCCTAGTCCTGATACTGCCACTTATGCAGATCTAGAATCTATTGTGGCAGTTAGGGAACATTTAGATATGGTACACGATATGTTGACATCGTGGACTGGCTTTCAGGATAACGATTAGGGTATCAAAAAGAGAAAACCATGAAACCGCTGACAGATCGTCTGAAGGAACCCCGTTATCGATACTTCTTACAAAATCCCCACCTTAGATACACGGGGCTTGAAGTAAAGGAAACCTACGAGGATATAGATCGCTGGCTTTTACAGCTAGCAGTCTATGACACTTGGTTGGATGCCGATACTGCGTGGGATGAGTTGGTACTACCAGAAAATAAGATCCACTTTGACAAAATAAAAGATATCGTTAATAAAATGGAATATACCCCCGATCAAATCGGATTCTATCACAAACGCTTTTACCAAGGGGTAATAGAAATTCTTGACAATCGCTGTCATTAAAGAAATAAGGTTATCAAGGGTATTCCCTAAGCTATAAAAAAGCACTTTATAGCCCGAAATCATTGATAACTCGTTGAGAAGAGGAAGGGCGATATTGTCACTTATTGACAGCGATTGTCATTAGTGACATAGAGAATGGTAAAAAATGAGGTAAAGTGGGATAAGATAGGGTGCGATCGTGTTAAGAACGTTGTATTACCGTTACCATAACGATCGCACAACTTTCTTGATTTCATAATCTTTTCATAATTCAATAGTTTGTTGACCCCTAAAAATTAAATGGTTTTAGAAACCAATATTTATTTTTTTAGGAGTGTCATCTAAGGTTTACATGATATAATTGAAGATAAGAGGATTGCAATATGAACGTGCCACAAGGGTTTGATGATTATCTAGAGGCTATATTGTGGGTTTCAGGTTTAGATGATCGCAGTGTGTACGATTTCAGTGAGAAGGCTAATAGAAAGCTTTTAGACTATTATGATCGTTTTGTGAAATCGATCAATTACTTAGGGTTAAAAGATTACTATGTACAAGCATACGGCGAAGATAAACTAGGGTATGATTTTGCCTTAGAGCAGTTGAGAACGGGGTGTGGATTTATGGATAGGGATCTACTGGAAGAGAGTGATAGGGATTTACTCTGTCAGATCTCTAACTGCTTCCCTGAGTTCAGTGTTTATTTAGAGAACGGGGAGTTAGAGGTAGAATGAATAGATTAGTAGCAAAGACTGTTGATGAAGCTGTGAGAGCCTTAACACAGTTTAAGGGATGGAAACCTTTCCGGTATTCAGGGAATGTTTTCTATTTAGTGCAGGAAGATAGCGAATGCTATCGGATCTACAGAACAAAGAAATCTGCTGTAGATTATGCGTTAAAGATGAGTAAAGAGTGTGTTAGGGTAGATTACAATTAGAAGGGATAAGGATAATGGTGTTATTTGAGAATGAGTGTGTTAGGGTTTCTACCCTAGAGAACGGCGATCTTAAGAACGAGTATCTAGAACTATATCAGAAAGGTTTTCTGATATTCAGTAAGGTACAATAAGAACGATCGCACTTTTGAATTAAAAAAAAGGAAGAAGGGGATAGTATGTTATACGCAAATTCGAATGTGAATATCAACCAAGTTACAGGTATCAGGTATGGGGTGATCTATGTGAATAAGGCGATCGACCTATACAACAAGATCCTTGAAGAAGGAGAGGATATAATCTTATCCTCAATGATCAAGGAATTAAAGACCGATCTAGAACTAATAGAGTCGGGAGAAGAGATTACATGCTTGGTTGAGGATCGTCTTTACGGATGTGTCCATGATGGAGAGATTGCCGATCTATTGATCGCTGAATTTCTCAATCCATCGGACGATCGCAATCAAGGCGATCGTCTTTGGGATATTGTAGAACGTTGTGTTACCCTTGATAATGGGGGTGAACAACTGTATAGGTTAAAAGAAGAGGATCTTGAGTGTATCCTAGATGGGTATACGATAACGGTTATTCAGTCGCCTAAGGTATCATGGGTGAATTCTTTATGTTCACCTTGTTTTCCGAATGCTGCTGATCTGGAGTCAGGGTATAGTGATCCTGAGGAAGGCTGGCAATGTTATGATGTTCCAGAAGATTACAAAGGTGAGTGAAAGACGAATGTCTTTTATTTTTACAAAACGTTAGAAGTAGAGGGACGATCGCTAGTATTGTGCGATCGTCCCTTTGTTTTGTTATCTCTACTCGCTCTAGAATCGATTTCAAGGGGTTTGTAATAGGTAGGTGATACGGTGATACCCTTAAATGGTTGTAGAGGCTTGTAGGCACCTTAGAGACAACGATAGATTTCTGTCTATGGTTATTATAGAAACATAAGTGTAAACAGCGATTGACAGATAAAAGTAACTAGGATAAATTAGTAATGTACAGAGAGGGAGAAGAAAGATGAGAATCCCAGAATGGGGCCGGATTAGTAGAGAGGATGCAATAGAGAATCTTCTCTATGTTGTGAAGATTAAAAAGGATGGTAAGTTGTATGACTTCTTTGGGTTATCGAGTATTAATGAGAATCTAGTTCTTTTACGAGAAGACGGTGTACACTACTTTCCAGGATGGTCAGAGTTAAAACCGTCAGAGGGATATAGTGTAGAAATATTTAACACTGAAGATGCTAGAAATGAGTTTAACGATCTGATCTCTCAGTATGAGGATCGGATAAGACGGTTAGATAGTTCTAAAGGATAATAAAAAAATGAAACTCGTAAGTGTTCTAATCGTTCTACCGTTAACCTTTTTGATCCCTACCTTGCCTGTTTGGGCATCGTCAGAATCGGATAAGAGGGATCAGTTTCCGACTACTACGGATCAACCTCCTTGGGGTGGAGTACGGCCTTCTTGGTTACGGTAGGAAAGATCGCAAAAAAATTAAAACAAGAGGTATTTTATGAACGTGCATTACGTAAGAATCGGTAACACAGACGAATTTGATCTGATCAAACTAGGTGAACGTTTAGAAAACGTATATCCTGGGAATCTTAGTGTGTTCAGAGGTCTACCTAGTAATATTTATGAGATTATCTTTACCAAGGGATTCAAAGTCCGTGTAGAGGACGGTGATCAATACGAAAAGTGCCAATGGTTGAAAGTGGAGGACGATTTTCAATTCACTAAACTAAACAAAGTGTTGGAAGCTCAGATCGATGATCTGAGAGTGAAGTATGCTAATGAGTTAGCCAACGATCTGATCAATCCAGAGATTGATTACTATATCTTTGATAAGATAGAAAAAGATGGTAGTAGCTACTGGGGTACATGGAACGCGACAACTGTCGAAGTGTATCCTTGTGATGGTACCTCAGAATGGGAACTTATCGAAAGCGGTTTCGCTAAATGCGATGCCCCAGGATGGAACGAGACTATGATCGTCGAAAAGACAGCTTGCAAATGTTAAAAGGAAAAAATAAACCTCTGTTTTATTTCATTTATACGATAGTCATTATATGGCTATACGCATAGGCGGCGATTTTTAACCACCAACAGAGAGGATTGAGTTATGGAATTACAGTTCTGGTACGCCATCGAATTGAAATTGTTGAACCACTTACAGAGGCAAAGATGCTTTACCTGCAGCCAGGAGAAAAGATAACAGCCAATCGGATCGCTAGTGCGTTTGATGAGCGATCTGCTATCGACCTCGGCTACCTTAATGGTCAGCTTGTCTTCCAGGTCTCCGTGAACGGAAGCCTTGTGGGCTATATTATGCCTCCGCGTGACGGGGGTGCCTGGGGGATAAACCTTTCTCAGGGAGCGCATGAGCAAAGAGGATATTACCGCCCTATCCTGAGGCAAGCTAACTCTCCGTATGGAGTTGCGATAAGCCATTCCCAGGCGGATATGGATGATCTAGTCTGGGATCTGCAGTTTTTTGCTCCTCTTTAAGCAACTTACTCCACCCCACCACCCCGACCCCATGGCTGGGGTTTTCTCATATCTCATACATAGAGAGAAACCTATTATTGCTATTGAAAAACAAATCAATAAAAGTGTCAATCTAGGTTGACAGGTAAAAATATGTCTGATAGATTAGTAATGTAGACAAAGAGAGGTCAAAAAAATGGTTAATACATCCTACAAAGAGTCATTGAAAAAGATCAGTACCGCTTTATTGATGGATCGCTTAATCCAAGAAACAAACGGTCTGTCAAGTGAGGAGATCGAAAAAATTGCAAAATGGAATTGGTACGAAAAAGATGTTCTTATACCGATTTCATCTCTAACGATAGATATCAAAGTATGCACTATGGAGGAATTTGCAGAAGCGGCCACGTTGGCGAAAACTGGTACGGTACACGATTGGGCAGGAGATAGCACCCTAATTCAATACGGAGATTGGATTTTGGGTGAAGGGACTTTTGGTGTCCACAAAAATATGACTTACACTAATGGACACCAAAGCTCAACGGATAAAGAAAATTCTCTCCCAGATTTTCATACGGATCGTCACAATGCGATTCTTATCAAAACTGAGGATACGGAATCATTCAACGGACGAAACGATTACGAAGAAAGTTGGAACATTTACATTTTGTTAAAGGGCGGGGAACTACAAATCGATGATAAGATTAAAAGAATTATGGAGGACTTCAACATCTAATAAATAACTGTAGATAGGACGATCGCTATACAAACTATTCTATATAGCGATCGTCCTAGAAATAACCTGTAAAAACAAACAAAAAGGTACATAGAAATATGAAAGTTCAAAAAGTATTATCCACAACGTTGGCTATCATCATTTTCAATCCCTTGGTTGCTTGGGCAAGCAGTCGTGATGATTGGCCACGAAACATGACGTGTAGGGTGTGTGTGCAACAATCGCTTCCTCCACGTCCACCACAAACGCCGCCCCCACAACGTACACAACCTACTCCTCAAGGTACACAACCAACACCACCCCGCACACAACCCACTCCGCCGCAACCACGTAGCGGTAGATAGAGGTTAGAGAGCTAGGCGATCGTCCTATGGGCGATCGTCTAGCGAAAAAGATAGGATTTATTGAAAATAAAGGAGAAAGTCAAATGCCATCATTGTCGTATTGTGCAATCGAAAACACTGCTTCTGCGTTAGAGTCTACTGTAGGGCGAATAGAAGAAAAGGGTGCTCGATACTTAAAATCAGTGAATCAGTACGAAAGAGAAGCCTATCCACGACTTTTAGAGTTGTGTAAACGATTCGTAGAGCTTCACGAAGAATACCAGGATGTAATTGAATCGTGGTCAAATAACGATCCGGTTTATGAGGATGAAGATGATGATGATGATGATGATGAATATGAGAATGATGATTGGAGATCCTGGTGATCGCAATCACTGAAGATTAATCAATAAAGGATAAAATAATAAAAAAGGGAGAACGGGAATGAAAAGCGATTTAGAAATTCTCAATAATTGGTTGGATAACCACAGTGACAAATTCATTACAAAAGAATACAGATATTCTGTAACCTTTGGTTGGTTACAAGGAGTTCCATGGCACGACCACGATACCAATCTGGATGCTGATAAGATCCAATCTATAACTGCCAACAATGATAAAATGGAATTTGAATACGGAAACGCATGGTGTGTATGGGTAGCTAGCGATCGTCCAAAAGATCGCTGGGGGAACGAATACCTAGGATTCGAGAACGGTATCGAATTGGTAGAAGGTTGTTACGAGATCGGTTACGCTGACGATCAATATACCACGTTTGATGTCGATGTTGACTCGATGAATATTCAAGAAGATTTCGACTGGCAAGTTTTTCTGGCCTGGATGAAATCAGCACACTCCGATTTAGTTGATGCACTAGGGGAAAAGTATGTATCATCAGGATGTGCTCACACGGTAACATACTGGACTAGTACGATCGCTCCTGATAGCGATCAATGGGAAGGTTTCATCAACGAATATTATAGGGCTGAAAACGCACTGACGGATTTAGAAAACGAATTCTATATTCCAGGAGAAAACAATGACTAAAATTTCTAAAAAAGACTTTGAATACCAGGAAGAAAATTATGGAGGGTTCTGTACGACTTGTAAAGAGTTCACTACAGATGATTGTGAACCAGATGTGGAAGACAATCTATGCCCTGACTGTGGGGAATACACGGTACACGGCTTGCTTCAAGCTATGTTGTTAGATCTGATAGAAGTATTACCTTAATTAAAAAAAATGGAAAAACATTTCTTTCAACAAATTATCCAAAGTTTTGTAGGTGAGGTATTACTGGAAGAAATAGTGTCACTATCACCAGGAGAATGGACGTACAATCAATTTGCCATTGGTGATCCTGAAAAAATAATACTATCAATATCTTTTCAGCCAGAAGATATGGAACCTTGGAAATGGTACTCATTGGATGTTTGTAAGAGTCCGTCACATCGATTAGGTTGCGGAGTGACTCTGACAGAGGCTTTCATAAACGCTTATTCAAACTAATCGAATTTCTACTTTTTTAGAAACTTGTGCTAAAATGGATTAAAAAAATAATATCCCCGTTTTTCCGACGGGGATTTCACAAAACCAATAGTGAGTATAATGCATCCAGAGCAAAACCACAAGCTAGAGCCAAAAGTCTACTCCACCATGGTAGACGATATGGCAGCATCTCAGGCGTTCTTCTGGTATGTGCGATCTTTGGATAAAGAAGGAACAGGACAGTTAAAAGTCCATTTGCCCACAGTGGCTAAATATTTTAAGAAATCAAAATCAACCGTTAGACGATGGGTTAACGATGCCTACTCAGAGGGCTATATAACCTACGTGAAGCGGTTTAGAAGAGAAAATAGTGTTGTGATACGGTACGCTTCATTCAGCCGTGTTGCAGACGCTCTAGGCTTGTCTGAGTTAGGCAATGTGGTATGGATGGATCGCAAACAAATGCAATCCATTAAAAAAGCTGCCACTGCTGCTCTAATGATGATGAGGCAGAACCAATCTTTTTACAAAGCCAAGGAGGTTAACAAAAAGAATAAAGGCACAGATCGTGCCAAAAGAGTTCGAGGTACACAGTCATTATTCAAGAATAAAAAAATCAACTCTCGTAGTAATGTCAGGTTTTCTACTAAAAAACGTAGAAAACGGGGAGACAAAGGTGTTTTATTCAGGAATGATCGCTGGTGTGTCGTTTCAGAGAAGTTTCTTTTATTCGGATCCACTCAGCTATCCCTATCAAAACTGATGGGGAGATCTGTTAGAACGATTCGTAATAGATTGAAAGGCATTGAAAGAGTACAATTAGCTAAAAATGTTTTCAGAGCTTCTGAGAACCTTAATTTAGCTATTGATGAGTTCTCTAAATATGCGATCGATGGGAAACCATTATTTAAGATCGATCGCTATGTAGTTGAACCATATTGCAATGTCTATCACTTCTCTTCATCTATTCATACATCTAGTTCCTATCGTGCTCTTAATCGATATATTCGCTTTAAGAAACGTAGTGCTAGCTTGGGGTAGATGACATAAATACCGGAAAATAATGCGTTTTCACTTGATAGATCGCACTATCGAGTGAATCTTTGCGTCAATGTAAATATACAAAATCGCACATCATTTGATAAGGAAACGTAGATCC
>Ga0208089_1000354_pt1 | contig 12058 bp, 9 predicted proteins | sample LakMenEpi29Jun12_FD_150744 | JGI IMG/M metagenome (GOLD analysis project Ga0208089, IMG submission 150744) | Freshwater microbial communities from Lake Mendota, WI - 29JUN2012 deep hole epilimnion (SPAdes) | ecosystem: Environmental > Aquatic > Freshwater > Lake > Epilimnion/Euphotic zone ... | reverse complement strand
GGCGGTCGGTGCCCACTCGACCCCACGCCCACAACAGCAGATCTGACGCGCTGGCTCGCGCCGCGACGTCGCCTTTGGCGTGAATGCGTTCGGTGACGGTGCCGTCGGGGCCGATGTGGATCAGCCATTCCCCGGCGTCCACCGTTCCCGGTGTCGCGTCGCTGGGAGTGTCGGTGCAGTGCAGGTGGATGGTGGCCGCCGGGCCGAACCGTTCGAGGTCGAGGCGTTGGGCGGCGAACACAGTGAGGGTCTCGTCGATGGCGTCGGTGGCCAACCAACGGGGGATCGGCGGTGCGGTGCCGGTCGCCGCCGCAGCGTCCCAGGCGTGCAGCACCGTCTCGTGAGTCGTCCGTCGTTGCCACCACGAGGCGGGTTGCGCCCATCCCGGGGCGCGGGAGGAGTTCGGCCAACCCGCCGGCGCCGCTGCGGCGTGACTCCCCCGAAGCCAACGCCACGGCACTCACCGCAGCGACGGCTCCTGCGGCCACTGCGGGCCGATCCATGGCGCCCATCACCACCGTGGCTGACGAACCACCGACGATGCCGCGCACCTCCACCCGGATCGCTCCCGGCGCGCCGTCTTCGGGGGGCCGGTGCAACCCCGGCAGTCGCGCCGTGACAAGTTGGGACCGACGGGCCGCCACCCGGGTCGTGACCCGACGAACTCCGCTGAAGGCCGGCACCAACAGGCGGGCGTCGGGCGTCTCGGCCCGGTAGCAGTCGCTGGCACCAATGGGATCAGGGAACCACACCAGTTCGCGACCCGACCCACCTGGTCGTCGCACCCATTCCCCATCGCGCCAGTCGAGCGCATGGGCGCCGAGGGCGGCGAGCAGATGACGTGCACACGCTGGGCCGCCTGCCCCACTTCGCGCCACATGGATCTCCTCGACCTGATCGAGACGTGACGCGGCGTGAACCGCCAGGACATCGGACAGACCGGGGGCGAACCCAGCGCCGACGGCCAACCCGACACCGTGGGATCGGGCCACAGGATCAAGGGCGAGCAACTCGTCGACCTCGCCGAGGTCATCGGTGGTCGAAACAACGGGGATCCCAGCCGTGAGCCACGCAGCAGCCTGAGCGGCCTGGGTGCCAACCGGACCGGCCAGAACGACCACGTCGGCGTCCACGAGGTCGGTCGGGTCGGCGCCATCGCTGCGAACCTGGGGGGCCATGGATTCGACCACGGCGGCTACCCGGGCGACCTCAGGGTCACGCACCACGACATCGACCACCGACGGCGAGGAGGCCAGTTGGCGGGCGACTCGTGCGCCGGTGGCGCCAACACCCACCACCACCGCCCGTATCGACGACGCTCCCACTCAGGTCATCTCCGGGCCCGAGAGTTCCCGCCAACCACCGCCCGAAACCGGTGGCGTTCCGGGGTTGCGCAGCCGGAGAACACCAGCGACAAGACCGGCAACACCAAGCGCAACCAGCGCACCGCGGAGCAATCTCAACACGAGGCCTCCCGATCGAAACCCGTACCAGTCGGTGCGGGCGGCATTGTGGGGCTAGCTGGAATCGAACCAGCGACCTCACCCTTATCAGGGGTGCGCTCTAACCGACTGAGCTATAGCCCCGACCGAGTCGTAAACGCTACCCGTTGGTGGTCGGCCGAGCCACTTCAGACGGTGCCGGTCGGGGTGACGGCGGGGTGAGCTGCCCAGATTCGGGGGCCAGTCGCGGTCCGGGACGCGAAACAACGGGGGTTCCCGACACGCGGACACCACCGGTCAGATCACACACGGCGTTGAACAGCATCGCTCCCAGCGTGCTCAACACGGTGGCCACGGCGACCACAACGAGGCCACCGAGTACGACGGCCACCAGGAGGGCCACCCCGTTGAATGAGGCCGAAGACTGACCGGTGGCCTGCGCCCAGAACGACTCGGCGTTGGAGATGAGGCCGGTGGCCTGCCCGACCTGCCACAACACCAGTCCGGCGACGACGACCACGACCCACAAACACGCCCACAACAGGGCAGCAACACGGGCGACGGACCGAGGTGACACCCAGCCCAAGGTCCACTGGGTCGTCTCCGCTCGGGCAGAAGACCTGGCGTTGGAGGTTGCCACGGCTGCCAGTGTAGGTGGGGAGGTCACCGAGAACGGTCCGCAACGGCCGTGGCCTCGGCCCGACCCACCCTGACAGTTACCTGTGCCCGACCGTTGACCACCGCCAAGGCAACGATCTCAGCACCGTTACGGCGGGCCGATTCGCTGGCTTGGGCCGGACCCTGAACCGCCAGTGCCAAGGCGGCCGCATCGGCGGCTGAGCGGGCCAAGGCCCGCTCGGTCGCGACCCCACCCACCTGGACCACCAGCGCCGAGACGACCACGGTGGCCGCCACGACAGCGACCACGACGAAGCCTCCCTGACCAAGGTCAGGTGACCTCCGACGCGAACGGGGTGACCCCCGCACGATCGCGCTCAGTCGTCGCTAGCCAGCACGGGAGCCACCGCAGCGACCGACTGGCCGTCAGTGAGGTTCATCACCCGCACCCCGGTCGCGTCGCGACCCTGTGAGGAGATCTCCCGTGCCTGGGTTCGGATGACCACCCCTCCGGTGGCGATGACGAGGATCTCGTCCTCGAGGCCGACCATGAACGCGGCCACCACGTGACCCTTGCGGGCCGTGATCTTGATGCCTCGCACACCCTGACCGCCGCGCCCCTGTGGGTTGAACTTGTCGAGCTGGGTCCGCTTGCCGTATCCGGCGTCGGTGACGACCAGGATGGCGGAGTCATCACGTCCGACGTCACACGACACGACGCGATCGCCCTCACGCAACTTCATGCCACGCACACCAGCCGCGTTGCGTCCCATGGAACGCACGTCGTCGCCGCTGAACCGGATGGCCATGCCGTTGTGGGACACCATGAAGATGTGATCCCCGTCGTTGACCGGGATCACCCTCACGAGTTCGTCCCCCTGACGAAGGTTGACGGCGATGATGCCGGCCCGCAACGAGGAGTCATATTCACGGAACTTGGTCTTTTTGACCTGACCGTTGGCCGTTGCGAAGAACAGGTACTGATTGGTCTCGTAGTCCCGGGTGTCAATGATCGACTGGATCTTCTCCCCGGGCTGCAACGGCAACAGGTTCACGATGGCGGTGCCTCGCGCCGTGCGTTCCTTCATCGGGATCTCGTGCGCCTTGAGCCGGTAGACGCGTCCGCGACTGGAGAAGAACAACAGGTAGGCGTGTGCCGTCGTATGGACGATGTGCGTGACGTAATCCTCGTCGCGCAGTTTCGCTCCAGCCACGCCGCGGCCACCCCGACCCTGGGCACGGAACGCGTCCGCCGACACCGTCTTGACGTATCCCTTGGCCGACATGGTGACGACCAGATCCTCGTCGTCGATGAGGTCCTCAAGATCCAGGTCCCCCACCTCGAAACCGATCTCGGTGCGGCGCGGGTTGGCGAACTCGTCACGAACCTCGGCCAGCTCAGTGGAGATCACCGCCCGGAGTCGACCCTCGTCGGCCAGAATTGCTTCCAGTTCAGCAATGGTGGCCTGAAGTTCAGCGAGTTCCTCCTCCAGTTGGCTGCGCCCCAGACGCGTGAGGCTCTTGAGAGCCATATCGAGGATGTACTGGGCTTGCACCTCACTGAACGAGAACGGCTCGATCATGAGTGCCTCACGAGCTGACGCCGTGTCATCGGACGCTCGGATGGTGGCGATGATCTCGTCGATGAGGTCGAGGGCTCGAATGAGACCCTCGACAATGTGGGCGCGGGCCCGGCTCTTTTCGAGCCGGAACTCCGAGCGGCGGCGAATCACCTCGGCCTGGTGGGTGGTGTAGGCAACCAGCGCACTCCGCAGGTCGAGCAGACGAGGAACGCCGTCGACGAGCGCCACGCAGTTCACCGCGAAGTTGGTCTGCAGCGGTGTGCGCTTGTAGAGGTTGTTGAGCACGACGAGCGCTGGAGCGTCGCGCTTGAGCTTGACCACGAGTCGTGTCTTTCCCTTGGCTGACTCGTCGCGGAGGTCGGCGATGCCGTCGAGTTCCTTGTTCTCAACCAGATCGCGGATCTTGGTAAGCACGGCGTTGGGGCTGACCTGATAGGGCAACTCGGTGATGACAATGTGATCCGACCGCGGCCCTTCAACGATCTCGGCCCGGCCTCGCATCCGGATCGACCCCTTGCCTGTCCGGTAGGCGTCAAGAATCCCCTGGCGACCCATGATCTGCGCACCCGTCGGGAAGTCCGGACCCTTGACGAACGCCATGAGGTCGTCGTTGGTGGCGTCCGGGTTGTCCAACAGGTGGCGAACGGCGTCGATGACCTCACCCATGTTGTGGGGCGGGATGTTCGTCGCCATGCCGACGGCGATGCCCTGACTTCCATTCACCAACAAGTTCGGGAACCTGGCCGGCAACACCTCAGGTTCGGTGTCCTGACCGTCGTAGTTCCGGGTGAAGTTGACGGTGTCCTCGTTGATGCCGTCAAGCATCCGCATGGCGACAGGCGCCAAACGGCACTCCGTGTACCGGGCTGCCGCCGGCGGCTCGTCAAGTGAGCCGAAGTTGCCCTTCGGCTGCACGAGCGGGTGTCGCAGCGAGAAGCTCTGACCAAGTCGGACCAGGGCGTCGTAAATCGCAGAGTCACCATGAGGGTGGTACTTGCCCATGACGTCCCCGACGACGCGGGCGCACTTCACCGTCGGACGGTCGGGGCGGGCCCCACTTGAGTACATGCCCCAGAGGATTCGCCGGTGGACTGGCTTGAGTCCGTCACGAGCGTCGGGCAAGGCGCGCGACGTGATGACCGACATGGCGTAGTCGAGGAACGACCGTTCCATCTCGACCTGGATCTCGATGGGCTCAATGGCGAGGCGCTCAGTGTCCCCGTCATCGGTGGCTGCAGTCGACGCTGCGGTTTCTTCAGTTGGATCGTCGCTCATTGGGTGTCCCGTCAGGTCCGTGTCGTCGCTCAGATGTCCAGGAAACGGACATCGCGGGCATTGGTCTGGATGAAGTGCTTGCGAGCCTCGACGTTCTCACCCATCAGGGTGGAGAAGACCTCGTCGGCGATCGCCGCCTGCTCGGTGGTGACCCGCAGGAGCGTGCGTCGGTCAGCGTCCATGGTGGTCTCGCCAAGTTCCTCCCAGTCCATCTCCCCGAGACCCTTCAGGCGCTGGAACTCGCGCTTGTGGTCAGGGTGCTCCTCAAGGAACGTGGCCAGGGCGCTGTCATCCTTGAGATACACCTTCTCCTTGCCGACCACCGTTGAGTACAGCGGTGGCTGGGCGATGTAGACCCGCTCGGCGTCAACGAGATCCCGCATCTGACGGAAGAAGAAGGTCAGGAGGAGGATGCGGATGTGGGACCCGTCCACGTCGGCGTCACACATGATGATGACCTTGTGATAGCGGGCTTTCTCGCCGTCGAACTCTGCCCCGACCCCAGCACCGATCGCAGTGATCAGGGTCTGGATCTCGGTGTTCTTGAGCATCTGGTCGATGCGGGCTTTCTCGACGTTGAGGATCTTCCCGCGGATGGGAAGGATGGCCTGGGTGCGCGGGTCGCGAGCCTGAATGGCCGAACCACCAGCAGAGTCACCCTCGACGATGAACAATTCGCTCTCAGCAGGATCCGAGGACTGACAGTCCTTGAGTTTGTCCGGCATGCCGGCACCTTCAAGCGCCGACTTCCGACGGGTCGCCTCTCTGGCTTTGCGGGCAGCCATCCGCGCACGTGATGCCTGCACCGCTTTGGCGACAACCTTGCGGGCCTCGGTGGGGTGCTCTTCGAACCATTCCGCCAACTTCTCGTTGGTCGCCTTCTCAGCAAGTGATCGCATCGAGACGTTGCCCAACTTGCCCTTGGTCTGCCCCTCGAATTGCGGGTCGCGGAGTCGACCGCTGATCACGCAGGTCAGACCCTCGCGGATGTCGTCACCGGTGAGGTTCTCGTCGTTGTCCTTGATCAACTTGCCAGCCCGGGCGTACCGGTTCACAACGTTGGTGAGAGCCTTCTTGAAACCCTCGACGTGCATGCCGCCTTCAATGGTGTTGATGCCATTGGCGAACGAGTGGATGCCGTCGGCGTTATAGCCCGTGTTCCACTGAAGGGCGACCTCGATCTCTTGTTCCTCGTCGGACTGCTCAAAGTGGATGACCTGACGGAATAGTGCCTCACGACTGGCGTTGAGGTGTTTGACGAAATCGATGATGCCCCCGGCGTAACGGAACACCACGGGGGTCTGGTCATGACCGGGACGATGGTCACGAAACTCGATCTCGAGTCCCTTGTTGAGAAAGGCCATCATCTGGAAGCGCTCGACCAACGTCTGGGCCCGGAACTCGGTGACCTCGAAAATGGTCGGGTCGGGCCAGAACCGGATCGTGGTTCCGGTTCGCCCTCGGGGCGCCTTCCCGGAGACCTTGAGCTTCTGGTCGAGCTTTCCGCCGTTCTTGAACGACAAACTGTGGCGCTCACCCTCGCGATCCACGTCGCACTCCATGCGGACCGAAACAGCGTTCACCACTGACACGCCCACACCATGGAGGCCACCGGAGACCTTGTACCCGTCACCCCCGAACTTGCCGCCCGTGTTGAGTTGGCTCAGTACCGCTTGTACGGCGGGCATGCCCTTGAGCTTGGGGTCGGTCATCGGATCGACGGGGATTCCTCGGCCGTCGTCACAGACTTCACATCCCCCGTCAGGGAGCAACGTGACCACGATCTTCGAGCAGTGGCCTGCCATGGCCTCGTCCACGGCATTGTCGACGACCTCGTAGACCAGGTGGTGAAGGCCACCAATGCCCGTCGATCCGATGTACATGCCCGGTCGCTTGCGCACATGCTCGAGGCCCTCGAGGGCGGTGATGGAGCTTGCGTCGTAAGTGGACTCGGTGGTTGATGCCACGTCGCGTTGCCTCAAATCGTATGGGGGTGAAAGGGTCCGGGACTTCAAAGTGACGAACCCGGAGAGCCGTGCTTGACCGAACGTTGGGCCGAAACACAACAACGAAATTCTACCAGCCAGAAGTGACGAAGAGGCTGACCTACACCCTTCGTGGCAGGGGGGTCACGGAACGGCCCGAAAGGGAATCTGTGCCCCTCAGGGGCGCTGTGAGCCGGCGTCGACGCGGACTTCGACCTCAGTGACCACTCCCGGGCCCAGACCGGCGTCAAGGCGCTCCAGGAGTTCGGACGCCATCCATCGGACCTGCGCGGCCCAGCCCGGCTCATTGACCGACAGCAACAACGTCGTGCCACGCAACCGGACCGGTCGCACATGGGCCGCCATGCGGTCCCCCACGATCTCGGTCCACTCCTCGAAAAGGGTGCCCAGCGTGGTCGGTGCGGGTGCGTCAAGGGATCGCAACACCCGGGTCAGGCCTGCACCAAGGTCAACGGGATCCTGGCCTGATCCCGGAAGCGGTTCCCATGGCACGTCTCCATTGTGCCAGTAGGTGCTCAAACCGCAAAGAGTTCACCATTGACGACCCGGAGGGTCTGGTCCGGGGTGACACCGGAGGGCAACGCCCCAGCGGTCGTCAGCAGGGTTTGGCCTGGTGGCAGCGACGCAACGAGGGCATCCGAGCGCTGGGGGTCCAACTCGGAGAACACATCGTCGAGAAGGAGCACCGGGCTGCTTCCCGTGACCGTTGAAACCAGATCGTGTGCCGCCAGTCGCAAGGCGAGGGCGAGCGATCGCTGTTCGCCCTGGGAGGCATGGGTGCGGGCGGGCAACCCCGCCACCGTGAACCAGACGTCATCTCGATGAGGGCCCATCGTGGTGACCTGGCGGCGAAGATCTTCAACCCGGACACGAGCCAGTGCGTCGGCCAGACCCTCCACCAGCCACGTTGGCTCGTATATGACCCCGATCTGCACCGGCTGTCCCGCGACGGATGCATAGGCCGAATTGAGAAGGGGCGCGAGTTGGTCGACGAGGCCCACCCGTTCAGCTGCGATGGTGTCCCCAAGTTGGGCAAGTTGGGTGTCCCACACATCGAGGGTGGTCTCAATCTCGGTCGTCAGGCGACCACGCGCCTGGCGGAGCAAGGTGTTTCGCTGTCGGAGAACGCGCTCGAGGTCGCTCAATGACTGGTGCATTGATGGGTTGAGTGCAACGAGTGTGTCGTCGAGGTAGTTGCGACGGATGCCCGGACCGGCCTTGACCAACTCGAGGTCATCAGGCGCGAACACGCTTACCCGGAGGAAGCCGAGCAAGTCCCTCGTTCGCTGGAGGCGTTGCCGGTTCACCTGGACGCGGTTCCGACCGTTCGACGAGATCTCCGCCTCGATCAACAACGTCCGGTGGTCGCGTTCGCCCTCGGCGCGAACTATCGAAGCGGTCGCGCCCTGTCGAACCAGAGCCTCGGTGGGAACACCCCGAAAGGACCGCAGTGTCGCGAGGTAGCTCACCGCCTCGAGCAGACTCGACTTACCCTGACCGTTGTCTCCGACGATCGCCGTGAGGTCGTCGGTCAGTGTGAGTTCCGCCTCCTGGTAGCAGCGGAAATCCTGCAACCAGATGTGCTGTAGATGCACCTTTAGGGGAACCGCACCGGCATGAGGACATAGCGGTAATCGGGGCTCTCCGACGACACGAGCAGCGCAGGCTTGAGATTGTCCACGGTTTCGATGGTGATTTCCTCGCCACCAGCGGCTTCGGCTCCGTCGATAAGGAACTGCGGGTTGAAGGCCACCGCCAGTTCACTGCCCTCGTACTTGGCGTCGAGTTGTTCGAAGCCTGCGCCGTAGTCCTGGGTCGTCACCGACAACTCGAGTCCGTCAGCCTTCATCACGAGCCGGATCGGAGTCGCGCTGTCACGCACGACGGACTTCACTCGCTTGACCGCCTCGACGAATGGTCCTCGCTCGACGGTCAGTTTGTTGGGGTGATCCTTGGGGATGAGCGTGCGGTAGTTGGGGAACTGGCCCTCGATGCGTCGAGTCATGATCCGGGCCTCACCCAGCTCGAAGGTCAGATCGCGCTCACCAATGCGCAGACGCAACTCGTCTTCGTCGTTGATGAGTTGGACCAGGTTGCGAAGTGCTTCCGCCGGAACCAACACCGACTGCGCGTCCTCGAGGATCACGACCCCCGGCAGGTCGCGCACCGCGAGCCGATACGAGTCCGTCGCGACCAACCGCAATCCTTCGCCCTCGGTCTCCATCTGTACGCCACCGAGAATCGGGCGGTCCTGATCCCGACTGGCTGCGGAGACGACCTGTCGTGCCGCCGCGGCGAAGGCCTGAGCGTCGACGGCGACGGCGGAACCTGAGGGTTCCGGAAGGTTCGGGAACTCGGTGGCAGCAATGGTTCGCACCGAGAATGCCGAGCGCCCAGCTGTCACCGATGCCTCGTCATCGTCGACGGAGAACATCACCGCGCCAGGGTCAAGTGATCGCACGATGTCGGTGATGAGTTTGGCGTTCGCCACCGTGACACCCTCACGTTCGGTGTCAACGGGGATCGCCACACTGATCGTGAGATCAAGGTCACTGCCTGTGACGCGGAGCTTCCCGCCGTGGAGGTCCAACAAGAGTCCGCTCAGCACTGGCAAGGATGGACGATTGCTGACGCCACGACTGGCGCTCGTCAGTGCTTCCGCTAGGACGTCACGTTCGCATCGGAACTTCACCGCGCGCTCACTTTCTCCTCAGGTTGGATTGAAGAGTAGTAGGAGTAATAAGACCTGTGGATTGTGGATGACCAGGTGTTGGTGCAGGTCAGGCCACGAATTGTTGTCCCATCGTTATCCACCGTCATCCACATCATGTCGGACCGCCGGGGGTGACGCGGTGGACGACCACCTGGTTATCAACCGCGGAACGCCCGTGGTCCCCATGATCGCGGGTGGGTTCTCCACAGGCGGTGATCACTGATCGTTCCGAATCATCCGGGTCAATTCCGTCACCTGGTCAAACACCTGACGGCGTTCCTTCATCAACGCCTCGATCTTGTCGACTGCGTGGATGACCGTGGTGTGATCCCGACCACCGAACTCGCGGGCGATGGCTGGGTAGCTGAGTTCGGTCAGTTGTCGGAACACGTACATCGAGGTCTGCCGTGCGGTCACCAACGGCCGGCGACGGCTCTTGCCGCGGATCTCCTCAACGGGAAACCCGAAGAGTTCAGATGTGGCATTGAGAATCACTTCAGGGGTGATGGGCCGGGGGCCACGTTCGAAGATGACGTCGTCAAGCACCCGACCGGCAAGTTCCACGGTCAGAGGTTCATTGGTGAGGCTCGCGTAGGCGGTTACCCGGATGAGGGCACCTTCGAGTTCGCGGATGTTGTTGGTGATGTTGGTGGCGATGAAGTCGAGAACCTCGTCGGGAGGTGCGACAGATTGCCGTTCGCTCTCGGATTTCTTCCGGAGAATCGCGAGGCGGGTCTCCACGTCAGGCGGGTTGATTTCCGTGGTCAGTCCCCACTTGAACCGGCTTCGCAGGCGGTCATCGAGGGTGGAGAGGGCATCGGGCGGCCTGTCCGAGGAGAGAACGATCTGTTTGTTGGCCTGGTGAAGGTGGTTGAACGTGTGGAAGAACTCCTCCTGGAGGCCCTCCTTGCCCTCGATGAACTGGATGTCGTCAAGGAGAAGTACGTCAACGTCGCGGTAGCGGCTCTTGAAGTTCGTCCAATCGCCGGTTCGGATGGTCTCCACGTACTCGTTCAGGAACGACTCAGTGGTCACGTAGCGGGCGACGAACGAGCGGTAGTGCTCGCGCACGTAGTGGGCAATGGCCTGGAGCAGGTGGGTCTTGCCGAGACCGGCCTCGCCATAGATGAAGAGTGGGTTGTAGGAACGAGCCGGCGTTTCAGCCACCGCCAGAGCCGCAGCGTGGGCGAAACGGTTTGAGGTTCCAGTGACGAAGTCATCGAACGTGTAGCGGGGATTGATGTCGGTCCCGGGCTCCTTCGCCCCAAGGGAGGTTTCCCCTCGACCCGACGGCGAGGTGGTAATCCGGGTCGCACCATCACCGGAGCCCGGTGACGGCGGTGAGGTGTCGTCACGAGGATCGCGGTCCGTATCGTCGGCCAGGGTGTCGGTGCCCGCTTCCGCTCGAGCCTGCACCTCGATGACCACGTCAATGTCGTCCACACCGGCGTCGGCGAGTGCCTGGATCAACAGGTCGCGGTACCGGCTGTCGATCCGGTCGCGGAACACCGCGCTCGGCACCGCAATGACGAATCGACTGTCCGTCAGTTCAATCGGGACCACAGCGTTGAATGAGGTCAACCACACCGGGTCGGTGACCCGGTCCCTCAACGTTTCGGTGCATGCTTTCCACAGGAGTTCCGCCTCTTCCACCTGCAGCAACGCCTTCCCGCCCGGGGAGGGTCCACAGAACCCTCCACAACTGTGGATAACCGTCAGGCCTGTGACAGCGTGCTGTGGCACGCCCGGACTGGCGGAGCCGGCTCAAGACGTGTCGGTTGCGAACGACCCTGGTGGGTCCGGTGCACCAACGGTTGGTTCTGGGCCGGGTGGCGGACCGTAGCACCGGCTCGCGACTTATGCACAGGGACGTCTCAACGGGTGACTGTGACGCCGCGGATTGACCAGATCCGGCGGTCAGGTTGCCGTGACGGACGGTCAACATCTAGCGTGAGTCGGTTCGCGGGCGCCTCTGCGATCGGAGCTTGGCTCCCGTCGGAGAGGCCTCGTCTGGCGCCAGATTCCTGCTGGCTGGCGGCCGAAGGATTCAGCAGCGTGCTCGCACACTGCACGAGGAGGCAATTCGTGAAGAGGACCTACCAACCGAACACCCGCCGCCGGGCCCGTCGTCACGGGTTCCGTCACCGCATGTCGACCAAGGCCGGCCGCCGCATTCTCCGTGCCCGGCGCCAGCGCGGCCGTGCCCAACTATCGGCCTGATCTGGCACATCCGCGATCGGGCGACGTTCGCCGCCTTGGCTCGACGTGGTCGCCGCGCCTCCTCTGGGCCGCTCACGCTCGTGTACTTGGCTGAAAACGTTGAAAAAAAAGGAATATCGGGCTTTGATCGGCCGGCAGAACCACCTCGAGTGGCCTTTGCTATCCCGCGGGCGGTGGGCCCAGCCGTTGTGCGCAATCGGG